>Ga0247841_10007131_pt1 | contig 16764 bp, 16 predicted proteins | sample LaCruzMarch2015__2_FD_192410 | JGI IMG/M metagenome (GOLD analysis project Ga0247841, IMG submission 192410) | Freshwater microbial communities from meromictic Lake La Cruz, Castile-La Mancha, Spain - LaCruzMarch2015_18m | ecosystem: Environmental > Aquatic > Freshwater > Lake | place: Spain... | reverse complement strand
GTCGAGCACTGCCGTAATATGGCCGTCATTCCAGCGCGCAACCATGCCGCGTATCTCCATCTGTTTGTAATAAAGAGATTTCTTAAATGGGCTCCTCTGGTGTATGGCGGCGTACGGATCCCACTCCTCCACAGATGTATTTGCATACATGACTTTATTGTCATGACACCAGGTTAGCAGATCCATACAATCTATATTCCAGGAGAGATCTATTACCAGTCCGCCTGCGGAGACATGTTTGGCGAGGACCTTGGTGACATTGATCGGAGTTATGCGTTCCTGAGAATATTTAAGGCCCCGTTTTATCCAGGCCTTAAGGACTTCCCGCTTATCGGCAAAATCGACCACTGTGATATTCTTAAGGGGTATATCTACGTGCTTGAGCAGCACCGGCAAAACGCACTTACCTACAGAGCCGCAGCCGATAATCAGTACCTTATTTTTAAATCTCATTATACTCATCCTGATACAATGATAATGATATTATCCGACTTGGCAAGTTTTTGTTACAAATTTTGCTTTAAGCAGGCCTTCGTTCCATTCCCCTTCCGGCGTAGAATCCCATACTATGCCGCCGCCAATGCCCATCTCCCCCGAATTTTCTTCAAGAAGTATCGTACGTATAGGTATATTAAAGAACATATCCCTGTCCGGCGTTATGTAGCCTATGGCGCCTGTGTAGATCCTCCGTTCCTCGCGCTCAAGGGATTTTATAATTTGCATAGAACGTAGTTTCGGTGCGCCGGTAACCGAACCGGAAGGGAAGAGAGCTTTAAATATCTCGTAAACGGATAGATTTTTCGGAACTTCTCCAGTGACGGTCGAGGTCATCTGGTATAACGTCTTGTAACCGGCTATCTCGAATAGGGTGGGCGCCCTTATCCCGGTCCCTATACGCCCGAGATCGTTACGCAATAGATCGGCTATCATGACGTTCTCAGCGCGGTTCTTCATATCATATTGGAAGCGCGTCCGCTCAAATATGTCATGAGCAAAATTCAGCCCGCGTTGCCACGTGCCTTTCATAGGTTTTGTAACTACACGCGTGCCGATCTTGTACAGGAACTTTTCCGGAGATAGCGATAGTATCCTGAATCTCCCGGCGTCTATATAGGCCGGGTACGGAACAGGCTGTTCTCTTAATAGCGAATGGTATAACCCGACAGGATCACCGGCGTATTTAAATAGTAGTTTTATACAATACGTTATCTGATATACGTCGCCTTTTTCTATATGCTTTCGTATGGTCTCTATGTGGGAGGAGTATAACTCCTTCGTTATATTGAGCCTCAAGTCCGTTGGTTCGTCGGGCCATTTTTTATGTATTTTATTTATTTCATCCCGGGAGGGTTTATTGTATATACCGATATGTAAAAGCGGGAAATCGCGCTCTTTATCTTCACGGAGCCTTTCCTCAAAATTGTAGCCGGCCTCGTACGATAAAAATCCGGCTGCATAGTGGCCGTTGTCAAGAGCGGCTTCAATATCTTTGAAAGACGAAGCAAAGGATTTATGGGAATTACAGGAGATGATCTTTACCGGATCCCGGAAGAGAAGCGGTTTTTTGTCGAAATGTATCGATATCTTCATAACCTTACCTTATAAGAGGTCTGGGTGCCCCTCCTAAGCGGAAGGGTTGAAGGTCATGACCGCTTCGAATCAATATAAACCGTATTGGCAGGATTTGCAAGCGGCTTTATTTTTTCTTGTGTTTCGAAGATTTTTTTTCCGAACGGATTACGTTTAAGAATATGCTTACGATCTTAGGATCAAATTGGATTCCCGAGCTCTTCTTTAATTCCTCGATAGCTTCTTCCTCGCTTAATGCTTTTCGGTACGGCCGGTCGGAGACCATCGCCTGATAAGCATCCGCAACGGCTACTATCCGCGAGGCCAGCGGAATAGACTCTTTTTTAAGACCGGTAGGATAACCGCTTCCGTCCCAGTGTTCATGGTGATGCAATATCGCCGGTATTATGTCATGCAGGAAATGTATAGGACGTATTATGTCGGCGCCTATTTGCGGGTGCAGTTTTATAATATTAAATTCTTCCTCCTCTAATTTATCGGTTTTATGAAGTATGGCTTCAGGTATACCGATCTTACCGAGATCATGGAGGGCGGCGGCATATTTTGTCAATTCCACCTCACGTTCGGACAAGCCCAGTTTCTCGGCTATCATCACGGCGTAATGCATCGTGTCGTCGACATGCGCACCCGTATAACGGTCTTTTAATTCTATCGTCTTTGCAAATGCGAATATAGCTTCGGTAACGCTCTGGTTGCCGCGAGTTGTAAGTTTTGAGATCTTGTCTTTCAGCGAGGCTATGTCAGGCTCCATTTTTTGGAGTTTTTTACCGCCGGTTTGTACATAATCGAGGGAAGAGTAGGCGCGGTTGCCGCCTTCCTCTTTAGCTTTACCCAGTATGAAGTCGGCGATATTTATAAAGTCGGAACTGGTTTTTATCCTGGAGTCATCCGGATATGAGCCGCAAGCGGCGCTGATCTTAAGTTTCACCTTATGCTCATCGTCGCCGAAGGCAAAAGAAGCGGCGGCAGCCAATATCCTTTTAGCGAGAGCCAGGGCTTCCTTATTTCCTGTGCCCGGAGCCACTATTATGAATTCCTCACCGCCGAATCGTATAACGGTATCATAAAGCCGGACCGTCTTTTTTAAAAGTTCGGCGAATTGTTTCAGGGTAAGGTCTCCGAACTGGTGTCCGTACACATCATTTATCGATTTGAAATAGTCTATGTCCATCATTATAAGCGAAAGTTTTTCATCCTGTCTTTGGGCTCTTGCAAATTCCGCTTCTATGATGCCGTTGTAGTAGTGGTAGTTATACAGGCCGGTATGCGAATCTATGAGCGCCAGCTCCTTTAGCTCCTCGTTAGCCCGGGCTATGGAGTTATTAAGTTCCGATATCTGTTTATCCGATTCCTTGCGTTCGGATATATCATGCGCGATAGATAACAGCCGGTACGTCCCGCTGATTATTGCCCTCTTCATATGGATCTCAACCCAGAAAGTCCTTTGGGCCTTATCCTTAAGCATTATTTCCACTGACTGGGGCTCACCCGCCGCAGCTTTATCGTATATAGGTTTTATATGTTCCCAATTATTCGGAGGTTCATCGGGAAGCAGTGCTTTTGGAGGTAGTTTAAGAAGTTCCTCTTTAGGGTAGCATAATAATTCACATGCTTGTTCATTTGCGTCGATTATTACATACGATTCTATATCACGGATCACTATGGCGTCGGTTGCCAGCTCAAATATGGCCCTATAATTGGCCTCGGAGACTTCCAGGGCAATTTCGGCATTTCTGCGTTCGGTTATATCCTGTACGATACCTGCCATGCGCCGCACATTGCCGGATGTATCGCGCTGGTGCCGCCCGACCGCCCATATCCAGCGAATAACCCCGTCAGCGCGCCGGATTCGGCATTTAAAATTCCAGTCGGTTTCGGTTTTTATTGCGTGCTGAAAGTTTGAATCCACTGCCTCACGGTCATCCGGAAGCACATGCGATAGAAACTTCTCATAGGTCCACTCCGGGAGAAGCTCGGCGTAACCGAATATATGGTCGTGCTCGATCGAGCGGATAGCTGTGTGGTCTACCAGATCCAGATCCCAGGCCCCTGTATAACTTGCATCGAGCGCAAAACGCAGCCGTTCTTCGCTTGCCAGGACCTCCTCAGTACGCTTTTTTACTAGTTCCTCGAGATGCGTTTGATATCTTTCCAATTCCTTTTCGGCCCTCTTTATTTTCGATATATCGACATTTATCTCAGCCACGAGCCAGTTACCTTTTTCATCCTGGTACGGGATGGTGGTGACTTGTATGGGCCGGTCACCTTCTTTTACAAGGGTTTCTTCGGTTACTACAGGTTGTTTCTTTTCGAATGCCTCCCTGACCCCGCAGCCATTACATGGGGCGCTTTTTCCCATAAAGTATTCGTAGCATTTTTTGCCTTTCGGGTCACCGTAAACTTTCTGCCACGCCGGGTCTATATAGACCATGTTGTAATCAGAATCTATTATGTCGAGGCCGGTCTTGGTTGCACCGAGAATGAATTCTATATTCCTATTTAGGCTTGAGATCTCTTTTGTACGTGCCTTTACAAGGTCCTCGAGATGGTCACGGTACTTGGAAATGATCCCGGCTATCATACGCGATACGATCACGCATAATATAAAAAGGGCGCCGAGCATTATAAAGAGCGTATATTTTAGTATGTAGCAATCTTTGAAAGCTTCGGCGGCATTGATCTTTGCGACGAGTCCCCATCTTAAGGCCGGTATGTATCTCCACGAGGCTATAACCTTAACACCTCGGTAATCGGTGGAATAGCCTTGTCCTGCTTTGCCTGCCACGGCATTCTGGATAGGAACACCTAAGGGGCCGCCGATTTCTATATGTCTGGTAAGCGCTGCATTCGGGTCATGTCTTAAAGGATTTAAATATATCACGCCGTGATCGGTCTTCATGGCGATTAGTGTTTCGCCGGTATTTCCCAATCCTGTAAAGTCCTGGATAAGTTTATAAACGTGAGCGAGATCTATCTCAAAGATCACCACACCGATTGGCGAGCTGTCATAAGTGAAGCATGGTACGGATATGAGCATTTTGGATCTTCCGCCTTCGGCCGGATCCTTGAATATGTCTGTTACATAGACGCCTTTCAAGCCCTCTTTGAAAGACTTCTCGTTCGGATCCGGGACGTTCTTCAGGTAATGGATGTGCTCGGTGTTAGTCGCATACACTATCCTGCCTTTCATATCGGTCATCATTATATCCAGCAGATCCCATGTCTTTTGCGTAGGCCTGAAGCGGTCATCGAGTATCTTTTTAGCTGATACGAATTTAGGATTTGTGGGCTCGCTGGAAAATTCTATAATGGCGGGGAGATTCTCTTTTATGCACCAGGAGCTTTGCATCGATTCGGCATCATCTATCAATCCGGAAAAGTACAGGTCTATCCCGGTAAGTTTATAGTCTGCTATGTAATCCAGGCTCTGGAGCTCGTTTTTCTCGTATAGCTTTTCGTAATTATTATAGGTCAGAATTCCGATGACAACGGACGGCAGGAATGATATTGCGAAAAATAAAATTGCGAGTCTGGACTTTGATGACATGCTAGTCCTCACGAATAGACTAAATGCGGCAAACCCTTACCAGCGTTTTTTGAAGTGCTTGTATTCCGGTCTTCCCGGCCTCTTATGGCCGCCGTATTTAGAATGACTTCCGTGACCTCCATGACCGGACTGGCTATGTGACTCTTTCAGGAATGACTCTTTAGGGAATTCGGGGTGTGAGCTTACGGGGAGCGCTGTTTTAATAAGTTTCTCTATGTTGCGTACATCGATACCCTGATCAGGCGTAGCGAACGATATCGCCCGGCCCTCGTGGCCGGCCCGGGCCGTGCGCCCTATACGGTGGACGTAATTCTCGGAGTCTTCCGGCAGATCGTAGTTTATGACGAGCTCTATGCCGGTGACGTCTATGCCTCTGGCCGCTATATCTGTAGCAACGAGGATCCTGTATTTACCTGCCTTGAAACCTGCCAGCGCCTCTTTCCGCTGCCCAAGCGACCGATCTGAATGTATTTCAGCGGCTCTATGGCCCGCGGCGCGAAGGAGGTGCGTTATCTTGGCCGCACCGCGCTTTGTGCGTGAAAATAGAAGGACGGAGCCGTTATATTGTTTTAGTATCTTGCCCAGCAGCTGTTTTTTTGATTCATGTTTTACTATGAATAGCTCCTGTATTACACGCTCGGCTGTAGTGCCGGACGGAGCCACTTCGACATGGATAGGCAATTTCATGTATGAAGTCGCAACGGATATTATAGCCGCCGGGATCGTGGCTGAAAATAGCATCGTCTGCCTGACCTTCGGGATGAACCTGAGTATCTCTTCTATTTGCGGCATGAAGCCCATGTCCAGCATGCGATCGGCTTCGTCGAGAACGAGTATATTTATGTCGGCCAAAAGAACTGTGCGCTGTTTTATGTGATCTACTAGCCGCCCGGGGGTGGCTATGATTATCCTGGGGTTTCTGCGGAGCGCCTGAAGCTGAAGGTTCATAGAAGCTCCGCCTATAACGACTGCGGTGCGCATGCCGAAGAGGTGAGTGAGTTTTTGGAATGTCTCGTCTACTTGTAGGGCCAACTCTCTGGTCGGTACAAGTACGAGGCAGCGGCCTCTCTTTTGAGCCAGCTGCTGTATAACGGGTATCGCAAAGGCAAGCGTCTTGCCGGTACCGGTCTGCGCTACGCCTATTATATCTTTTCCTTCTATTGCTATGGGTATGGCTTTATGCTGGATCGGCGTCGGTATCGTAAAACGCATGCGCGCCAACTCCTCTAGTATCTTAGGAGCTATCCCAAGGCCGTAAAAAGATGAACCCGACGAAGGGGGGGGTGTAACGTTATTTGGGGAGCTTTTATACATGCCTCATAATAGCATTGTTTTCGCCGGATGTCTATCCTATTCCTGGTGAAAAAAAGACTTGCCAGGACGGGCGGCGGGTTATATAATGACGGAGCTAAAATTTTGGGGACGTAGTTCAGTTGGTTAGAACGTCAGATTGTCGATCTGAAGGTCGCGGGTTCGACCCCCGTCGTCCCCGCCACTATAATGTATAGCAATAAACAAGATATCCAAGATTGGGTATCTTGTTTTATTTTACATATATTGCGGTTCTTGAGTATTCGATAGCACAAAAACGGCACAGTTGTTCGTCCCCACCACGTTCGAATTCGATAAAATACTTGACAAACAAAATGGCTGTGCTACAATTCTTAAAAAGATAGCACGATAATTTATGGCAAACTTATTCAGATTTGGAATCTCGCTCGAAAAGAAATTATTAGATGAGTTCGACTCTCTTATCAAGAGAAAGAGTTACTCTAATAGGTCTGAAGCATTCCGTGATCTTATTCGTCAGGAATTGGTAAAAGAAGAATGGCAGGGTATAGGCGAAGTGGTTGGAGCAATTACCCTAGTATACGATCATCGCAAAAGAGAGTTAATTAATATGCTCACTAATATTCAGCATGATTTTCAAGGCACAATCATTTCCTCGCAGCATATACATCAGGATCATGACAATTGTCTGGAAATAATAATAGCGAGAGGTGCCGTAAAGGATGTTGTCAAGCTTGCCGATACTTTGAAATCTGTAAAAGGTGTCAAACATGGGGCAATGAATATGTCAAGCACCGGTAAGGGCATTAAATGAGAGTATTATTTTTTTGCTCAATAGTAGCACGATTATAAAATAGGTAGCACGAAAGGAAATCGAAGTGATACAGCACGTTTTAAAAGCAGGGGTATTATTAATAACGGGCATTGCTTGTTTTTATAGTAATGGTTGGGCAGTCGAAGAAGAATGGAATCCTCCATCTGTTGGGCCTGTTACTGCTTGGACAGCACCGCTTTGCGGAAAGGCCAAAGTTGTAATACAGCCATTCTTTTTCTATAACGCCACAAGAGGTTCGTTTAATCAAGACGGCCATTATGAGGCATTGCCCAACGGTGACTGGAAAAACCAGTTTCAGGAACAGCTGTTTCTTCAATATGGATTAGTTGATAGATTTGAGATAGATGCCCAGACGGTTTACCAGCAAAATGTGGTTAAGCAAGGCGGCGAAAGAGCGGCTTCTACAGGATTTGGCGATAGCTATCTTTTCTTACGTGGCTGTGTCTTGGAAGAGAGTAAGTGGTTACCTCACCTAACCGCATTATTTCAATTAAAGATGCCTACAGGTAAGTATCAAAAAGCTGACACGGATAAACTAGGAACAGATTTAATGGGAGCGACCACAGGAGGTGGATCCTGGGATCCGGGATTTGGAATAAACCTTACAAAGCATATAAAGCCACTTATATTGCACGCCGATGTTACCTTTAGTTATCCTCAGCTAGTACGTGTAGACGGGGCTAAAACAATCTATGGCAAGTATGTTAATTACGATTTTGGAGTGGAATATTTTTTACCAAAAGGTTTCAACTTAATGGTGGAAACAAATTTTCTTGCACAAGCCGATATGTGGCAGGATGGCGAGAGGATCGCATCGTCAGGCGTAAATTATTTTATATTATGCCCGGGTATCGGCTGGTCGGATGACACAATTCAAATGCTATTGGCGTACCAAAGAGTAATGACAGGTGCAAATACAGACGCTAACGATTCTATCCTATTTACTTTTACATATACATTTTAGAAAGGGGGTGGTCAGGAATGTGGTTAGTAACAACTTCTATCGTGGCGGCGGGTGCTACTTTAGGTAAGCTTGTTATACCTAAGGATTATAAGTTAGGTTTTCTAGCTTTAATGCTCTGGGGAGCGGCAGCAATGATTCTTGTCGACCATATATTAGGATATGAGGGTGGGGCATTTTTGGAGAAGACAACAGGCGGAATGATTAAAAATGGCGCTATGTTGGGAATTGTGATGTTGGTGCCCGTGTTTGTAACATGGGGGATTTCATTATTGATCTCAAATTTAAAAAGGAGGTAAAATATGGCTTGTTTTGTTGTTCCAACGGCTGCGGCAATAGTAACAACTGTTATGGGGAAAAAGATTCCCGAAAAGTACCATATGGATTGGTTAAATTCAATGATGTGGGGTGGGGTGGTAATGTTAGCGGTTGAACACATCGCCCACGGAGAAGTTGTTCTTTACCCACCATTTCTAACCGCTGGCTTTCACGAAGTCTTACCGGAAATGTTAAGGGTTGGTGTTCCGATGACCTTGGTTATTGTTGCAATATGGGGGGTAATGGTAGCGGTAGCTGCAAGAATGAGTAAGAAGGTAAAATATGTAAGAGCGTAATTAAGTTTACCGATAAGAGGCCTAGCTTTCGAATTTATGGAAGCAAGGCCTCTTATTATGTCAGCCTTGCGAGAGTGGGCAAGAAATAATATTATATCCAAGATGTTCAAAATATACCAAACGACACAATTTCGATACAGTCGCGATTTCATTTTTCATAACCCATTGATTTACATATAGATAACATTTCACCTATTCCTTCCCCGTCATTTCACTTTGAGCATAGGGAAACCCCCTGTGCTCGTCGTGTTTATGCTCAATTCAATTCCACGCCTTCCACGGATTACATAGGTTTTTACACGGTTTTACACGGTTTTTGACGGCGAAGTATTAAATATAATATTTCTTGCACAACCGCCGAAATATGATATACTCAGTTATGAACGTATGTTCATAACTGGGGATAGCAAATGAGACCGAAGAAGACGAGATGGATTAAATACTTGCCAGGCGAAAGATGCTTTAAACCCATATGTAAGCCATTAAATAAGGTTAAATGTGTGTGTTTAACCCTGGATGAGTTTGAAGCGGTAAGATTAGCCGATCTTAAAGGGCTGAAGCAGATAGAGGCGTCTAAAAGACTCAAAATATCAAGGCCAACATTCTCAAGAATAGTAGCATCAGCGCGTAATAAGATCGCCGATGGCCTGGTTAATATCAAGGCGATACGTATTGAAGGCGGGTGCTGTAAGATCATAAAGAAAGGTCTTTAGTGATGGACAAAAAAACGGTATTAGCGGTAGGGATACTGCTTCTCATATTCGGGATAATCATAGTTTATGAGTGGGGTGGGGCATGGACCGGCGTTAAGACGACCATGGCGGAGAATAAAACCATCACCGCCCAGCTCTTACAGGACAATAAGATACCGGTGCACGAGTTTATCGTATTTACGATAATTGACTATATAAAACATTCCTGGTTATGCCTGCTTTTGGCTTTTATAGCTGCCGGCGCACTTCAAGAATTTGCGCCCAGAGACAAAGTCATTAAACTGATGGGGTCTGGCAGAGGTTTCGCTCCATACGCGGTAGCAGGGTGTGGAGGACCGCTCCTGTCAATGTGTTCATGCAGCATAATACCTCTTTTTGGAGGGCTGTATAAAAGAGGCGCCGGCCTTGGGCCTGCGGTCACTTTTCTTCTGGCTGCTCCGGCATTTAATCCCGCAGCGATACTTCTTACACTGGGGCTTCTGGGATGGAAATTTGCTATTGCGAGGGTTATAGTTGCCATAACAGCCGGGATCCTGGTCGGGTATACTACGGACAAGATATTTAAAAATAGATTGCCCGAACCAGAGCCAGTGCATATAGATACAGAATTTGACAGCACTTTGCAAGAAGACCAGGGTTTCGGGAAGAGATTGATCAACATGTCCCTGTATTCCTGGGAATTCGTAAAGATGGTGCTTCCTTTAATATTTCTGGGAGTTATCTTTGCAGGCCTGGTAAAAGCTTTTCTACCGCCTTCCCTAATTATAAAATATCTGGGCAACGGCATTCTACCTATAATGCTATCATCGGCTATCGGAGTATTTATGTACACGCCCACCCTGGTGGAGATACCTCTTGTCAGGGGGTTTCTGGAATCAGGTATGGGCACAGGAGCCGCAATGGCATTCCTTCTAACGGGCCCGGCGCTAAGCTTGCCTTCGATATTAGGAGTGTGCAAGATAGTGAAGCCAAGAGTGCCGGCGGTATATGCAACATTAATGTGGATATGCGGAACTATAGCAGGTTTTATATTTTGGTTTTTTGTACCAAGATTTTAATTAACAGGAGGACGCTATGAAGATAGAGGTATTCGGCAAAGGGTGTCATCGATGCATAGAGCTTGAAAAGACGGTTAAGGCGGTGCTTTCGGAATTAAATATTACTGCGGATGTTGAAAAAGTGACAGATATATCTAAAATAGTTGATGCCGGTATCATGCAGACCCCGGGATTGCGGATAAACGGCAAGATGCGCAGCACCGGGCGCATTCCGAAGGCGGAAGAGATAAAGATATGGATTGCGGGGGAGAGGTGAAGAACGTGAAAATCTTTTTATTTGCCGCACTTGCTGTGATTTTATCCGTATGCAGCTTCCTCGCGGAAGGCACTGCAGAGCCTTCGGATCTTGTAACAGTGTACTATTTTCACGGTAATTTCCGCTGCGTAAACTGCCGCAATATTGAGCAATATACCAAAGAAGCGGTAGAGAAGTATTTTTCAAAGGAGCTCGGGGACGGCAAGGTTATTTTTAAAGTGGTCAATGTTGAAAATAACAGCAATGAGCATTTTACAAATGATTATAAATTGTATACAAAATCCGTAGTACTTTCCCTTATAAAAAACGGGAAAGAGATAAAATTTGATAATCTTACGAAGATATGGGAATATTTAGGAGATAAAGAGGCCTTTCAGCAATACATAAAGAGTGGAATAGAAAAATACCTCAAGGAGATTTAACCGGTGATAATTCTCACCGCCATTTGGCTCGGTATCCTTACCTCTATAAGCCCTTGTCCTCTGGCAGCGAACATAGCAGCTGTTTCATTTTTGTCAAAAAGGATAGCCCACCCTAAAGCGGTATTATTATCAGGGATTTCGTACACCATAGGCAGGATGCTGGCGTATGCGATATTGGGTTTTATAATTGTAAAATCCATATTAAGCGTGCCCCTGGTAGCAAATTTCCTGCAGAAGTATATGAACAAAGCGCTGGGACCGATATTGATCATTACTGGTATTTTTTTATTGGATGTGCTGAAATTTAATATACCGGGTTTAACTATTTCGGAAAAACATCAGAATAAACTTGCCGGCTCAGGTATATTCGGCGCACTTGTTTTAGGTTTCATATTTGCCCTGTCTTTCTGTCCGATATCGGCTGCGTTATTTTTCGGAAGTCTTATACCGCTTGCTGTAAATAATAACATGGGATTAAGCCTCCCATTCATATACGGGATCGGGACAGGCCTTCCGGTATTAGTTTTTGCTATTGGCATTACGCTTGGCATAACTTCTTTAAATCATTGGTTTCACAAAGCGAGCAAGCTGGAGATATATGGAAGAAAGATCACGGGCGTTATTTTTATAGCGGTAGGAGTGTATTATATTTTCGCTTATATCCTGTAAAAATAGAGAGAAAGGGTATTACATGAAAGATATAAAAAAACTTGTGAAAGAAGGTTATGCTAAAATAGCAAGAGAGAACGGCTCTTGCTGTCCTTCGACTTCATGTTGTGGGGGCGCAAACCAGGTTAAGAACATAAGCAGGTCTGTCGGTTATAGCGATACTGACGTGAAGACTGTTCCCGAAGGTGCTAATTTAGGCCTGGGGTGCGGTAATCCGGTTGCCATAGCATCTTTGAAAGAAGGAGATATGGTGCTTGATTTAGGGAGCGGCGCAGGGTTTGATGCATTTCTTGCTTCGCCAAAAGTCGGTGAAACCGGACGAGTCATCGGTATTGATATGACACCGGAAATGATCGAAAAGGCCAGGGCGAATGCCAAGAGGGGTAACTATAAGAATGTGGAGTTTAGACTGGGTGAAATTGAAGAATTACCTGTTGAAGATGCTTCGATCGATGTAATCATATCAAACTGTGTAATTAATTTGTCGCCCGATAAAGAGCGGGTTTTTAAAGAAGCCTTCAGGGTGCTTAAGCCCGGAGGACGGCTCATGGTTTCTGATCTGGTCCTGGTTAAGGATTTACCCGACTCAATAAAGAAATCTATCGAGGCATATGTCGGCTGTCTTGCCGGAGCAATTAAGAAAGACGAATATGTAAAATTTATAACGATAGCCGGGTTTAAAGAAGTGAAAGTAATCAATCAGACGGGTTATCCCGTGGATGCCATGTTTAAAGATCTCAAGCGTGCTGCGGATGCGATAGCCAGCATAAAGATCTCGGCAGTTAAATAAGCGAGCGCATTTTTTGCGCAATCATAAGTTGAAAGTTCATGTCTTATCTGATAGTATTAAACAAAAGATATGATATCTCATTCCGCTAAAAGATCATCAATTTCACAAATAATCCCCATACTCTGTACTTGCGTCATCATTTCTGTCATCCTCTTAATACCGCTTAAAATAATGGGATATGGATTTTTGCCGCTCGACGATGTTTTAAGACATGTAGCAAAAGCCATGTCGGGCAGAAGCTGGAGTGATATCCTCGTCCTGCGTGAGGGGGTAACCCTGGATAGCCATCCCGGATATCACGCCGTCCTGAGCGCCATTTATAATTCTACGGGCTGGTCGTCCGATACGATAGTATGCGTCGCTATAATGACTCTATTTTTTGTATTTTGCCTGATCCCCGTGCTATCCATGAAACGTCCGGAGGCATGGCTTGCAGCTTTATTTGCGGCGAGTCTCGTTAACTTCCCGTTTATAATGCGGCTATTTTTCGGGCGGCCGTATATGATGACCACCATAGCTATAATAGCTATATTTCTTTTGTGGGGGCGCCTTAAAGATGATAAGAGCTCTTACAAGACGGCAATAATCATAACGGCACTGGTTGCGCTATCCACATGGATGCATTGCAGCTGGTATCTTTTTATCCTGCCTATAGCGGCTTTTCTGATGGCCAGGCAGTGGCGTGCGGCTGCGGCTATAAGCATGTGTATAGCGGTTGGAGTTGTGCTCGGTGCGGTTTTTACCGGCCACCCGGTACTTTTCATAAAACAAAATGCTGTTCACGCCTTTCTCGTTTTTAGCAATCACGTTCTGCCTAAAACGCTCGCTATGGAGTTAAGGCCGTTTACCGGAGATGTTTTATCGGTATTTGCCGTGATCCTGATGCTTCTTTGGATACGGTCAAGGGGGGAATGGGAAAGAAAAAAAATAGATAACCCGGCCTTCATCTTTGCATTCACCGGGTGGGTGCTGGGATTTTTCGTGATCAGATTCTGGCTCGACTTCGGCCTGCCTGTGCTTCTGGTTTGGGCGGCGCTGGAGTTTGAAGAAACACTCGAGAGAAGAGTACCGGCGGATTCTTTGAAAAGGCTCTTTATAACAGCGCTTATAGCGATGATCCTATTTTTGAACATGACAAACGATAGCAATGAAAGATGGTCGAATAATCCCTCCGCGGAATACCTGGATGTGATAGAGCATGATAAATCATTTTTACCCGAACCGGGAGGCATCGTCTATAGTGATGATATGAAGGCCTTCTTCGTAACATTCTTCAAGTACCCGCACGCCCCGTGGCGGTACCTTGTAGGTTTTGAGCCCAGCCTCATGCCGCAGGAAGACCTGATTGTATTTATGAATATTCAGATGTCAGGTGCAAACACCGCAGCATTTTATCCGTGGATAAAAAAGATGAAACCCGCTGATAGATTGATAGTTACTTCGAAACCTGATAAAGAGCCTGCGATCCCGCAGCTTGAATGGGGTTATTACGGTTCAGGTTTCTGGATAGGCCGCCTTCGTAAAATGCAGTAAGGGCAATAAAGAATAAGGGAAGACACTTATATGGACAAAATCGCACTGATAGTAGGAACATCTTCATCCGCAAGCTACATAGGCTATGTGTTGGGAGTTCTTGGTATAGTCGGCGAAATTATAGATAATCCCGACAGGCTGAAGAAACGGCTCAGGGACAAGAATGTTTGCATTACAATTTTCGACACCGGCTTTCTCAAGTCAAAAGCCCCCGGTAAATATGCGGATATGGTCAAAACTGTCAGGAGGTCGAAGAAAAATTTCATAGTATTAGCCTCAGATAAGTCACCCGAGGCGGCGCTGGAGGCCAAAGATTCCGGAGCTGCGGAATATGTGTTAAAACCTTTCACCCAGCGTGAATTTGTAAACCATTTAAATGCTGTAATAAATAAAAAAACAAAGATAACTTGTATAGGCGGAGGTACAGGGCTTTTCAATGTACTTTCCACTCTCAAGGATCTCCCTAATACACTTCTTACCGCTATAGTCAGCATGAGCGATAGCGGCGGTTCGTCCGGAAAGCTTCGGGTAGATTTCGGCATACTGCCGCCCGGAGATGTGCGCAGGAGTCTGGTCGCGCTATCGAACGCCCCGGAGATCATGAACGATCTTATGCAGTACAGATTCGCAAAAGGCGCAGGCCTTAGCGGCCATAATCTGGGTAACCTGTTACTGGCGGCTCTTTCAGATATAGAAGGGTCGATGCCGCAGGCGGTAAAGGGACTGAGCGATATCCTGAATATACAGGGCGTCGTCATACCTGTGACAGAAACCGAGAATACTCTGTGCGCGCGGTTCGAGGACTATTCCGTGATTAAGGGAGAAGCCCTGATAGATGTCCCTGAAGGCAGGAATCCCAACCTGCGTATAAATGAATTATGGCATGAACCACAGGTAAAATGCAGCGCGGAAGCTTATGCGGCTATAATTAATTCAGATATAGTCGTGATAGGGCCGGGAGATCTTTTTACGAGCGTTACGACCAATCTTATAATCGACGGCATTGCAGACGCGATAGCAAAGACACGGGCTAAGAAGGTGTATATATGTAATCTCATGACAAAACCCGGAGAGACATCAGGCCTGGGAGCTTATGACCACGTGAGCGCTATCATAGATGCGCTTGGTTCGGACAGTCTGGATTATGTTATCATTTCCAATACGAAATTTTCGGATGCCGCGTTCGACCAGTATAAGAAAAAAGGCCAGTTTCCTGTGGACGTGGCGGACCCGCGTATGATAAGAAAGGTCACGAGCGCTGACATAATAGTAGCAGATGCAGGCGACGAAAAGGAACTGGTGCGGCATGACAAAGAAAAGTTAAAGAATATACTAAAACCGGTCTTCGCAAGGATCGGACGAGGATGACCTACTGGTGTTCGCGTATATGCTGATGCATAAGCGCGTGCATCTTTTTTATTGATTCGAAGGATATTATACAGACCAGTATTATCATGATGATCGAAAGCACCGCATTAAGGTTCCCCTGGAAGGTGTGTTTAGGAAGGTAGTTGTCTCTGACGCTCATTATCCCTGCAGCCACCGTAGTGACGAACATGAATATCGCCGGCAGGAAAGTTATCAATCCGTAACGCCAGTTTTTGGTATGTTTCAATATATAGACGGTCCCTACGGCAAGAGCGAGTGTTGCCAGAAGCTGATTCGCAACGCCGAACATGGGCCATATCGTGGATATGTCGCCGTTATAGACCAGATATCCCCATAACGCGCTTATCACAAGCCCGCTTATTATGACGCCGGAGAAATGTTTTTTATTCCCGAACCTTGGATTGACGAGTTTTACCATCTCCTGGAGTATATATCGCGCGACACGCGTACCAGTATCTACAGTGGTAAGTATGAAGAGGGCTTCAAACATTATCGCGAAGTGGTACCAATACCCCATGAGCATCTTCATCCCGGGTATCGCCGATAGTATTACAGACATCCCAGCAGCCAAAGATACCGCGCCCCCGGCTCTTCCGGAAAGGACTTCACCGGTCATCCTCTCTATCTCTGCTAACTGTGTAGTGCCGAGGCCCATCTTATGGAAGACGTCAACAGGGACATTTATCGCGAAGTAGTCTCCCGGCAGAAGCACGGTCGCCGCAATAAGGGCCATTATAGAAACCATAGCTTCCACCAGCATAGATCCGTAGCTTATTATCTTTATGTCCGACTCTTTATCTATCATCTTAGGTGTAGTTCCGGATGCCACAAGGCTGTGGAATCCGCTTATGGCGCCGCAGGCTATTGTGATACATACGAAGGGCCAGACCTTGCCTGGTATGATCGGGCCGCCGCCGTGAATATATGATGTCATTGCCGGCATCTTCAAGCTCGGATTGACGATGAATATTCCTATACACAATAAGAGTATAGTGCCGAGTTTCATATATGAACTCAAGTAATCGCGAGGACATAATAAGAGCCATACGGGCAACGTCGACGCTATTAATCCGTACACGGGCAGGATTATGGAGAGC
>Ga0247841_10007130_pt1 | contig 16764 bp, 15 predicted proteins | sample LaCruzMarch2015__2_FD_192410 | JGI IMG/M metagenome (GOLD analysis project Ga0247841, IMG submission 192410) | Freshwater microbial communities from meromictic Lake La Cruz, Castile-La Mancha, Spain - LaCruzMarch2015_18m | ecosystem: Environmental > Aquatic > Freshwater > Lake | place: Spain... | reverse complement strand
AATTTCTGTATAAAATCGTTTTGACTTCTCATAATCTGAGCAAATGATAGCAATATGATGCAAGGATTGAATGCCTGGGTTTGGAATACGATGGGACATATCTTACTATTTTGAGTATAAATATCGACTAAAGAGTAAAAACTTACTTGTTTTGTAAAGATAGCCTGGAACCAGATAAATCAATACCCGATTTTATTTTTAGTTAATACAAGGGTCGACTTATTTTAGAATCAAAAGGTGTACTAATTTATTTGAAATCATCTTTATGTACTCTTTCAATCAATTCTGTATCAATTAACTCTAATGATAAAACCATATCCTTGACAGTATCCTTGTATTTTTTAAAATGAGGGGTCAGTATATGAGATTGATAAGCCTCCAAATTGGCATAAACTTCTATTATTGTTATCAGTGAAAGATCCTTTTTGTCAGCTACTACGGTATAAGATAAAACACCAGGCTCCAGCTTTATGGCAGTATTCATCTGCTCTTTTAAGGCGACCTTATATTTTTCTAATTGATCTATATCAACCTTGATTTTTGCTATTCGATACATATTATTATTGATTTGTGCATTTGAATTAAATGATATAATCAAGCAGATGCAAAAAAATTGAACAGAGAGGATAAATCGTTTCATTTGAAAATATATAAGGTTAAACTTCAAAAATATACTCTTTTTATCATTTCGGCTACCCTTAAAGAGGAAAAATAAATTACTTACGATTTAAATAAAATGACAGAAACTGAAAGTTCATTTCAATGAGTTACCTTTATTATATCAGCCTAATGGATATTGGAATTAGCGGTAATACTAAAGGACAACGCAAAAAAATGGAATACATAGTAAAAGATAAAATACTTGAATTAAAATATGAACCAGGTAAAGGCGCCTGGACATATCACATCCAAATTCCCAACACGAAACACATTATTGGGAAATGGGGAACTTTAAAAGTTTCAGGTACTATTGACAATTATAAAATTGAGCGCATCAATTTATTTACCATTACTGGACAAGACAAACTCATCTCAATCAATAACAATATTAGAAAATCAATCAACAAAAGGGGTGGTGACACGGTAACAGTTTCCCTTTACTTGTTGACTTCATTGGAGGAAATTACCGAAAAGGAAATTTTAGATACCTTCAAAGATGCAGGAGTTTTAGAATCATTCAAAAAGCTTTCGGAAAACGAAAAAAAAGAAATGACAGGAAAAATTACTTCTTTAACATCGGAAGATAAACAAGTAAAAATGATGTTGAAATACATTGATCAACTTAGCAAAAGAATGATTTGAAGAAAACAGAGATTTGGTAAAAAGAAAATACCCTGTGAACCTTTTTATCCGCTATTCCAACAAACATGCAAAATAATGGACATGTCTTACTATTTTAACGTCTTTCTAATCATTATAAATTTATATAAGGAGCCTCTGAAATCGCTAGTTTTTTAACGTTCTCCAATACGTGTCTCATATAATTCCTCCAGATAATTTTGGTAAAAAGCCAGTGTAAGGGATAAAGCAGCAAGCTATTGGAGTACATGGTATATTTATAAATAATTTCCACTTCCCCTTCCTTGATTTGATTGGTAAACCATTCTCCCTGAAATTTTTCAAAACCCATGGAAGGCATTTTGAAGTCAGAAATTTCAATTTTCCAATATTCATTTTCTATTCTTTCCAATACTTTATCTAACGAAGCTTCACCTCCTTTAAAAGATGAGGTTTTTGCCATGAATATTTTGCGGGTTCCACCTTTTTCACCCCAAGTTTCGTCCTCTGTACAATGGGTCACCCTTGGCGTCACGCTATAGCCAGTATGTATTTTTGTGACATCACAAAGCATTGGCGTTTAAAAGGCTCGTTCTAAAGTTGTTGGAAAAATAGTAGAAATTTGAACTGAAGATTTCATTTTTTCCTAAAGATAATCCCTTTTCCTACAAAAAGAAAAGGGAAATTACCCGCAGGCATTCCCCTATTTCCAAAATTACTCCCAGTTATAAATCTTTATATTTTTATTAGTTTTTAGCCGTGATTACTTATGCTTAAACAAATATAGCTTTATCAAAATTTTATTAAAACAATTAGAGACAAAAAATAGATGAAATGTCCAAAAATTTTGATTGATGTCGGAATTTTTTCGGAATTTCATCAAACTTTTTTCGGAAATCTACTTTTTTATTTTGCAACTCGTTGGTTTTCAGCTATAATCTGTTCTTTAATTTCGGCAATTAATTCTTTTGGTTTTTTCCCAAAATATTCTTGAAATTTTGTGTAGAAAGCATATTTAGTTAATCCCGTCTGATATCTGATTTGATCTACATTCAAATCATCAATATTATTTCTGATATAAATTTCAAGTTCTGAAAATATTTTATTCGTATCTGTTTTTTTATTTTGCTTACTCGCATCCTGAATATAAACAGGCATTTGCTTTCTTTTGAACCATATAAAAAAAGTAACCAGAAAACTTATTAGAAATAAAACCATAAGGAAATAGCCAAATTTCCCCTTTTTACCATCAATAGAATTCATGACATCATCAGAGATCATATTTTCTACCTCAAAACTAATGAGACCATTACTATTACTTCCAAAATATAGGGTATCCCCTTTAAAAAAGTAAGATCTTCTATTAAATTCAGTCCCTTCCAGAATAGAAGATATTTTTTTATCTTTAATATTGTACTTTAACATTCCATCAATGGTACTTATCCAATAATTCCCAAACAGATCAGCGTAAAGGGCATCAGTTTCAATATCCTCAAAAACGGTTCCCTTAAAAACATTGGACCATTTTTTTGCCTCTACATTATATTCCCAAAGTCCTTCAAAACCAGTTGAAAACAATTTATCGCCCACGGTAAAAAGACCTGTGCTACTCTCATTGAATTTCCTGACCAATTTTTCACCCTCTAATACATAAATTCCATCCGTACAGGCCAACCATAACTTACCTTTAAGGATATGAATATTCGATACCACCACATTTTTATCGATCAATTCAAAGCCAGATTTTTCATTAAACCTTCCAAACCCACTCTCACCCCCAACGTATAAATACCCGTTAAATATGGATACACTCGAGATATGAGCGATAAATTTATTTTTAAGCTCCCCCGGCAGTATTATTTTCAAATTTGAGAATTGCTTATCGACCCGATAAACATGATCTTCATAATTTGCTGAAAAATAAATGTATTCCTTATCTATCCAGAAATTAGAATTTGAAAAAAGAAGCGTGTCCTTATATATTTGTTTATTTCCTAAATAGAAGCCATTATAAGTGGCTACATAAATAGAGTCACGTGAAACATAAATACCCCGCATGGAATATTCAGGGAGAATTCTTTTAATTTTTTCTATAATTCGAAAACCGTATAAAAACTTATTCCTGATAAGAACCCAATAAATACCGTCGCTGGATAACTGAACTTGAGCAAAATCCATTTTAGGGTCTGCCAATTTGGCCCATTGCTCATTTTTTTCAAGGGATGCAGATAAATCGCTGTATTCGTAAGAGGATTCTTTAAAATTTTCGCCATCAAATTCAAAAATTCCATCATAACGTGCCAAAATAATTTTCCCATCAATATTGGTCATGTGCCTAATGGGCGTAGAGGAAGTAATGATTTTAAATAGTGTAGTATCTCTTCCCGATAAAGTGATTATATAAAAAAACGATATAAAAAATAAGCGATAACTGGACATTTTGAATGTATTTAAACAAAATTAATCAATTCTTATATTTCTTCCAACGAATTATTTTTCTTTAATAATTCATTTTGCCGTTCTTTCAAAACTTTCTCCTTTATATCAGATAGATATTCCTTAGGTTTTTTTCCAAAGTGATCCATAAATTTTGTGTAAAAAGCATATTTCGTCAAACCAGACTGATATCTGATTTGATCGACATTAACCTCATCTACATGATCTCTGATATAATTTTCCAGGGATGAAAAGAATATATTTTCATCCGTTTCTACTTTCTCTTCCGGAGGGTCAACTATTATATTGACAGGGTTTGATATAATTCTAATGAAAAACACAATCAACAACCCAACCATAAAAATGACGGTAGCTTGGTAAAAAAACCTGAAATTTTCTTTTGTTGGAGCCTTAATTCCATCTTCAGCAATCAATTCCTTAATATCAAAACTGATTAATCCATTTCCATTACTTCCAAGGTAGATGGTATCCCCTTTAAAAAAATAGGATCTCCTATTGAATTCTGTTCCTTCCAAAAAGGTAGAAATATTTTTATTATCTCTATGGTATCTAATAATTCCATTAATGGTACTAATCCAAAAATTACCATAGTTATCCTCATAAAAAGCATCCGTTTCTATTTTTTCATAAGGGGAACCTGCTAAGATATTTTTTAATCTATTTTTTTGGATATCATAGGTCCATAGTCCTTCGAAGCTGGTAGAAACAATCAAATCATCTAACTTAAAAACCCCTGTACTATTATTTAATTTGAAAACCTTATTAAGTTTTTTATTTTCAATGATATACACGCCATCACTGGCAGATATCCAAAGTTTATCCTTAATAATAGTCATATTATGAATTTCCAATCCTTCCTTAAGAATTTGGATTTTTTTATTTTGATTATATATAGCCAATCCCATTTCGCCTCCTATGTAGAGTATTCCCTTATAGAAAATAATCACAGCTCCGTTATTAATCTTCTCTAATCTACTACGATCTATAATTTTTTCAAGTTCTGATCCATCCAAGCTCATTTTATAGATCATTTCGCCATTAGCCACAAAATAAAAATGCCCCTTATTTTCAATGATATTACTATTTGAAAAAATAAGAGTTTCAGGAAAAACTGGCTTTTGATTTAAATAAAAACCTTTATATGTGGAAACGAGCAAAGAATGGTTGTTTGCGTATATACCTCTAATAGCCAGATTAGGCAGTGATTTTTTTAATTTATCTGCTATTTTAAACCCATGAATAAATCTATTTTTTATCAGTACCCAGTAAATGCACTCATTTGAAAGTTCCACCTGAGCATAATCTAACTTTGGATTGACTAATTTTGCCCAATTTTCGTTTGGACTATATTTAACTTTTACGCTTTCCTCTTTAATTTTTGTTTTAAAGAAATTTTCACCATCAAATTCAAACACTCCGTCATAACGGGTAACAACGATATTACCATTTAATTTTGTCAGACTTCTAATTGGCTTTGTCGATGTTACTATTTTGTAAAGCGTTGTATCCCTTCCAAATAAAGGTATATTTATACCCAATAACACGAGGAATATACATAACCTATACATTATCAATAATTTATCTTGCCAATCTAATCTGATATTTTTTACCCTTCAATTTCTCGTCTTTTACTTTTAGCAACAACTTCTCCACTTTATTTCGATGAACGGCAACGAATGACATAAAATCCATGCCTTCAATTTTACCAATTTCATGTAATTCCATCCCACCCTTTTTTACTAAAAAACCAACAATGTCTGTTTTACTAATTTTATCTTTTTTACCTCCACTAATATATAAAGTAATCCAGGGTGATTCATCAGGAAGCGAGTCAACGATTGGAATCTCAAATGTTTCGGGAGGTTCTGATAAATATACAGGCAACCTTTCATTTTTACCTATTAAAAGAAAGGCATTGCCTTCCGCATGCATTCTTGCTGTTCGACCATTCCGGTGAATAAAGTCCGTATTTTTTGATGGAATTTCAAAATGAATGATATTTTTCACTTCGGGAATATCCAATCCTCTGGCGGCGAGATCAGAAGAGACGAGAAAAATAAGACTGCCATTTCTGAAGGAAATCAAAGTTTTTTCCCTATCTGTCTGCGTCATTCCTCCATGAAAACAAGCACTGACTATTCCCTTTTCTGCCAACCTTGCGCTAACATCCTCGGTAGTTCCCCTCAGGTTACAAAAGATAATCGTGGGAGAGGCCCCCAGGTAGCAAAGTAAATCAAACAAAAGGTTCTGTTTATCGTCGGTTTCGCTATAAATAACTTTAAGATTTAACCCTTCAGTTGTTTTTTCGCCAATCGTTGAAAAAAGCAAAGTTACTGGAGTGGTTATACCCACAAAGGGAGGAATTTGCAATTTTTGTGTTGCAGAGACAAGCACCCTCTTTTTTAAGCCAGTGAGCGTTTTTATAATGTGTGCCATTTGGTTTTGAAAACCCATGGCTAAGGACTTATCGAACTCGTCTAAGATTAAAATTTTAACTTTTCTTTGATCAAAGGACCTCCTACCCAGATGGTCCAGTATTCTACCTGGCGTACCGATAATAATGGCAGGAGGCTGGGATAGATTTTGAATTTCAACAGACATAGTGTGACCGCCATAACAGGTGTTCACCTTATACCCCGTTTTCATTTTTTGCCAAACCTGTTCCAATTGAATGGCTAACTCTCTGGTTGGGGTAAGGACTAAGATTTGAACATCCTTATTATTCGCATCTATAAGTTCAAAAACAGGCAATAGGAAAGCCAGTGACTTGCCAGAACCTGTTGGTGCCAATAAAATAACCTCCGATTCCTCTTTTATTGCCTGAAATGCTTCTTCCTGCATTTCATTTAGCGCAGAAATATTGAGATTTCCCAGTACTTCTTTTATTTTATTATTTATTTCCATCGCTACAAAGATGAGTAGAAATGACCAATTAATATGAATTACATCCTAAAGAATTAAAATACCTCTCATAATTATTCATTATTCTGCAACCATTTAATTCCATTCCCGTTTAGTATTCTTAATTTAAAACCAAAATCATGAAATTCAAATTATTAAGTTTAGTATTTTTAGCTGTTAGCTCTTTGTTTTCTGTACTTCATGCACAAAAAACAATCGTTGATATCGCCGTGGGTTCAAAAGATCACACTACTTTAGTAGCAGCAGTTACCGCTGCTGATTTAGTAGCCGTTTTACAAGGTACAGGTCCATTCACAGTGTTTGCTCCGGTTAATGCTGCTTTTGCGAAACTTCCAGAAGGAACGGTTACTACTTTATTGAAAGTTGAAAATAAGGCAACCTTAGCTAAAGTTCTTACTTACCACGTAGTAGCTGGAAATTTAGATGCTGCAACAGTTGTAAAAGCTATCACTGATGGTGGTGGTAAAGTAGTAGTAACTACTGTAAGCGGTGGAAAATTAACGGTCAGCTTGAAAGACGGTAAAGTGATTCTTACAGACGAAAATGGTGGTGTAGCTACTGTTTTAGTAACAGACTTAAAAGCTGACAATGGCGTTATTCACGTTATTGACTCTGTAGTGTTACCAAAATAAATAGTTTTTAAACTACGTTTTGAAAAAACCATCGGAAATAAAAGTTCCGGTGGTTTTTTTGTTTAATTTAGCTTAAAAATGAAAATATTACATACAGCCGACTGGCATTTAGGAATAAATCTATATAACGAATCCTTAGAAGAAGACCATCGATTATTTATTTCCTGGCTACTCAACACTTGCATTCCTGAATATATGCCGGACGCCCTTCTCATTGCAGGCGATATTTTTGACAAGGCAAACCCTCCCACTTACGCCAGACAACAATATTATCAATTTTTGGCTCAACTTATTCCCTTAGGTATCAAGAAGATAATCATTACAGCAGGAAATCATGATTCTGCCGCAATGCTTGAAGCGCCAAAGGAAATTTTACAATATCTAAACATTCACGTAGTTGGCCATGCGCCGACTGAAACAGAAAATCTCCTTATACCTATTTCAATAAATGATGAAATCGAGCCAACGGTAGTTGTTGCCGCTGTTCCTTATTTAAAGGATCAGGATATTCGAACACCAGGATTAGATGCATCCACTGAATCGGTAGAGCAAGCGGTTAGAAATGGCATAAAAGCTTACTATCAACAAGTAGCCTTAGCATCAGAAGAATATCATGAAAAAGGGATTCCCGTCATTGCCATGGGCCATTTATTTGCCAGTGGTGTCTCCGTTTCAGATTCAGAACGCCAGATACAGATAGGTAATCTGGGTAGTGTTGATGCCCAGTGTTTTCCCATAGAATATTTTGCCTACGTAGCCCTGGGTCATATCCATTTACCTCAAAATGTGCAGGGATCGAACCATATCTGGTACAGTGGCTCACCCATAGCCCTCAGTTTTTCTGAAAGAAAACAACAAAAAATCGTTCGCTTACTGACCATTGATGGAAAAGAAATAAAAAGTGAATCCATTAAAATTCCTGTATTTCGCGAACTTAAAAGGGTCGAAGGAGACTTTTTATCGGTCAAAAATGAAATTAACCATCTGTCGAATGATAAATTATTACCCCTGTTAATAGATATTGTCATTATTGAAGAAGATTATAATCCAGCTATTGGAAGAGACATATCTGCGTTTATAGACCAGGTAGCGATGGAGAAAAAAGAGGATTTACGTATTGCGAATTACAGATATGCCTTCAAGAATAGCCTGGCTTCCCTTTCCAGTTTAACAGATGTTTTAACCTTAGCCGATATAAAACCTGCCGAGGTTTTCCAAAATATTTTACAATCAAACACCCTAATAAAAGAAGATAAGGAAGCCTGCCTGACGATCTTTAATTTAATCATGGAAGAAGTACAAGCTGAAAATTAATTTTATGAAAATCCAAAAAATATTCATCCGAAACCTGAATTCACTGGCAGGCGATCATCCTATAGATTTTAATAAACAACCTTTGGCTAACAGCACTTTATTTGCCATAACAGGACCTACCGGTTCAGGTAAAAGTACTATTCTGGATGCCATTTGTCTTGCACTTTACAATGCATCGCCCCGCCTGGATCAAAGTATTACCAGTGGTTTACTTTTAAAATCTGGGGCGTTAATCAGCAAAGGGGCTACCGAGGCTTTGGTTAGTGTCGAATATACCCAGGGCAAGGATCTGTATAAAAGCCAATGGTCTATCGCCTATAACAGGAATAATAATCTGAATGAAAGAAAACAAGAATTATCGACGTTTGACAAAGACAAAAATGAATGGGTTCTTTTAGAGACCAATACCAAAGTACCCGCCAGAAACACCCAAATCACTTCCCTCGATTTTGTCCAGTTTACCCGAAGTGTACTGCTGGCTCAAGGTCAATTTTCTGCCTTACTAAATGCAAATAAAGAGGAAAGATATACCTTAATGGAGAAAATAACGGGAGATGATGTCTATAGAAAAGTGGGTAAAAAAGTATATGAAAAATATAGTGCCTTGAAAATTAAAATGGAAGAGGATGAAAAAGGACTGAAAAATATCCAACTGCTTTCCGATGCTGAGTTAAGTGATTTGAAAGATCAATTGAATACCTTCGAAACTGAATTGAACCATTTTAATGAGGAAAAAAAGAAGAAAACAGCCTTAAAATTAATTAAAGAGCAAATAGTAACTAAATCCTCATTACTGGAGAATGTGAAGACTGATCTGATGCAGTGGGAACAGGAAAATACGGTTTCCCAACCCAATAGGGAGCGACTGGAACGATACGATAGTTTCCATCCTCTTTTAAATGACCGGGAAGCTCTAAAGCAGAAAGAAGATGCTATTCATTCATTGGATAATAAAATCAATGAAAATAAGATTTCCCTGGATAGTAAAGGAAAAGAGATTCATGATAAATTAACTTATTGGTCTGACCTGTTAAGTGTTCCTCTGACGAAAGATAATTTCATCGAGCAGCTTTCACAAAAACTAGTAGCCATACAAGCAGCCATTGATCATAAGGCCCAAAAGAATAATGCTTATCAAACAGCCCTTAACGAAAAAGAAAAAGCACATCAAAATTATCTGGATGCAGAAAAGAAAAAGACGGACAAATCAGCCTTAATTATTCAAATAGGAGAAAAAAAAGAGGAGATTGGAGCAAAAATGGAGGCCTTTAAGGAGAATATCCCCTTATTTGAAAAGTTAGCTATCGGACAACAATATTTCCAATCTTTAGTAAATTATAGAAATTCCATTTTTCAACAGTTAGGTATTGATCTTCATATTAAGTTAGAAGATGCCAGAAACATCATTGAAAAAGAAGAAAGAAACCTGTTTTTTCAATTAGAAGCGATCCGAAAATTGGGTCAACGGGATGAGATTGAAAAAGATTACGTTGAGGTGCATGACCTTGAAAGTCAACTACGACAAGTACTCTTTCAGTTAGAAAATATCATTTCTTTTGAAAAAGAATCAAAACTTTTGATTCAGGAAAATATAAATATCGACGCATCCTTACCTCCCTTAAATAATCAACGCAAGTTGGTGGAAGAGGAAATACAACAATACACAGATGCCCTAGCTGAAATCGAAAAAATACTGACTTTGGCTGCAAAGGAAAAGGACCTGGCTGTCCTGAGAGAACATCTGGTTGATGGTGAACCGTGTCCTTTATGCGGTTCTGTTCATCATCCGGGCCATACAGGTATATCCGATCAGGTTATGGCTTCTAAACGGGAGTGGCACCAATCTTCTCTTAAAATATCGAGTGATAAAAAAGTGGAAATAGACAGAAAAATAACTGCCCTAATAGCCAAAAAAGAAGGAAATGAAGGCAGAATACTGGATATTGAACAAAGAATCCATGTTTTAAGCCATGAGCCTGTAACGGCAAAATTTTTAGCCCATGCTGAATCTCCTTCTCAAACACACGAAAATTTACAGCAGACCCTCAACGATACCGTCACAAGGAAAATTCAGTTACAAGGCTTAAAAACAGAATTAAACAAACTGGATGATCTCCAGCTCAAATGGCAAAGTGAACAGAATAAATTGAATCGATTTGATGACCTTGATGCTAAAAAAGCGGAGATACTTACCTATTTCAGTGAAAATTTAAATATTTTTGATTTTAATGATATAAAACCTTTCCTGCAAGATCTGTCGAAAAAACAAGAGGAATATAAGAAACTGGAGGACGAATACCGACCATTGGAAAAGGAACTGGACGTCCAAAGTAAGTTACTTGAAACTGCCATTCTTAGTGCTGAGAAGGAAAAAAAGGAACTAGACGCCAGAATAAGCGTGGTTACCGACGCCAATGATTCTTTTCAGGCCGCTTCTCAAGCCTTAAGCGAACTTCCTAATATTGAAGAACCCTTGACTACATCCCGGGAGGAAACATTAAAAATGCAGCAATTACTCTCCGATTCAACCTCTCTAACCGACCAAATAGTTGAAAATCAGAAAGAGGCAGCGACCCTTAGGATGGAATTTTCAAATCAGAAGGACCTTTTTCTGCAAAACCTTAGAGACGCTGGATTTTTATCTCCTGAAGCGCTGGAAAGTATCAATCTTTCGTCTGATGAGAGAATCAGACTTCGACATAAAAAAGATGAATTATCCCAGCGGAAAACTTCGCTGGATACGAATAAAACAAATTTCGAGAAAGAGCTGCAAATCTTGAGACAACAGGATCATACAGAGATAGCACTGGATCAAATCATCGACGATTTGAAAATATTAGAAGATACCATTTCAGGACATCACTCAAAAAAGGGCAGCATTGGACAGATTATTGAGACTGACCAGCAAGCCCGAAACAAGTATAAAAAGGAGCTGATTGCCCTTGAAGAAAAGAAAAAGGAAATCAAGCCTTTTGAGTTATTGAACAATATGATAGGCGATGCACAAGGTAAAAGATTTAATGAATATGCCCAGGAATTGACTTTGAAGAGATTATTACAGGCGACAAATAGCAATCTTGCTTTAATTAATGCGCGGTATTTATTGGATATGCATCAGGAAGGTGAAGACATGAACCATCTATATGTGATAGATCAATATATGGGAAATAACCGCCGGGCTGCTAAAAGCACCCTATCAGGAGGCGAATCCTTTTTGGTATCTCTTTCTATGGCTCTTGGATTGAGTGATCTGGCATCGGGAAAGGCTGAATTGGGTAATTTATTTATCGATGAAGGCTTTGGAAGTTTAGACCCAGCCACCCTGGAAAGCGCCATCTCCATGTTAGAGGAAATTCAATACAAACGAGGACGAAGCATAGGCATCATTAGCCATGTTTCAGAATTGAAGGATCGGATTACCACCCAAATAAAGGTTATTCCCACCTTGGGAGGTAACAGTAAGATTATTTGTGGGTAAAGATGGGGTCGATTTTTAGATTTTTTCAACTTCTTAGTTAAATTTCATTTAAATTTGTGAATTAAGATTTGAAAAATATGTTTTTTATCATTTTAATAAGCCTTTTCAACCAATTTCTCCCAGGTTTGCCTGTGGAGCGGGAGATGATGTGCTGCAAAATCAGAGAAAACAAAATAGAAGAGGGCATCGCTCCTTGCTGTATTGAAAATCAAAAAAAGGACTGCGAAGACAATGGATGTGGAGGTAAATGCGGTGACCCACTGTGTCATTGTCCTATTACAGATATACAAAAAACCATTCCCCCAAGAGTAAATAACCCGATATACACCTATTCAGATATATCAAATAAAGCCAGGTTCTATTATTTGAACGGCTATTTTAATACTAACCATCCCGATATTTGGTTGCCACCAAAGATATCTTAGCATCTAATTTTTTTATTCAACCTTTATTATTTTAATCTCCCTTAATTGTTCGACAATTAAGAGATAACTTGTATTTAACCAATGAAAAATATATTTTTTATAACCTTAGCCTGTTGCATATTAACAGCTAACGCAACATTTGCCCAGGTGAAAAAGGCAGAAATCATAGCTACGGGATTGACTTGCTCCATGTGTTCCAACGCGATTTATAAGCAGCTGAATACCATCGTTGGTGTAGATAGTGTCCTTACCGATTTAAATACCAACACTTTTACCGTTTTTCTTAAACCTGACAATAAATATGCCCCCAATTTATTTAAGGAAAACATAGAAAAAGCAGGCTTTTTTATCGGATCATTGATAGTAACCGTGCCTGGTTCGGTTATTTCAGGGAACGCTAATCAATTTATACCCTTAGGTAAGAGCTCTCCCATAAATGAGGAAGAAATCTCAATCAAAATTTTCGATGAAGGCTATGTAACGCAAAAGGAACATAAGAAGTACTTAAAAACGTTCGCTTCTGTTGGAACTTATGCACAAAAAAAGCCTAATGTTTTTCACTATAAAATAGAAAACAAATGAAGAAGTACCTATTGAGCGTAGGTCTTCTTTATATCATTTCTTTTTTAGGAGCACAAGAATTGTTCGTTGTAACTGATCCTGCAAGCAATATGCCTGCAGGATCAAGCAATATTCGATTATCCCAATCCCTTTTTAAAGAACTTTTAGAAGACGGCTACAATTATCATATAATGCCAGAGGTTTCGTATGGAATCAATAAAAACCTCATGGTCAGAGGGGCCAGTTTTTTAAGTAACCGAAACAACAGGTTATATTTAGAAGGAGGAAGTTTATTTTTAAAATACCGCTTTTTCTCCTCTGATGACATACACAGTCATTTCAGATTGGCCGCTTACGGACGGGTGAGTAAAAACAGGGCAGACATTCACCAGGAACAAATTGAAACGATGGGTCACAACAGTGGTGCTGAACTCGGATTAATTGCTACAAAGCTTGTCCACAAAACGGCCATTAGCAGCTCCATAAGTTTAGAGAAGGCAACGAATAACGATCCAAATTATGTTTTCCCTGAAACGCAGGATAACACAGCTATCAATTATTCGTTGTCCTGGGGACGATTGATGTATCCAAAAACGTATAAAAGTTACAAACAGACCAACATCAATGTAATGTTTGAGTTTTTGGGGCAAACATTGAGTGATAACCGTAAAACCTTTATTGACGGAACGGCGGCCATTCAATTTATTGTCAACAGTCAAAGCCGCATTGATCTGGCCTATCGGAAATCTTTGTTTAGTAACATGTTAAGATCAGCACCTAACGGTATTTATCTTAATTTTGAGTACACCTTTTTCAACTTCAAAAAATAATATGAATGAAAAAACTAATTTTTGCCTTATCCCTATCTTGTTTTATGCAAGTTTTGGCTTACGGTCAGACATCCTCAAAAAACGTAAAGCTTACCTATGCAGATAGCATAAATTCCGGTCTAATTAAAGAGGATCTTAAAAAAGCAAGCACTCCTCGGGTAACCACTGTAAAAGTAGGAAAGACCCAATTGACATTAAACTACTATGCACCAGGCGTAAGAGGAAGAGTTATTTGGGGTGGATTGGTCCCTTTTGATCAGGTTTGGGTTACTGGTGCCCACAGTGCCAATAAATTTGAAATAAGTAGTGATATAAAAATCAATGGTCAGGTCGTTAAGGCAGGCATTTACGGTTTATTCACCATTCCCGGGAAAGAAAAATGGACTTTCATTCTCAATACAAACCATGAGCAACATTTATCCGACGATTATGCCCAAAAAGACGACGTTTTACGCGTTGACATTACGCCAACAAAGAGTGAAGAAACCCCAAGATTAACCTTTGAATTGAGGGAAAAATCCAGAAAGGAAGGAGAACTCGTTTTCAAATGGGAAAATCTTAGCTTTTCTGTTCCATTTACCACTATATAACGAAAAAAGGGCTGTCATTTTTAGACAGCCCTTTTTAACTAAATATTTTACCCCAATGATTATTTAGCGGTAACCTTTAAAATTCTTCCCGGACTTTCGAGAGAAATATAAATTGCTCCGTCGGAACCTTGGATAACGTTTCTAAAGCGCCCCATTTTTTCCATCCAGATATTTTCTTCAACTATTTTATTGTCTTTAATAACAAAGCGATATAATTTTTGACCAGCAAGGCCTGTTGCCAAAAAATTACCATTCCACGCTTTGAAATTTTCGGAATTGATAAAAGTGATACCACATACACCAATAGAAGGGGTCCAGGTAAAAATAGGTTCTTTAATCCCTTCTGCCTTATGATCGTTTGAAACGGTGGTTCCATTATAATTAATGCCAATAGAATAGGTTGGCCAGCCATAATTTTCCCCTTTAGAGATGATATTAATCTCATCGCCACCTTTTGGACCATGTTCAGTCTCCCAGATATCACCTGTTTGAGGATTCAATGTCAAACCCTGAGGATTCCTGTGTCCGTAAGAAAAAATGGTTGTAGGCTTGGAATTTCCCGGAAGTACTGGATTATCTGAAGGTACGTCACCATTATCTTTCATCCTATGGACTTTTCCCCAATTTAACTTGGTGTCCTGGGCATTTTTATTGGTAGAATTTGGGCCACCTAAACTAGAACCGCCACCTTCGCCAATACTTACGAACAAATAATTATTTTTGTCGAAGGCAATTCGGCTACCGTAGTGATTATTAAAAGTATTACCGCCACCGGTAGCGAAAATATTCTCTACGTTCTGAATTTTATCATTTTTAACTTTGAATCGAACCAATTTCACCTCTGAGTCCTTTTCAGCGACAGCGGAAGTGAAAGTGGCATAAATCCAGCCATTTTTAATATAATTCGGGTGCGCCTTTAAATCCATGAAGCCACCTTGACCTCCAGTTTTTACGGTTGGGAAACCTTCAAGGGGAATAGTCTGTTCCCCTCTTTTAATATAAATTTTTCCCTTTTTTTCTCCGTAAATCAAATCACCATTGGGCAAAAGTTCCATTCCCCAGATAACATCATTACCAGTAACGACGGTTGTTACCGTAATTTCGGGATTATTGGCAGGGGCTGTTTCAGGCAAAAAAGCAGCATCAGATTGTTTGCAAGCGTTATAAAAAACGAGGGCGAAACAACTCAAAAAGAAATATTTAAGTTTCATTTAAGTAGAAATTAAGGGTTACAAATTAGTTTAACAAATATACCTTTAATTTGGTAATCTTAGACAGAATCCAAGGGTCAAAAACGCGTAGGTATTTTCAGTTCCTAAACTTATTCCTGATGAAATATCCAATTGGATATTATTTTTTGGGTAATAAAAAAGACCAGTCTCAAAAAAATAATGATTTAAATAATTAAAATCACTTGCAAATTGTACTTTTTGAGAATCACCATGTCCTTGAATATAAGAACCAAATTTATTAGAAAGAGCCATTTCTAGAGAAAGAGCATAGTAATAATTAGGATTTTTATTTTCACCGTCCCATTCAGCCCCAAGGTTATAGCAAACCGTCAACCAATCAGTCAATGGATTTGCAAAGGATAATTCTATAGTTGGATTTAAGCTTTTAGTCCTGAATACCTTTGAGGTAGTAAAAGGAAATCCTGTCCTACCTATAATAGTTAATGCAGGAATAGCCCCTTTATTTTCCAATAATGCATATTTAAACCCAACTCTTGCTGGTTGAAAACCTGTTGTAAATGCCTCATTATTTGATTTCTCCTGCCATAGTGAATAATCAAATCTGAGTTCCATTTTTTTTGAAACACCGTAGCGAAATAGCGTAGAATTAAGCCCTATTCCCCTGGTATTTTGAATAACGGAACCGACTTCTTTTTGATTTTCAATCCAAAATCCAGTTTCGACCAAAATATATTTTTTTGGCGTTATAAAAACAGCATCCCCAAAGCCTGGTCTGTCAGGTGTTATCAAACCCAATGAATCCTGACTGTATAGATAGCTGGAAAGGAATAAACAGATAAAAATGTTAGGGTAAAATTTCATGATGTATATAGTTTAGTTATTTCAAAAAATGAAATTGATTCATTTTAAAAAGAACAAGTGGGTGAATACTTTCAATGGTTAATTGATTTAGGGAAATGGATTCCGGCAAGAAATGGTGCCATAAATTTTTTCCCTTCCCCGGAATTTGGTCGAATATAGGCCTTTCATCCTGCTCTCCTCTTATTTCTACCCCATACCTTAATAAAATACTTTTTTCGGTACC
>Ga0247841_10007129_pt1 | contig 16766 bp, 14 predicted proteins | sample LaCruzMarch2015__2_FD_192410 | JGI IMG/M metagenome (GOLD analysis project Ga0247841, IMG submission 192410) | Freshwater microbial communities from meromictic Lake La Cruz, Castile-La Mancha, Spain - LaCruzMarch2015_18m | ecosystem: Environmental > Aquatic > Freshwater > Lake | place: Spain... | reverse complement strand
CTGTATAGACATCGCTAAAAGGCTTGAGGGCGTAGTTCGACACGCCTCCATGCACGCTGCCGGAGTGGTCATTTCTAAAGACAAACTTACTGATTACTGTCCCCTTCAATCCGCTACTAAAGGCGACATTGCTACGGTTACTCAATATTCCATGAACCCAATCGAGCACTTGGGACTACTTAAGTTCGACTTTTTGGGCCTTGCCAACTTAACCATCATCCAAAACGCTCTCCGTATCATTCGTAAAACTCAAGATGTCGATCTTGATATTTTAGATATACCCCTAGACGACAAAGAAACTTACGAATTACTCGCCCATGCTTACACCACTGGAGTCTTTCAGCTTGAGTCTGACGGCATGAAGCGCTATCTGCGAGAACTTAAACCCTCCGTCTTTGAAGACATTATCGCTATGGTCGCCCTTTACCGTCCAGGCCCAATGCAGTGGATCGGCGACTTCATCGACCGTAAACATGGAAGACAAGCAATTAAATACGCTCACCCAAAAGCTGAGAATGCCTTGAAAAATACCTATGGCATCATGGTTTACCAAGAACAGGTTATGCAGATCTCCAAAGATATGGCAGGTTTCACCGGCGGTCAAGCTGACTCTCTTCGTAAAGCTATCGGCAAAAAGATCAAAGAGCTAATGGAAAAGATGGGCAAAGAGTTCGTTGAAGGTTGTATCAAAAACGGTGTTGAAGAAAAAATCGCCAACGAACTTTATGTCGCCATGCAAGATTTCGCCCAGTACTGTTTCAACAAATCACACGCCGCCTGCTACGCTCTAATCGCTTATCAAACTGCCTTCCTAAAAGCCCACTATCCCTCAGAGTTCATGGCCTCTTTAATGACCTCTGAACAATCCGATTTAGATAAGCTCGCTATCTGTATTCAGGAATGTGAACGGATGAAAATTAAAGTTCTTCCCCCTTCAGTCAACGAATCTTTCGTCGATTTCGGTGTCGTTAAAGAAAGTGGCAACATCCGTTTCGGTCTTTCCGCAATTAAAAATGTTGGCAGGCAAGTTGGCGAAGAGATCATTGAAGACCGCAAAAATGGTGGCGCCTTCAAGGACGTTGAAGAGTTTTTAACAAGACTTGGCGGTAAAGTTATAAATAAAAAGTCTCTTGAATCATTAGTTATGGCGGGTGCACTAGACGACCTTGGAGAGCGCGCCGAACTGCTCTATAACATGGAGAGAATGCTAGCTTACGCCGGGGCTATGAATCGGAGCAAAAACTCATCTCAAAATTCCCTTTTCGGTGACGAAGATATTCAAACCATTCAAATCGAATTTGAGGAGACCAAACCAGCAGATAAAAAACAACGTCTCTCTTGGGAACGGGAGCTACTTGGCATGTACGTCTCAGAACACCCTCTCTCCGGTATCGCCCATCAACTTGAACCATATCGCTCCAAATTGATCTCTGAAATTACTCCTGCCAATGAAAATGACTACGTCCGCATCTCCGGTATTATTACCTCCACGCAGAATATATTAACCCGAGCCAACCAGAAAATGGTCTTTGCTAGAGTTGAAGATATGAACGGTAATATTGAAGTTCTCGCCTTCCCTAAAATTTTGGCTGAAACTGCCGAAATTTGGATTCCTGATAAAATTGTAGCCATTGAAGGTTATATTAACTTCAAAGACGGCTCTGCTAAACTTCTAGCAGAAGCAATTTATGAAATCGGTGAACAACAGGAGATCGACAAATTCGAGCCTCGCCCCAAGAAAAAGCAATTTGATTGGAAAAATAAAAACGGTAACGGCGGAGGCTATGGCGGTGGCGGTGGGTATAATAATAGCAAAGAAGTTTATCTAAATAAAAAAGACCCTGTTGAGATTATTCCTAAGATATTAGAGATAACCGTACCCAGGGACGCCGACAAAGGCATCCTCGTCGACATCAAAGAGATTCTCACAGCCTCAGAGGGCATGTCGCCAGTCATCATTAAAATACCCATCAACGGCGATGGTTACAAAGAGATGAAGATAAAATCAAAGGTCGCTCTAAATCCAGTCCTCAACAAAAAATTGCATGATTTGGTGGGAAAAGAAAATATTACTACAAAATAACGATAAAGAGACTACTTAAACTTCTCCGCGGTACTCAGCCCCCAGCCACGAGACACCGGCTACTGCACTATAATTCATCTTAGATAAAAACTTTTTATATTTTAATACGGCTTCAACTCTCATCCAAAAACTAATAATTTCCTGTTTATCAAAATTATTCAAGGCTTCTAATTTGGCAGTGAGCTCGTCTTTTTTTGCGTAAGCACCCTCAACTAAGGCAATCAGCTCTTCTGGTATGTCAATTTGCTTAGGCGTTTCTTCTCGTCCATTATAGGTCAAATGTAATGATGGGCCCCTTAGAGACATCTCTGCATAATTTGGAGGGGACATAATAATGCCATGGTCAATGGCTGCAAGAGTTTTTGGGTCACCCGAACGAACCATCATGTTGTCTTCGTGCCTCTCGCAATTCGCTAATATCCAGTCTAAAAGAGCTATACTCTGCCAATCTTTTCCAGACTCGGCGATATCAGTTGGATCTGCTTCTCCATCAGGAATATCAGCAAACATTAATTTTGAAAAGTTTTGATAATAATCATGATCCAGATAGAGCTGAAGCGATCCTATTTCCCCATTTATTTCTCTAATCACAGTAGGAGGAACAACGTCTAAACCAAAGGAATCTGATATTAAATAAGCTGCACACTCTCTTGGATAAAATTTATCTACCATGGTTTTTCTTCTGATATCACTATTTTCTCCAGAAGCAGGTTTAAATATGCACAATAATTTATCTTGACCCTTTTGAATTTCTACCCCTAAAACTTCGTTCACATTTTTGTGGTCAACAGACATGACATCGACTTTATTAGCATGCTCCGGAACATCTTCACAAACCTCATCAATACTTCCTAATCTAATTATTTCCCCAGAAGACATTGCTTCAATAATTTTTTCAACATCACCAAAACGACTTTCTTGCTTTGGCACTATTTCAGATTCAGGGATTGGCTGACTTCCATCCATTACCATATATGCTCCGTCTTATTATCAAATATAAAAAGCTATCTAGCGATTCGCTTGGTGATCTCCTGTTGGACCTCGTAGGGTGCGGCGACATCTTTAACAACAATCTCGCTTCCGGCAGTACCACCAGCAGTGCGGATGATTACATCTCCAAAATCAAAGGTGGTTCGAACGACTCCATCCGTATCACTTGTGACATCCTGAATTTTATCGAGATTAGTCTCAATTATTTTACGTTTAAAAAAATTTTTTTGATTTAAATAAATTATGCGCTCAGTAGTAATTAAAAGCATCGACGCCGAAAAGACGTAGTAAGCCTTAGAAAATATCGCTATTGCCAGGAGAACACAGACAAAAGCCGCTATTGCGAAGGCTGTGCTTGCCCCCCAAAATATCAAGATTGCAATCGGTATTGCAATCAGAATAACCACTTTAACCAAAGGCCAAAACAAAACCAGTGGATGATTTTTTATTATTTCTTCAACCCCTTCCCCTGCCCTTTGTCCATTGAAACTATAATCAAGCATGTGTTTTTTCAATTCTTTGTTTAGAAATTTTATTTAGAATTAATATTATCAATACTAATAATACCACCAAACAAATGGCGGCGAAAAGCTTGCTTAAAGTTGTAGCGCGCAAAGCTACCCAAGCAAATAATATAGCTATTAGGTACATCGAAAGTAAGGCCTGTCGCACCGAAAAACCAGCCGCAATAAAACGATGATGTAAATGAGTTTTGTCAGGCGTGGTGAAGGGATTTTTACCTCGAAAGACTCTGCCTCCGGCCACTACTAAGCCATCTATAATTGGAAAGCCCAAAACTAGAAAAGCCGTAGCTAATTTGCCTCCAGAAAGCAGTGGCAAAAGGCCCAGCATAAAGCCTAAAAACATGCTGCCGGAATCTCCCATAAAAATTTTTGCAGGGGGAAAATTCCAAATTAAAAAACCCATAGCTGAACCGGCCAGAATTACCGAAAGTAACGCCACCTGTGGCTGATTAACATGAGCACTTAAAGAAAGTAAGAAAATGGTCAGCGCTGCAATAACTGAGTTACCTGCCGCCAGGCCATCAATACCGTCAACAAAGTTGAGGACGTTCATCATCCCCACCATCCAAATTAAGGTCAAAAGATCTGACCAAAGAGAAAAGTGATACGCTATACCCTTAACCGTTATGAGTGGAATATACACGGAATTTAGATTTATGGTATTGCCGAACGGATTGCTTAAAGTGTCTATACCGAGGCCACAAGAGATCATAACTACAGTAGCCAAAAGTTGAACTAAAAGCTTTTGCCAAGCCTTTAAGCCGTAAATATCATCCACTAGCATTGAGACCGTAATTAAAGTTGAACCGATCCATATACCAAGCAAACGAAGATCAACGCCAAAAAGTTGCTCCGAACCGAAACCCAGAGATTTGCAAAAGAACAGATAACTCACCAGGGAGACAATCAAAAAAGACAAGAATATCGCAACGCCACCGATTCTCGGTACCGCCCTTTTGTGCACATCGCGCGCTCTTGGCTTAGAGACAATCCCGTATTTGAATCCAAACTTTCGAACCAAATTTGTCATCACAAAAGAGATCATTAACGCGAAAACAAATGGCAATAAATAGGTCATACTTATTCCTGGCTAAACATCACCTTATGATCACTTCTTGAATATTCAAAAATATCTTCCTCAGAAAACCAATGGGCCATTTCATGCTTTGCTTCCTCTGGATTTTCAGAAGCGTGAACTATGTTCTTAATCGCTCTTCCTTCGATGTTTGCTGCAGCTGGAGAGTCGACTGAAAAATCACCTCTAATTGAGCCAATATCTGCTTTGCTAGGCAAAGTATTACCGGCAATCTTGCGAACATTGTCTATGGCGTGTACACCTTCAACAACCATGGCTACGATTGGGGCTTCAGTTAAGTAGTCAACCAGCCACTTTCTAACCATCTTACCGGCTTCCATCTTCACATCAGTGCCCAAGTACTGTTTTGGATCTAGACCGTACTCTTCGAAAACCGTGAAACCTTTATGCCCAAGACGCTCAATCCAAGCTTCATCAGTTGGATAATGTGCATCCACATGCTCGATTGATGGCTTCATCATCTTAAGTGCGACTATCTTCAAACCTCTTTTTTCAAGTCTACTAATAACTTCACCGATCAATCCTCTTTGAACCCCGTCCGGCTTAACCAAAACAACCGTCATCTCCCAAGCGGGACTTTTTGCTTTTCCTTCAGCCATGACACTCCTCTATTTTAATAGCGATAAAATTGACGTATCCGCAATCTCCGGCCCGACGCCTGAAAATACTATTTTAGACAGATCTAAAAATTTATTTGCTACTCTCGTTATATCATCTTTGGTCACAGAGTTAAACTTCTCAATTTCAATATTGTACGGCTCTATCTCGCCCAACATAAGCTCGTCATAAAGAAAATCATGAGCGATGCCACCGGAATCTTCCACGTCAATTAGAATTCTGCCTTTGATGATTTCCTTAGCCCGAGCGATTTCACTATCAGAAATATCCCCGCTCTTCATCGCATTATATTCATGAAGAATGGCTTCTGTTGCTTTTTCAACTTTGTCATTTGACACACCTGCGTAAGTTGCAACGTACCCTTCGCCCAGAAAGCTTGAGTAACCGGTTTCAATCTCATACGCAAGACACAAATTTTCGCGCACATGCGTCCACATCCGAGAGCTCATCGAACCACCAAGGATCTTGGCCATCAGTTTGACCGCATAATAATCCTCATCTTCTATGCCACAGGCCGGAAAGCCGATCACCAAATTTGATTGCTCGGTTTTCTTGTTTATAATATTTAACTTCTTAACGCTTTTTGTCCTTAACTCTTTACCGGCTGATTTAGCTTTTTCTTGCAAGGTAAAATATTTTTCAGTCAAATCAGTTAACTCCTGTTCGGTTTTATCTCCCAAATTACCCACAATCAAAAGCACAGCATTATTGGCAAAATAATGAGAAGACTTATATTCCAAAATTTGTTCTCGAGTCATATGCTTAACCGTATCCCTAGTACCGATTATGAGACGCGCTAAATCACCATCTTGGTGCACCGCTTTCTCAAACTCCTCAGCCGCCAAGTACATCGGCATATCTTCGTACATCTTAATCTCTTCGAGAATGACGTTTCTCTCTTTCTCAACCTCTACCTCCGGAATTGTTGAATTTATGACAATATCAGAGAGAAAATCAAAAGCATCAGTAATGTGGTCAGGAGAAAGTTTCACATAATAACCCGTGTGATCCTTGGCCGTAAAAGCGTTGTGACCAGCACCCAGACCATCTATGAACTCCGCAATAGATTGCGGGGTTGGTCGCTTAGTAGTACCTTTGTACGCCATATGCTCGAGGAAATGCGAAACACCGGAGTCTTTATCATCCTCATCACGACTACCCACCTTAAATCCAATCATCACCGTTACGACCGTTGCATCATCTCGCGGCACCAAAACCAACCTCAAGCCATTTTTTAAACTCTTTTTTATAATTCTCATGCTTCAAGTTTAGCACTTTAGACCGTAAGATAAAATATTCATTTGCAAATAATAAAAAATGCCCAAGTAATTCAGGCATTTTTCTTCAAGCTTTTAGCATTTAACTTTACGCTTGCCGTAATCGGCATGGTACGCCCGGCAGGAATCGAACCTGCGACCTTCCGGACCGCAACCGGACGCTCTATCCACTGAGCTACGGGCGCACAGAATATATTCAAGTTTTAAGATTAAAAGTTCAAGATATCTTAAATCTTAAATATTAAAGCTTTAAACTATTTTCAGAATTTGATCCATCTCTGAATTGTATCTGAAAAATCTTCTCCCTTATTCTCGTCCATAGGTAAAAACTTGGATAAAAATAGCTTAACTTGCTCAGGGTCTTCTTCAGAAATAGGTACGTTTAGAATTGCACCGAATCTTTTTGTTGGCTCAAGCCGCATTGCTGGGTGATCTCCGTAAATTATCCAAAAAGATTTAAATTCTGCATAAGAATAAGCTTTTTCATTTATTACAATGCCTTGACGGTACAGGGTGCAGGCAACATCTCTCGGTTTTGATCTTGCTTGCGACAGTAGAGCAAGACCTCCCGTAATAGCCACAACCATACCTGTCCAATTTTTTTGAAAAAAGAACAGTACTGCTAGCCCAATTGCTGCCAGGGAGACAATAACGAACCAAGTGTTATTTTTGGAGTATTGAGCGAATTCTGGAGCTTTCCATGAAAAAACCGGTTTATCGCTTTCTAGAATTACTTTAGTCTCAACCTTTTCCTCTTTTTGTTTTTTTGCTTCGTCTGCCATGTTCCCCTCCCTCTAAATATTAAGTCAATAATATCACAATACGAAATACAATGGCGTCGCCATGTACCGCGGCTCAATCAAAGATTGAGACCTGGCACATGGCGGAGAGGGTGGGATTCGGACCCACGGAGATCTTGCGACCTCAGCGGTTTTCAAGACCGCCGCACTAGACCACTATGCGACCTCTCCACGCGATTAACTTGGCGGAAGGTGAGGGATTTCGAGCGTCGCTATTGCTCCTTCTAGAAACCCACGGTTTCTAGTCTTTTCCTCCACGGGAAACTCCCGTTTCCCGACCCCTTCCCGTTCTCATCTCTCATAAACTATCATATGATCCCACATAATTCGCTATAGCGAATAACGTGAGATGGCGGAAGGTGAGGGATTCGAACCCACGTGGCGGCTTTTAAACCACCGACGGTTTAGCAAACCGTTCCCTTAAGCCACTCGGGCAACCTTCCAAACAAAAATCAAGACGCGGCTTTACGTCGAAATTATCTTATCAAAAAAAACTCAATCTATCAACAAACTTTCTATGCGTGTGCCACCACAAGTGCCCAAACTTCTTTGGCGCCGTTTTGTTTCAAAACCTTAGCACACTCAGACAAAGTTGCTCCGGTGGTGGAAATGTCGTCTATCAACAAAACTTTTTTATCTAAAATGAAATCTTCGTCAGCACAAGAGATGCTGCCTTCAATATTTTTCAGCCGTAGCTCTCTGCCAAAAGAAACTTGCGGTTTAGTTTCCCTGATCTTGTCCAAAACCGATCCACCAGATAAATCAGTTCGGAAACAAAAGTAACGAGCTAAAAGCTCGGCTTGATTGTACCCTCTCGCGCTTTGTCTTTTTTTATGTGAAGGGACAGGCACTACTACAAATTCATCGAAATTTAGCTTGCTTGCACGCACTCTCTGCACCATAAATTCACCAAGAAGCTGCGCAATATCTTTTATGCCCATATACTTCAAATTATGAACTAGCTCTTTGGCCGCCTTGGAATCATAGGCGATTGAGCTAATAATACCGCTCAAACCATCAGGACGACGACAACGATTACAAATTTTACCTCTATCACTTATTTTTCCACAATAAAAACAAACATCGGTTTTAATCAAGTGAATATCTTTGAGGCAATCTGGGCAAATCCAGTTTCCATAACAATTACAAATCACACATTTTTTGGGAAAAAGTAAATCTAGAAAAAGCAGATATGTACTTTGAATTATTTTGTTCATTTTAATCAATACTATACGAAATATTTAGACTTTGAAATATTCCTTCATTTTATTCGTTGACTACGCGGCTCGGCTGTTTTATAATGTTTGCAGGAGTAATTTTTTCAATTTTAATATTGAAAATTCTTGAATGCAAATTCAAGGAGGGGCACACATGAGCGAAGAAAATGATTATGAAACGCGCGAAGAAGAGAGCGACGGAATGCTTGCAATTGACGTATATCACGACGATCACAGCGTCTATATTTTAGCGCCGATCGCCGGCGTCAAAGCTAGCCAAGTCGACATCTCAATTACTGACGAAGTTGTCACTATCCGCGGAGAAAGAACGCCTGGGCATGAATTGCCTGAAGAGCGTCATTTTACTAAAGAGTGCTACTTTGGCCCCTTTTCCAGATCATATGTCCTTCCAATCGCAGTCAACGCAGACCAATCAAAGGCAACCCTTAAAGATGGTCTACTAAAGATCGTTATTCCAAAAGACGAAAAGGTCAAGACGAAATTTATCAAGATAGATAGTTAGACTCGGAGATTATTTATGAAAATCAGAAAAGCAGTTGTTCCTGCCGCAGGGTTTGGCACACGTTTCTTGCCAGCCACCAAAGCAATGTCCAAAGAGATGTTACCGATTGTAGATAAACCAGTTATTCAGTACGTAGTTGAAGAACTTGTTGAAGCAGGAATTACAGATATATTCATTATTACTGGCTATCACAAAAGAGGCATTGAGGATCACTTTGATTCACCAAATGCCGAACTTCTAGCTATTCTAAATAGCGGACACAAAGAAGTTTTACGCGAAGAAGTTGAGCGCATCGGCAACATGGCTAATTTTGTCTATCTGAGACAAAAAGGACCATACGGTAACGGTACCCCACTTTTAAACGTTCGGCACCTTTTGCCGGATGAACCCTTTCTCTACCTCTGGGGCGACGATTTTATACAAGCCAATCCAGTCTCCAGATCCAAACAGCTTATTGATGTCTATGAAAAACATGGTTGTAGCGTCCTCGGCTGCATTGAAGCTACTAAAGATGAGGATTATAAACGTTATGGATTTGTTTCCGGGGATGAAGTGGAACCGGGCCTTGTGGATGTCAAACAGGTCGTCGAGAAGCCAGGAAAAGAGAACTCTCCATCCAACATGGCGTCAGTCTCCGGCTTTCTTCTAACTCCCGAGATATTCGATTACCTTGACACAGTTGTTAAAGACCTACAACCGGGACAGGAACTTTATTACAATGACATGATGAAGCTAATGTTGGCTGACGGTAAAAAAATTATGGCTAAAAAAATTGAAAACGGTAAGTATTACGATTGCGGTAACGTTATCGAATATTTAAAAACAAACGTTGATATGGCCTTGAAACGTGATGACATACGCCAAGAATTTTCCGAGTACATAAAAAATATAGCCCAAACACTCTAGAATACTAGGAGGGAAATTGAAAACTGAATTAAAAAAGACAATTCGAATCACATCGGCTATTTTGACATCATTATTAGTTATTACAACGGTTTCAGGTTGCTCACTAAAGAAAACACCGGTTGCCACCGCTCCAAAAGTAATTACTATTTGGGGTTTTGAAAGTGAAGACCTGTGGCAACCAACATTGAAGAATCCAGAATTTCTCAAATCTATCGCTGGTTTTCAAGTCAAGTACACACAAAAAACTCTTACAGACAGCTACGAAAATGATGCGCTAAATTCAATTCTTTCAGGGCAAGGCCCAGACGTCTGGGCCATTCCAAATGACTGGGTTTACAGACACAAAGACAAACTATCACCCGCATCACCTGATACAATTAAAGCTTTTGATTTAGCAAACAATTTTGTGCCATCAATCCTTGAAAATAATATTATCAACAACAACGTATATGGTTTCTCTCCTGGGGTTGACTCTATAATGCTTTATTATAATCCCTCAGTATTAGATCAGGCCTATACAGAATATCTAAAGAACCAACCAATTAGAAGTCAGGACGAATCAGAAGCTCACTATAAAGCTCGAGCAGACGTTTTGGCTTTTGATCAAACAAAAAGCTTGATATCAACTCCACAGTCGACTTGGGCTAAGTTCATCGAGGCCGTTAAGCTAATTACAAAAAAAGATAACAACGGCAACATTAACGTTTCAGGTTTTGCAGCCGGAACGACATCAAATACCACTTACGCAACCGATATAATTTATTCGTTAATGCTTCAAAATAAAGTGAAAATGATAAGTGATGACATGAGTTTGGCAACTTTTAATCTTCCGACCGGCACCGCCTCAGGTGAGTCTGATATATCTGGTAAGTACGTACTTGATTTTTATACTCAATTCGCCAATCCGGCTTCTCCATATTATTCGTGGAACAACTCGATGGGAAACAATTTAGATCTTTTTGCTACCGGAAAAGTCGCCTATATTCTTGCCCCTGGTAGCACAGCTAATTACTTCAGTCAAAAATTCCCCAACTTTAGCTACAAATATACTGAAATTCCTCAAATATCAGATAGCTCAGAAAACGACGTTACCTATGCTAGATTCTACAGTTATGTTGTTCCAAACCGCTCCATCTATCCAGTTCAGTCGTGGATAGTCGCCGCATCAGCACCAAGAAATAGCACAACTCAAGAAGGATCAAAAACCAACAAAACAGATGTGGTCACAAAAGAAAATGTAAGAAGATATCAAGCCAATGTCTCACATATTTGGACAAAGGGCAGATACCCGAAAGATGTTGATCAGATCTTCAAAACCGCTGTTGATAGCGTTCAATCTGGTCAGCAAAGCTCAGAAAATGCCATTAATACAGCCGCAACTAAAGTCACAGAACTATTAAGAAAAAGCGAGTGGTAATGAAAAAAAAGTTTTTGATACTAATTACATTTTTTTCGATTTCACTCCTACCGGCATTTGCAAATGCCGCTGTCCAAACAGGCCTAGAAGTAAATGGCAAAACAAGCTTCGGTAGCTTTACAGACTACATGGCCAACGTTTTTAAATTTTCGCTCAAGGCGGGAAGCGTTTTAACAATAATTATGGTAATTTTCGCCGGTTACAAATACCTAACCTCTCAGGGAAACCCTACAGCTCTTAACGAAGCCAAAGACATTATCGCCGGCTCACTCAGTGGTTTTATTCTTATGCTTGTAATCTTTTTCATCCTGAGAGTATTAAATATACCGGCATTTTAATGGCAAAATACACAAAAGGCAAAAAACTATCGCTAATCCTCATATGGATTGGAATCACTGCAATAATACTTACTGGAGCAATTTTTTTATTAAAACAAATGCGAACCAGTGCAGATGACACTGTTGAAGAATCAAACTACAATTCAAATCTGTACGTCGTTTCAGACGGGACTACAACTACAATTTATGTTAGTGGAAAAGATTACGAATCAGCTACCGATATTACAAAACAAGAAGACCAATGTCTAACCCGCTCAAACCCTTGCTATTCGGTATCATCTAATGCAACTTGGGATAACCCATCGATCTTCGCTAGCTCTAATCGCCCCGCTTGGATTTTTCTAAACGACGCTATTAACCAAGCACCATCAGGAATGCCTGGCGACAGTGAAAAAATAACTAATGTTATCTCAGCTTACATCACTCAAGCATTCGATGCATGGGGAGCCCTAAAACTAAATGGCAATGAATTTACTATAACAAGCCCCGAATTGATCAGGGCCTTAGACGACAATCAGATTTCAACAATTAATTTGCCAAGTGAAGAAATTACAATTGATCGAGCTAATTCTATTGTTAAAGTAAAAATGTTAGACAATTACCCATATGCCATCAAAAATTCAGCATGGGTTAAATCTACAGACTTTATTCTTGGTTCTGCCCTAGAGCCATGGGATGAAGCTGCTAAGACCTTCAATTTTACACATCAGAAGATTTCGGAATTCAGACAAACCGTCCTAGACCATAAAGACATTTATGAAAACAGTATTCGATTGCAAGAACAAGGCGCAATTTCAGGCGACACAATCTCTCTCGACTATCCAAAAAATATTGACCTTCAACACCCAGGTTATGCCAATGATTTTAAGATAAAGATCAATACTGCCAAGTTTCCTCTCCCTGCAGGCAAGACAGATTACAACATTAAAGTTTACATTAAACCCTTTGATAAACAAAGTTCGGCTTCACACATATACCTAGACAATTACTCCTTTCAGAAAGGAGTTGAAGAAAACGGCATCATCCCCTACACTTTCAATTGGTTCTCGATCTCAAACAAAGCATACTCCGGAGGAACAGACGATTTTTATTATAATTTTGCCTACCCCCAAAAATATTACTTTAAAGTGGTGCTGTATAATTTTGATGCTACTTCTACAGTAAACAAAGAAATTACCGGGGATTTTAGCACCCTAGACACAACTTGGACTAACGGCGATCCTGTACCGCCAATAAATAGCTCAATCTTGAGCATTGCAGCTAAGCCGAGTGCTGCAACTAGGGGCGTTAACGTAGTCGCTACAGTTACAGTTACTAAGCCTGCCACAGTAAACGTTGCGGCAGTAGTTCTTTATGCTTGTGCTGGAAGCGCAAGCTCAGTTTTAGCCGGAGATTCCTCAAGTTGCACAATCAAGGACTCCAATGGAGACAATATTCCAGAACCAGCCATAAAAGGAACATGGACCAACATCAATTTTGGCGCCGATGGCAAAGCTAAATTAACGGGGTCATGGACAATCAACTCAGGCACGTCGATAGGAAGACACGCACTTATGGTTAAAGCCTATGCCCCTGACGGTACAGTCATAACTCCTGCTGACGGCAATGAAGACTACATTGACTCATCCAAGGCCGCGACAGGGATAATCGTCACGAATTCGACAATCTCCACATCTGGTAACTCTGGTACAGACTCTAATTTCACAGGCCTATTTGCAGGTCTCTTCAAAACAAAAGCATCTACCCTCCCCAGAGGCTCTAGTATAGTTTCATTTGGTCAATTAGTTCAAAAAATAATCAAGTACAGTTCTGGCCTAATTGGTGTTATCGCCTTCTTCGTCATCCTAATTGCCGGTTTCCTATATATGACAGCTGGAAGCAATGAAGCCCAAACAACCAAAGCCAAAAAAGCAATTATTTATGCCCTGCTAGGCATAGCAATCTATGTTTTATCATATGGGATCATTTATAATGTTGTACACATTATCACTAGCATAACTGGCGGGTCCTCAGGCGGAGCTATGACACCGATATCTCTGGCCTCACTACTTACGGGAGAAAAGACTGCTTTCACTCTCGTGACAGCCCTAGCCGCAGCCGAAACACTTATAGGCATTCTCACTTCTTTCGCCGCAACAGTAGGATTTGTTATGATAATATGGTCATCAATTTTATATGTAACCTCGGTGGGGGATGAGAATAAAGCAGAAACTGCTAAAAAAACTCTCATTTGGTCGATCGCCGGCACGTTAATCGTGACTTTTGCAGGTTTCCTTGTCGGCCTTGTTGACAGATTTCTTGCATAATATTACAATTGAAATATATAAATAAATTTAGGAGGATGGATGGGAATTATTTTAAAAACGCTAGCAGCAGACGTTAGCACTTTAACAGTTGGCACAAACACAGTCGACGCAAACTTAAATGACCTTGTAGGTAAAATCATAACATGGGTTATGGTTCTGGCCGGCGTTATAGCCTTCTTCTACTTAATTTTCTCAGGCTTTACATACCTTACAGCGGGTGGAAATGCAGATGCTGCTAAAAAAGGTCAGCAAGGTATCATAAACGCCCTAATCGGTATGGTTATCATCTTCTTGGCTTGGGCTATCGTCTCTGCTTTCAGCAACTTGCTTGGATAACATAAACTCAGAGTCAAATAAAAAAAATCATCCCGCCGTGGCGGGATGATTTTTTTATTTTTATTTAATTTACTTTAAATATAACACTAAAAGGATCTTCAAATATTTTATCTAACACATTTTTATCCTGCATATTGATATAATTTTCTGAAATTCCATTGACATATCGTTTGCTAGAATTGCATTTAGCCAACAAAACTTTTTTATCAAATATAGTACATTGATAAGGAGAAACCTTCCTAACAAGTATGTAATCAATATTGTATTCTTCTAAAACTTTGCTATTGATATTTGCCTCAATCTCTTGGTACTCACGCAATATTGTTGCTCGTCTATCCGTCAAAAACGCCTGTGGAGCCCTACCGTCAATAAAAATATCCTGCTCTGGGTATTCCCATGTTATATATCCGCCCCAACCATAATAATTATAAAGATTGCCGTTTATCTTAATATTTTTTTTAAGAAATTCCATCGCCATTTTGGGCGAACCAAATGAAATATCAAAAGGATCTTTTATCGGCAATGTGATTTCCTTACCATTTGAATTTGCTATTAGAATAAACGCGGCGACAGCCAACGCGACTGCTATGGCAATAATACTTATTTTTTTAGATATCTTTTTAAGTCCATCCTTAAGCAACAAACAAACTTCGGGGACGACCAACAAGACGAAGAGTGGCATAGTTCGCTTTGATGAGTACGCAAAATACATTACAGCTATAAACAGCAAGAGTTTGCCCCGCTCAATTCTCTTCCAGTTTTTCTCAACAGTCAACAGAAAAAACAATATGGCAAAAACAGTCAGGTAAATCCAATTTATAGGTAAAGTCATTATTGAGTGCCACTCAGCAATGTTCGCTTTATAATATGGGTCAACAATATAGTCCCACATCGTTTTCCAGAAATTGAAACCATAAGGATTAACCGACATAGCCAACAATAGTGATATCGCAAGTAACGCTGACTCGCCGATATGTTTCAATTTTGCTTTGATCGTTTCCTTGTCGAACAATTTTGTTGACTCTAAAAGCACTACTACCGGAACCAAGATTAGGAAACCTCCTCCATGAAGATTCGAGCCCAAAATAAAAAGAATTAGGTAAATAATAAATCGTTTTATATAGTCTGTAACGAATTCGTTCACATACATGATTATTGCAGTTGCTAAATAAATTATGTACTGAAGACGAAAGCCATAGTATGTTTGACTAACTGTAGTTAAAAAAAGAATTACTGCAAGATTAGCAGCCAAGAATGTCGATTTTTTAAGGCAAATCTTATAAAGAATTATAGACGTCAAAGAAAATATAATGATACACAGAGCAAACAACGAATAATATCCCCACTTTTCATATGCCAAGTAAATCAACAGATTAGAGAGCCATTGATGATCGACGAACACAAGATTGTGGTAGTAATTGTATCCAACGAAATTAGTCGGTAAATGGCCACTCTGCACCATGTACTGACCAAGTCTAAGTCGCCACCCTAAATCAGGGTCTAAAAAACTGCCCCGATTTAGAGCTAAAAATATATTTTCAAGAACAATCAGTATAATCAACTTTTTCCTTTTGTCAGTGAACCTTCAGCCTGCCCGCAAATGCTGAAGCAGCAGCTGATGCAGGCGGGCGTAAAAAATCAGTGTAGTTTAGTCTTTAGTCACTCTCCAAACCTCTTCTACTGTAGTTGAACCCTGAAGCACCTTAATCAAGCCGTCCTGTTCCATAGTAATCATTTTACTTTCGATTGCAACCTTCTGGAACTCAGCTAAACCTACTTGACGAGCCACCAAGGCATCGATCGCTTCATTTGGCACGAGGACTTCAATGATTACTTCTCTGCCGGAAAATCCAGAGTGGTTGCATTTTGTACATCCTTTACCAGATTTAAGTACCGGATTGGGATTTGACAAGACCGCCTGAGTCTCAGGAGCCATCATATCTTTAATTGGCGTCAACATTCTGACCATCTCCTGCCATACCTCAGGTTTGGGAGTGTACTCAGAAACACATGAAGAACAAATCTTTCTCACCAACCTCTGCGCCATAACCACATTTATGGAGCCAGACAGCAGAAATGGTTTTACACCGATGTCGAGTAATCGAACAAAAACTCCCGGTGCAGAATTTGCATGGATAGTAGATAGCATCAAGTGTCCCGTCATAGCGGCTTGTACGGCTATCTCAGCAGTTTCTTGGTCCCTAATCTCACCAACCATTATGATGTCAGGATCTTGTCTTAGAGAGGCTCTGAGACCCTCCGCAAAGGTATACCCCTCTTCCTTCTCTATTTGTGACTGTTCTATGCCATCGATGTGATACTCAACCGGATCTTC
>Ga0247841_10007127_pt1 | contig 16767 bp, 12 predicted proteins | sample LaCruzMarch2015__2_FD_192410 | JGI IMG/M metagenome (GOLD analysis project Ga0247841, IMG submission 192410) | Freshwater microbial communities from meromictic Lake La Cruz, Castile-La Mancha, Spain - LaCruzMarch2015_18m | ecosystem: Environmental > Aquatic > Freshwater > Lake | place: Spain... | reverse complement strand
CTTTTATAACAAATCCCGAACCTTTTTTATCTTCTTCCATTGTATTGATCCTCCCTGAAATATCTTGCGAAATAAAATTCTAATATGGTTTCATGCTTCTTAAACGGGCTATTCTCTCCTCGAGTGGTGGATGTGTGCTGAAAAGATTCATGAAAGCTTTTCCGGACAATGGATTGACGATGAACAAATGAGCGGTGGACGGTTTGGCATTCATCGGAATTATTTGTGAGGCCTTGGTAAGTTTTTCTAAAGCACTGGCCAGTCCATAAGGATTTTTTGTAATATTCGCGCCCCCGGCATCAGCCAGATATTCGCGCGAACGGGAAATGGCCATTTGTATTACTGCTGCGGCAAGTGGAGCGAAAATTGCCATAGCGATCAAGCCGATGATGCCGCCACCGCCGTTGTCTTCATCGCTGCTGCGCCCGCCGCCAAAAATTGCCGCCCATTGGGCCATCGTAGCCAGCATGCTGATTGCGCCCGCTATGGTTGCGGCAATCGAACTGATCAGCATATCTTTGTTTTTAATGTGAGAAAGTTCATGGGCAATAACGCCCTCCAACTCTTCCCTGGTCAGTATCCTCATTATTCCTTCGGTTACGGCAACTACCGCGTGGTTTTCATTGCGGCCGGTAGCAAAGGCATTAGGCGTTTCCTCGGGGATGATGAAAACACGAGGCATGGGCAAACTTGCTTTCATTGCCAGATTGCGGACGATAGCGTGAAGATCAGGCGCCGAGCTCTCTGATACTTCCTGCGCTTTATACATTTTCAGCACGATTTTATCGGAAAACCAGTAACTGCCGAAATTTAAAATTACGGCAAAAATAAAAGCAATTAAAACGCCGCCATTTCCGCCAATCAATCCTCCTACCAGCATCAAAAGGCCGGTTAACGCTCCCAGTAAAAGAGCTGTTTTTACAGTGTTTCCCATTATTTAAATCCTCCACTAATTCGTTTAGTCAGCGAGTCTCCAATCCCTCGTCGCTACGCTCCTGGGATACCACGGATATCTGAGATATCCTCCGCCTGCTGCGGGATAATTCTGCCTGCAAGTTTCAGTCGTAGGTTTTTCACTCTGTTTCTGAAACTTGGGCATCATTAATTTGGCTTGCCAATTTCAATGCACTACGTTTTTGAAATTGGAGCCTCATTACTTTTTGGTTAGAGTAATTTCACCTTCTTGGGACAGGCTGATTATAATGTGATCACCCTCGACAAATTTGCCGGCGAGAATTTCAAGCGCCAGCGGATCAAGAATAATTTTTTGCAGTGATCTCTTCAGCGGTCGAGCGCCGTAAACAGGGCTATAACTTTCTGTGGCTATATATTTTTTTGCCTCAGCTGTCAATTCGATGCTCAGTTTTCTGTCCTGAAGTCTTTTTTCAATAAGCGATAATTGAATATTAACGATGGCATTGATGTCATCCAGAGTCAGTGCCCTGAACATGATGATATCATCAATCCGGTTTAAGAACTCCGGTTTAAAAGTAGCACGCAATGCCTCCATGGCGCGATCTTGTTTTTCACGCGCATCTAATGACTCATCTGTAATCCACCCACTGCCTACATTTGATGTCATAATCACAATTGTGTTTTTGAAATCAACAGTGCGGCTATGACCATCTGTCAGACGACCATCATCGAGTATTTGCAGGAGGATATTAAAAACATCCGGATGAGCTTTTTCAATTTCATCAAAAAGCAGGACGCAATATGGTTTACGCCGGACGGCATCTGTCAAATATCCTCCTTCATCATAACCGACATAACCGGGAGGTGCGCCAATCAAACGTGCAATGGCGTATTTTTCCATGTATTCCGACATATCTATACGCACCATGGCCTGATCGTTATCAAACATAAATTCAGCCAGCGCCCGGGCAAGTTCGGTTTTCCCCACTCCTGTCGGCCCCAGAAAAATGAATGAACCGATGGGGCGTTTGGGATCCTGCAGACCGGAACGAGCGCGGCGTAGAGCGGACGAAACAGCCTCGACGCCTTCATCCTGCCCAATCACGCGCATTTTCAGTCTTTCATCCATGTGAATGAGCTTTTGCACATCGCTTTCCATCATTCTTGAAAGCGGAATCCCCGTCCAGTTGGCAACAACTTCAGCCACATCTTCCGCATCCACTTCCTCTTTGAGCATTTTTTTGCTTTCCTGAATTTCCAAAAGCTTGATTTGATCTTCCTGTAATTCTTTATCTAAAGCCACAAGCTTGCCGTAACGGATTTCCCCTGCCAGAGCGAGGTTACCTTCACGTTGAGCATTGGCTTCTTCTGTTTTTAAATTTTCCATCTGGATTTTAATATGCTGTATTTTTTTGATGTTATCTTTTTCGCTGGACCAATGGAGCTTCATCTGATCCATGTTTGATTTAAGATCAGACAGTTCGCCTTCGAGCTTATCGCGTCTGTCTTTGGATGTTTTATCCGTTTCTTTTTTCAGCGATTGACGCTCAATTTCCAGTTGAATTATTTTCCGGTTAATTGTGTCAATTTCTACCGGCATGCTGTCTAGCTCTATTCTTAAACGTGATGCCGCTTCATCAATCAAGTCGACGGCCTTATCGGGCAGAAAACGATCGGCAATATAGCGGTTGGAAAGAGTCGCCGCGGCAATAATTGCGGAGTCTTTAATCCTCACACCATGGTGAACTTCATAGCGTTCTTTTAAACCGCGCAGGATGGCGATAGTATCTTCCACAGTAGGTTCTTTGACGATGATGGGCTGGAAGCGTCTTTCCAGCGCTGCGTCTTTTTCAATATATTTGCGATATTCATTGATAGTTGTGGCACCCACACAACGCAATTCACCACGGGCGAGGGCGGGTTTTAACATGTTGGAGGCATCGATCGAGCCTTCAGCAGCGCCCGCGCCAACAACAGTATGGATTTCGTCGATGAAAAGAATAATTTCGCCCGCGGAACTGGTTACTTCTTTTAAAACTGCCTTGAGTCTCTCTTCAAACTCACCGCGATATTTTGCTCCGGCAATCAAAGAGCCGATGTCCAGACCGATGATTCTTTTGCTCTTCAAGTTTTCGGGAACGTCGCCATTGACTATGCGTTGTGCCAATCCTTCCACGATTGCGGATTTACCGACTCCCGGTTCACCAATTAAAACCGGATTATTTTTCGTGCGGCGTGATAGTACCTGCATGATTCGTCGAATTTCTTCATCACGACCGATTACCGGGTCAAACCTGCCTTTGCGCGCCAGTTCATTGAAATCCTTGGCGTAGCGTTCCAGCGCTTGGTATTTTCCTTCCGGGTTCGGATCGGTAACTCTTTGATTTCCTCGAATTTCCACCAGCACTTTGAAAATACTGTCTTTGGTCACAAAAGCTTTGCGTAAAATTTTTCCGGCTTGTCCTTCTTTTTCTTCAGCGATAACAACCATTACATGTTCAGCGCTGACATATTCGTCTTTAAGCCTGGCTGCTTCCTTCAGTGCTTTATCAAATACTTTATTTGATCTGTCGGACAGATAAACTTGTCCTGTTGATGAACTTTCAATCTTCGGCTGCTTTTGGAGATAACTTGCCAATTCCTGCTCAATCTTTTGGGGTTCTGCGCCTAGCTTTTTCAAGATAGCACCCGCAATGCCATCTTCCTGCTTGATAAGGGCAATAAGCAGATGTTCCGGTTCCACCATCTGATGTCCATAGGAACCGGCCAAAGATTGCGCCTCCTGAAGAGCTTCCTGAACTTTTAAAGTAAATTTATCAAAACGCATAGTATGTCCTCATTACCCCCGTTTATTCATTTCATTCGTTTTCAGCTTCATCCCACTATCCCCATTCGCTTCGCTCAGGGGATAATTCGTCCAACAAATTTTAGTGCGTTTCGCTTCTAAAACTGGGGACTCATTACTCCACTGGCTTTTTAATTGTGACAAACAATTTACCATTTTTAAATACCGAAACATTGCCGGAAGATTCGGAAATGACAATGGCCACAGCCTTAGTCACATTTGTTATGCCGGCTGCGGCGATATGGCGGCTGCCAAGACCTGCTGGGAATTCGCGGGTGTCCAACGTGGCGTTGAGATGCCTTCCGGCAGTGACAATTTCACCTTTGCTATTAATAATAAAGGCGCCATCAATTGCTGAAAACTCCTTTATTGTTTCCTCCAGTTCCGGATTTAATATATTACGTTGTTTTTCCGAGTATCCTAAAAACGGGTTGATAATCATTTGCCGGGAAAGATGCATGACCTTTTTCTCATCACCCAGGACAAACAGCGTTCCTATTTTTCTGTTTTCACGTCCCTTAGCGGCAAGTTCGCAGGCTATATTTAATGCCGCGTTGAAGACTTCCGGCTGGACAGCTTCAATAACATCATTAATAAAATCTGAGGTGAGAAGTTCAAATTCCTTTCCCACATCAATAAAGAAAATGCTGTCCGCGTAACCAAACTTCGGCACGCCGCTCAAACAGATAATCTTGTCACCTCTTTTGAAATAACCAAGCACTATCCCCTTGGCGATGGCTATTTTAATTTTTCCCATGCGGGTTAATTTTACATTGGGAACATCAAGTCTTTTGGCGTATTTAGTAACCGCGGCAGGTAACTTTTGACCTTTATTAGTGACGATAATAAGGCCGATAACCTTCCTTATTTCTTCCGGAAAGGCGACAAGGTCTTTCGTCACATCCACGCAGACAAGTAAAGAATTTGCCTCAACCTCGTGCGCAATTTTAATTGCATATTCGATCATGGTCTTATTTATCGTTTCCATTTGTTCACCTTGTGCTTAATTTTGTTTACAATAAACATAAATAATGCCTCTGTCAAGGAAGGAATCATAATCCCACTTCGTTTCGCTTCGGGGATAATTCGACTTGCCAATTTCAGTGCACTTCGTTTCTGAAATTGGAGTCTCATTAAATCACTTGACCGAACTTATTTAGTCATATAAAAAGTGATATGAAAGATATTTAGGGAGGAGACTGGATTGTTGAAACTTCCTGCCGTAACGGGAACACTTGATTTATATATTAACGAGATTAACCGCTTTGCTCTTCTGACGCCGGAAGATGAATTTAAGCTGGCCGTGCGTTTAAAAAAATATAACGATCTGGAAGCAGCGGAAAAATTGATCGTTTCAAATTTGCGATTTGTTGTCAAAATTGCCCACGAATACCGTAATTATGGCTTTAAACTAGCTGATTTAATTCAGGAAGGTAATATCGGCCTTATTCACGCGGTGAAAAAGTTTGATCCTTATAAAGGCTACCGCCTGATTTCTTATGCGGTATGGTGGATTCGAGCCTATATTCAAAATTATCTGATTAAGTCCTGGAGCATTGTCAAAATCGGGACGACGCAAGCCCAGCGAAAACTTTTTTTTAAGTTAAGTCAGGCTAAAAAACAGTTAGAATCAATCTCCAAAACAAAACCGGAATTTGCCGAGATTGCTTCATCCCTGGGAGTCAAGGGTTCCGAAGTTGCTGAAATGGACATGCGCATGGGTTCACGCGATGTTTCGCTAAATGAGCTAATCGGTGACGACGGCGAAAACTCTCATCTGGACTTTCTGGCCTTTGAAGGCGAAAATCAAGAGGTGTCTCTGATTAAAAATGAAGAAAGAAGCTTGGTTAAACAAAATATTACGGCGGCGCTTTCCGGCCTCAACGAAAGAGAAGCATATATAATTCTTAACCGCGTCATGGCGGATAATCCCGAAACGCTGCAGGAAATCGGTGACAAATATAACATCACGCGGGAACGAGCCCGTCAGATTGAAAAGCAGGCACTAAAAAAAGTGCAGTTGGCTTTGCCCTACTTAAAACCCGATAATTAATGCTTTTCTGACAAGGGATGGAATTTATGGCAGATGATATTTTGATGCTCCAATCCAGGATACAAGAACTCAGTCTTGAAAATGAACATCTGAAAAAATTTTTTGCTATTGGCAACACCTTTCGCATGGAGCGAAATCTGGAGAAGCTTCTGCCAATAATCATGAAGGAGATTTCCTCTTTTCTTGATGCTGACCGTGGCACGCTTTTTCTGGTGGATTGGGAAAAGCGACAACTATGGACGAAGTTTGCTGAGGGCATTGGGAGTGATCGCATTCATATCGGCCTGAAAATGGGTATTGTGGGTTCGTGTGTTCTGACGAAAAATATTGTTAATGTCGCCTATGCCAATGATTCACCCCATTTTAATCCGGAGATTGACGCGCGAACCGGATACCGGACGGAAAGTGTTCTTTGCGCGCCCGTTTTTAACCGGCAAAAAGAAATTATAGGCGCCTTGGAATTTCTGAACAAAAGGGCAGGGGTCTTCACGAAGGAAGATGAAGGGAAGGCGATTATTGTTGCCGAAAGCGCCGGGGGGTTAGATTTAAGCAATAAAAAGGAATTGAAGAAGGTCATAGCAGTGGTTACAGCACTTCGTGCGGAAATGGAATGTGATCGCGGCGGCATTTTCCTTCTTGACCGCGAAAAAGGGGATATCTGTTCCGCCTTTACCGAGGGATTAGACGACGGGGACATCCGCCTGAAGCTCAATCTTGGTATTGCCGGTCTCGTTGCGCTGACTGCGGAGGAAATCAACATCCCCGACGTTTATAGAGATTCCCGGTTTGACCGTAGCGTCGATGAGCGAACGGGATACAGGACACGATGTATGCTGTGTGTACCTATGAAGACCCAGTCCGGAGAAATTCTTGGGGTTATACAGGTGCTGAACAAGAAAAACAGCATTTTCACCTCACAGGACGTGGATAAACTCAAATCCCTGTCTTCGTATGTCAGCATGTTTTTGGAGAATGCGGTTCTTTTCGATGAGCAAATCAGGCAATTCCGAAGTATGATGGAAGTTCTCGCCGCGTCTATCGATGCCAAAGATGCTCTGACGGCCGGCCATTCTGCCCGCGTAGCCCAATATGCAGTAGGCATTGCCGGAGAGCTTGGGTTTAGCGAGGATGATTTCGATACGCTCAATGTGGCCTCGTTGCTGCACGATTACGGTAAGCTCGGTACGGATGACCATATCCTGAAAAAGCCGGGGAAATTGACTCCGCAAGAATTCGAACATATCAAAGAACATGTCGTCAATACAAGAAATATATTAAATAAGATGATGTTCAGCCGCAAGTATAGGAACGTCCCCCTTCTTGCTTCAAGACATCACGAGCGTCTCGACGGGAGCGGTTATCCAGAAGGTCTTACTGCCGGAGAAATCCCCTTCATGGCCAAGATTATCGCGGTTGCGGACGTTTTTGAAGCCTTAACAGCCAGGAGGCACTATCGCGGACCAATGTCCGTTGAGGAGGCTTTCATTATCCTGGATCAGGATGCAGGTAAGAAGTTTGACGAAAACGTTGTTGATGCATTGAAAAGGTATTGCAAGAAACATCCGCAGCAGACTTAAGAGGAGATCGCAAATATGGCAGGCAGGCTTGACCTGCACAACTTAACTTCAATGTACAAAAGGAGGATTGAGCTATGGTAAAGGTAAAGGTCGGCAAAGTTGTTAAAAACACGATTATCGTCTTGCTTGCGATGATTGTCCTCGTCTGTGGTGGTGGCTACGCCTACTACTTAGCCATTACCAAAAGCCCACTGCCACAGGTGGACGGAGAATTAAAGGCGAAGGGATTGAAGGAACGCGTGGAGGTGATCCGTGATTCATACGGCACACCGCACATCTACGCGAAAAATATGATCGACCTGTTCTTCGCTCAGGGTTATGTTCAGGCGCAGGACCGCTGGTGGCAGATGGAGTTTTTTCGTAAGACCTGCGGTGGCCGCATCGGGGAACTGACCGGCAAGAAGTCTGCCCTGATCAAATCGGATATCTATCTGCGCTCACTGGGCATTTACAGAGTGGTACAACAAGAGTACAACAGCTACTCGCCCCAACAGCGTGCCTGGCTGGATGCTTTCGCCAATGGCGTCAACGCTCATATCTCCGGCCGCTCGCCCCGTCAGCTCTCGGTTAATTATTCCTTACTGGGCCTCACCGGTGTTAAGTTCAAGGTGGAGCCCTGGACACCGCTTGATACGCTGGCCTTTACCAAGCTGATGGCTTGGGATCTTGGTCTCTCCCGCGATGTGGAACTCATACGCAGCAAACTCTACGATCGGCTCGGCGCGGAAATGGCAGAGCAGTGGCTGGTTCCGGCCTGGCCGCTCGGCAGGAAACCTACCATCCTGTCGGACGAAGACATCAGGAAAACTTTTACAACAAGTTTGAATACATATAAACATGATACAAACGATGCGGGTTCAACCAATCGTGGATTGATTCGTCACGAGCCTCTGGCCATGGCATCAAGCATTGATGATGCGACCGACCTTTCCCTGATTATGGGACAAACAGAGGGAACAGGAAGTAATAGTTGGGTGACCGCCGCCGACCTGACGCAGGGCGGAAAACCTCTGCTGGCCAATGACCCCCACTTGGGCATCCAGCAGCCCTCCATTTGGTATCAGATCGCTCTGCACTCTCCGGATGATGGCTCCGGTCGGCCTTTCGACGTAGCAGGCTTCACGTTTGCCGCCAGTCCGGGAGTGGTTATAGGGCACAACAACGATATCGCCTGGGGCACAACCAATGTTTATCCCGATGTGAACGACCAGTATATGATCAGGATTAATCCGGCAAATTCGCTCCAATACGAGTGGAACGGCAAATGGCGCGATATGACCACCCGTGAAGAGACCATCTCCTTTGGTAACGGCAAACCGTCCGTTAATATTAAGGTCAGGCATACCCACCTGGGACCAATCATTAACGACCATGCATACGATCAAAAAAGCAACGAAGTGTCAGGATATAACAACAAAAACCCGTTGGCTCTACGCTGGACGGCGCTTGAGCCGGGCAGCATCGCCCTGGCTATCTTCGGGTTGAACATGGCAAAAAACTGGAATGATTTCCGCGCCGCACTTCAATACTGGGATACACCCTCGCAGAGCATAATCTATGCCGACAGGCTTGGCAACATCGGCTACCAGATGCCGGGCAGAATACCCATACGAGCTAAGAACCATACCGGCCAAATGCCCACGCCGGGCTGGACAGATAAGTATCAGTGGAAGGGTTACATACCCTACGACCTGATGCCGCGTTTGTACAATCCGACGCAAAATTACATCGTGGCCGCCAACCAGGAGGTTGCTCCGCCGGATTACTTCGCTATGCTGAACAAAAGACTCGGGCCGAATGTCAACGCCAACTTTGGCAGCAAGTTTAATAAATGGGTTTATGGTTATCGCAGCCAGAGGATTAACGAGTTGGTAAAGCAGTTTGCGCCGCATACGGTAGCGACTTATCAAACCATGCAGGGCGACAGCAAGAGCATTCCGGCCGAGGAGATACTGCCGTCGCTTGCCAATCTCAAGTTCAGTGACCCCACACTGTCTGACGCACGCGACTGGCTGCTCCGGTGGGACCTCTTCAGCGGCGAAGATAGCCCGCAGGCAGCACTCTTCAATGAGTTTATCATGCGTTTGATGAAAAACACTTTCCAGAACAAACTGGAGGGCATCGCCAAATCCGATGGTTTGGACAAGGAACTTTGGGCAGTCACTCTGCTGATGCAGAAACCGGACGACCCCTGGTGGGATGACCCAAGCACAAAGGACAAGAAGGAGACGCGAGATGATGTTCTGTTTCGCTCATTTGTTGAGGGCTACGCCGCAACAGTGGCTGCATTGGGCAAGGATCGCGACCGGTGGAAGTGGGGAGCGTTGCACAAAGCGACCTTTGTCAGCAACCCTCTTGGTGCCAGCGGCATAGGGTTGATAGAATCAATAGTCAACCGTGGCCCTGTGTCCACCAGCGGCAGTACTGAGTGCGTCAACAGCAATATGTGGTATGCCAGTAACGACAATTTCAGCGTCCGCCTGATACCTTCCATGCGGATGATCGTTGATCTGGGTGATTTCGACAAGAGCGTGGCTGTCAATTCCACCGGCAACAGCGGCCACCCGGGAAGTCCAGGCTATGGTGACCAAATCATACCATGGGCCAAGGTCGAGTACCGACCCATGCTCTGGAGCAGGCAGCAGGTGGAAGCGGGCGGAACACACAGGCTTCTTCTGAACCCTTAAAATATAGAGGTACCACTATGGCAGCTCAGGTTATCATCATTCATCCCCGGGACAATGTGGCCATTGCCCTTAGAGATCTCAAGAGGGGAGAAGAACTGCTTCTGCCGGACGGCAGACTCTTAAAAATTTTAGCCGATATTGCCTATAGTCACAAAGTGAGTCTGGAGAATATTCCGACAGGTGTGGCAGTCATCAAATATGGCGAAATCATCGGTGAGGCCAAAGAACCAATTCGTAAAGGCGAATGGGTTCATAAACACAATTTAGATATAGGCGATAAGAAGATGCAACCATGATGGAAACTTTTTTAGGTTACGAAAGACCGGATGGTTCAACAGGAATTCGCAACTATGTAGCTGTCATTCCTTCTGTGGCCTGCGCCAATGGTGTGGTTGCTGCCATTGCACGTGCGGTTCCACAGGTTGTACCACTATATCATGCGCATGGTTGTGGCCGGGGGGTTGAAGCAATGATGCACTCGAATGTTTTGGCGAATCTTGGAAAACATCCGAATGTGGCGGCAGTGCTCGTTGTCGGATTAGGTTGTGAAGTTATCAAGGCTGAGAATCTGGCCTTGGCCATTGGCGCATCGAAGAAACCCCTCGAGTATTTCAACATCCAGGAGGTTGGCGGCACGAGAAAATCAACGGCGCGCGGTATCGGGATTGTCCGCCGGATGCTGGCCGATGCCGCCCTTTTAGAACGACGACGATTTCCGATGGATCGGATCATTATGGGACTTCAATGCGGCGGTTCAGACGCCTTTTCGGGAGTTACAGCCAATCCGAGTGTTGGCCTGGTATCGGACTGGCTCGTGGATCAGGGCGGTACGGTCATCTTGACTGAGGATACTGAGATGATCGGCACAAGCCACATCCTGGAGCGGCGGGCATGTAACCCAGATGTTGCGGGAAAAATAGCAAAAATGATTGTCGATGCGGAGCAACTGACTCATGACCTGCTGGGTCCTCTGGCACCATTTGTTATATCACCCGGAAACATGGATGGAGGGATGACCTCGATTCGGGAAAAATCCCTTGGCTGTATTGTCAAAGCCGGAAGCCGTCCCATCAATGAGGTGATCGGTTATGGAGAGATACCAACCAGGAAAGGAGTCATCCTTCTTGATGGGCCGGGCTATGACATGGAATCCATGACTGGCGTCGCCGCTGCCGGAAGCCAGCTCATGATCTTTACAACGGGACGCGGTAATCCCATCGGTTATCCCATTGTGCCTGTTCTGAAAGTGGCCAGCACAAGCCCGATGTATGAGCAGATGGCCGATGATATGGACATCAACGCCGGTGTTATCCTCGATGGGGCACCAATGCAGGAGGTTGGACAGCGCATCACGGACATGGTCAAGCGGGTATTGGATGGCGAGCAGACAAAGGCTGAAATGAATCAGCAGGAAGGCATTGTCTGTATCTATACCCTGCATCCCGCGTTTTGAGAAACAGGGGCAAGGTTAAAGCTAGAAAGTGAAAAAAGCAAGATTTAAGTAGCATGGTGCTTACTTTTTCTTAGCAAACTATCCCTTGACAAGAAAAAGAAGCCCCCCTATAGTTTAAAAAAACATAATTAAATTCAGAAGGAGGTAATGGATGGCAAAAGATTCAAATGATTCCAAAGAGTACAAAACCGGTGGAGGAAATTCGCTTTATATCCTCATTATCTGCACACTGCTGTACATGGTCAATTACATGGACCGGCAGGTATTGGCTGCTGTGGTGGAGCCGATGAAAGTAGCTCTAAACCTGAACGACAGCCACATCGGCATCCTGGGTTCAGTATTCCTGCTCAGTATTGCGCTTTTTTCATTCCCTGTGGCATATCTGGTGGATCGCTGGAGCAGGCGCAAGGCCATCGGTATCATGGCGATCTTATGGAGCGGTTTCACTTTGCTTACTGGTAAAGCCTGGAGCTTTACGACCCTGCTTATCCCGCGCGCACTTGTTGGTGTCGGCGAGGCCGGTTTTTCAGCAGGCGGAACGGCGATGATCGGCGCTGCTTATTCATCCAAGAAACGAGGCGCTGTGATGGGCATATTTAACATGGCCATCCCCCTGGGTGTAGCCCTGGGATCAATACTAGGCGGCGTTTTGGCCAAGGCACACGGATGGCAGGCCCCATTTCTGTTCTTTGCCATCCCCGGCATCATTCTCGGCATTATGGCCTTGTTCATGAAGGACTACAAAACAGTGGAACATACCCATGAATCCGGGGCAAAGGTTACTTTTTTTCAATCGATAAAAAAACTCTTCACGATACCATCACTGGTTTGGGTGTTAGTCGGTTACGGCCTGGCCAATATCATGTCCATGTCTTTCCTTTTCTGGACACCGGCTTTCATCGGACGTGCTTGGGGTGTTGATGTGGCGGCAGCCAATGCTGTCATGGTACCTATCGTTCTGGCCGCCATTGTTGGATCTCCTGTGGGAGGAATTCTTGCGGATGTCTGGTTTAAGAAAAACCCCCGTGGCAGACTCTACTTACCCGCGATAACTATTATGCTCAGCGCTGCCTGCATGGCTGGCGCCATCTACTTCCAGATGAAAGGCATCGGCATGGCGCTGATCATTGCCTATGGTGTTCTCAATGTTATGGCACTGCCGTGCCTGAGCGCGATATCACAGGACGTGGCTCCCGCTGCCCAGAAAGGGCTTGTCTGGGGGTTGATGGTCTTTTGCATGTATGCCTTCGGCGGTGGCTGGAGTCCTTACATGGTTGGAGCTATTTCGAAGGCTCTGGGAGAAGGCGCGCAGGGATTGGGCACCGCACTAACCATGGCAACGATAGGCGGCATCCTCGGCGGAATATGCTACTTAATGGCATCCAAATCTTATACCGCCGATATGGAGAAGGTAAAGGGCGATCAACTGATGGCCGAAAAATAACAAAAAATATTTATCAAAATTATGCTTTTAGTAAGTTGAGAAAATAAAATAAAAATTTTTAAAAGGGAGGGTTAAGATTATGGCGATTTTTGAATATGGTGAGTATAAGAACACGTATGAAGCCCCGGATAATTTGGTGGAGATTTTTGAAAACAGTGCCACTAAATTTGCTAACAATCAGTTAATGGGTGAGAAAGATGCTGCTGGGGTTTATCAATGGGTAACCTACAGTCAAATCGCAACACGTGTGAATAATTTGCGGGCGGGATTGTCAGCGATTGGGGTTAAATATGGCGACAAAGTCGGGATTATAGCAAATAACCGGAAGGAATGGTTGATCGGGGAGATGGCCACCCAGGGCTTAGGCGCGGCTTATGTACCGATGTATGAAAAAGAATTGTTAACGATGTGGAAGTATATTGTGAAGGATGCCGAAATCAAGGTGTTGCTTGTATCCAAACCTGAAATCTTAGAAAAAGTGAAAAATTTCCCCGGTGAAATTCCCACATTAAAAAATATTATTCTAATTGACGGTTCAGGCGAAAACTCCATGGAAGCATTAGAGAAAAAAGGGGCGGCAAAACCCGTAGTGGCTATTCGTCCTAAACCTACAGATGTTGCCGTGTTAATCTATACTTCCGGAACTACAGGCGAACCTAAAGGCGTTCTTCTTTCTCATGGAAATCTGTCCGAAAATGTCAAAGCCGGCCTGGCCTGGTTTTTAAACTTAACAGAAAATAGCCGGTGCATCTCCATGCTTCCCTGGGCGCACTCCTTCGGGATTACGGCCGATTTGCATGCTTTCATTCTGAGAGGAGCTTCTATTGGAATTATGGGGTCGGTTGAGACTTTAATAGATGATATGCCCAAAATCCAACCAACTTTCATGATCACGGTGCCCAGGATTTTCAATAAAGTTTATAACGGTGTTTGGGCTAAAATGAGAGAAGCAGGCGGTTTAAAATTAAAGCTCTTTGAAGCAGCTCTGGCGGCGGCGAAACTCAAACGGGAAACAGGCAAAGTGAGTTTGAAATACAAAATCCTGGATGCAATCGTCTTAAAAAAGATTAGAGAGCGCTTTGGAGGTCGTCTGGACAACGCGGTCACCGGCAGTGCCCCCATGAACGTGGAAATCGCCAAATTCTTTATTGATGTGGGCATCCCAACCTATGATGCCTATGGCTTAAGCGAAACATCACCGGCCATTACTATTAATTCACCTTTGATGGGGAATCGTTTAGGGTCGGTCGGCAAACCGATTAATAAAACCAAAGTCGTGATTGATCGGTCACGAACAGGTGAGGCGGGCGACGATGGAGAGATCATTTGTTTTGGGCCGCAATGTATGATCGGATACCACAACAAACCGGAAAAAACCAAAGAAGTAATTGTGGAAATGAACGGAATGCGAGGGGTTCGCACGGGTGATCGTGGGCGTTTGGATGATGATGGATTTTTATTCATCACCGGCCGATTCAAGGAAGAATATAAACTTGCCAATGGTAAATATATCCATCCGGATACCATTGAGCTGGCAATGAAGGTATTGCCTTGGGTTTTAAACGTTGTGATCACCGGGGCCGGGCATGACTATAATGTTGGGCTAATTGTGCCCGACATGAAATTATTACAAAGTTTAGCCACCGAGCTGAATTTGTCAGTCGATCCGAAAGACCTTTTCAATTCTACTAATCCCGCGGGCCAAAATTTAAAGGATCTGCTAACCGCTGAGGTCCAAAACCATCTCAAAAAAACAATTGGATCTTACGAAATTCCCCAAAAATTTGCGTTTATCCTGGAAGATTTTTCCGTGGATAACGGCATGCTCACCCAGACCATGAAACTCAAACGTCAGGTGGTAATGGAAAAATACGGGAAAATGTTGGAAAATCTTTACAAAGAATAATTTTTTCTTCAGTAGCCCTCCGGCTTTGCGGGGGGGCTACTGATTTTGACTTAAGTTAAGTAATATAAGGAGGATAATATGAAAAAAGTTTTAGCACTGATGTTTATTATCGCTATTATTACCATGATGGGGGCGACAATAGGGCAAACAGCCGAGGAAGGACGTTTCATTGTAAAAAGCAATGAAATGGTACTAGATACGCAGACAAACCTGATGTGGGCGCCGAAGGACAATGGTAGCGATATCAACTGGGAGGGCGCCAAATCCCATTGCGAGAATTATAGAGGCGGCGGCTACAAGGATTGGCGGATGCCGACGCAGGATGAGTTGGCGGGTTTGTATGACGCCAGCAATACCCGTCCGGCGCCATGCTATAGAAGTTTCGATATTCATGTAACAACGGAGCTAATTGATATAACCTGTTTTGCTCCGTGGGCATTTGAGACAAAAGATGCCGACGCGGCGCACTTTAATTTCGTTCTTGGTACGCGGTTCTGGTATCTCCAGACTCACACCTACGGCACCCGCGCGCTGCCGGTGCGTTCAGCCAAATAGGTAATATTTAAATATAGGTTCAAATTGAACCTCGACTATATCAATAAAAGCTCCAAAAGAATGCATAAATTGAAAAAAGTAAAGGCTGATATCTGTAAATCTGCTGATTTGATGGCGGAAGAACCGAGTGTTTCATTTTCCCATCTTGAGGCGTGCTTTTCTGATGTAGGAAAAGGTGATGACAATCAAAGTCTTGATCATGGATTTCCATATTCCCGCGAAGAGCGATTATACGAGACGGGTATTCTATTAAAAGAATTTTTGAAATGCTGAAAAAGGTAGGTGCAAAATATAAAAATATAAGGGGGAGGTTTCTATGAGTGATGTACATGTGGAAAGACCGTGGTTAAAGAATTACGATAAGCACGTATCATCCGGACTTAAATACGAAGAGAAGAGTTTTACCGATTTATTCGCGGAGGTCGTGGCCAAGTATCCCGATAAGACTGCCCTTATTTATCTGGGAAGCAAGTTGACCTTCAGGGATGTAGACATACTCTCCAACCAACTGGCACATTTTTTCATAAAAAGCGGTTTAAAGCCCGATGATGTTGTGGGACTGCATCTGCCCAATATCCCGGCACACTACATTGGCGTATTGGGCGCCCAGAAAGCCGGGTGCGTTACAACGGGGCTGTCCCCGCTATTGACGGCGCCCGAGATGGCTCACCAGCTCAAGGATTCGGGAACTAAAATTGTCCTCACTGTCGATGTGCTCTATTCCAAGATAGCAGAGGTGGCAGGCAAAGCGCCCTTCTCCACCGTTGTCGTGTCGGAGATCGCCGACTTCCTTCCCGGCGTGAAAAGGGTACTGGGAAAACTTCTGAAAAAAATCCCCACAGCAGAGGTGAAGCCCCTTCCCGGAAAAACGGTAGAGCGCTTTACGGAAATTATAAAAAAAATGCCCAAACAACCGGTGGCAGTAAAGCGTGGGTTTGACGATAACATTTTTATGATGTACACGGGGGGCACAACGGGGCCGGCCAAGGGCGCAATGCTCACCCAGCGAAGCTACATGAGCAACCGACAACAGACGCTTATCTGGCTTGATATCCAGACCGATGATATTGCCCTTTCGGCATTTCCACTCTTTCATATAGCAGGGCTCGCTCTCGGGGGATTCACTCTCACGAAAGGGGTCACACAGATTTGTGTCCCCAACCCCCGCGATTCTCACTTCCTTATCGAGGCGCTGAAAAAATATCAACCTACTTTTTTTGTGAACGTTCCCACGGTCTTTTTTGAAATGATGAAAAAACCGGAATTCCGGGCGCTTGATCTGAAAGGACATCTGAAATGGTGCCTCAGCGCCGCCGCTCCCTTTCCGGCAGA
>Ga0247841_10007126_pt1 | contig 16768 bp, 14 predicted proteins | sample LaCruzMarch2015__2_FD_192410 | JGI IMG/M metagenome (GOLD analysis project Ga0247841, IMG submission 192410) | Freshwater microbial communities from meromictic Lake La Cruz, Castile-La Mancha, Spain - LaCruzMarch2015_18m | ecosystem: Environmental > Aquatic > Freshwater > Lake | place: Spain... | reverse complement strand
CAAGTAGACATAGTTCTATGTTAGATGATTGGCTTGCTATGTTGAATAGGTTTACCTATCCAAATTTTGATTTAATTTTAATTGATACAACAACAGAGAATGAAGATTATTTTAACCTTTTGAAAACAAAAAAGTTACATGATAAAGAGTTTATAGTTCTAAGACACGAATGGAATACTAAGACAGAGTATGCCGTTCAGATGTTAGCTCATGCTAGAGAAAAAGGTAGACAATACTTTGTCGATCATAAAGAATATGATTTTATCTTTTGGCTAGATACGGATATATTTTTACCAGAAAATTCATTACAGCGACTTATTTCTTATAATAAAGATCATGTTGGTTTCTACGTACACATCTACAATAAAAAAGATCATAGGCCATGTATATTAAAATCCGGCGAAATTATTATGGGCCGAGGATTAGATTTCTATAAGTTTACTGAAATAAATGCTTATAAGGCATTTGTACGAAAATTCAGAAAGAATAAGTTAACTGAAAATGAAAAAGCTTTGGTTCCATTCATCATTAAAGATATCTGGAAACCACAACTATTTAAAACATATGGTGTTAACTTGGGTTGTTTAATGATTAGAAGAAATGCGGCAGAGATAGTTCCATTTAGAACTCATCCTAAATTTATATATGGTGAAGACTTATGGCTATTTGCGGAAGCAAACGAAAAGAAATTAGAATTCTGGTGCGATACGGATGTTCGTGGAGAACATAGAAACTGTAGCTGGAGTGAAGTAATTAAGAAAGAACCAAAATCTGAAGGCAAGCCTGGATTTTATCTTGCAATGGGTCCAGCAGAAGCCGATAAAGTAGTATTTCTACAAGGTGGTAAAAAATAATGTGTCATGAAAGTTGTATTGCTTTTGGTAAGAAAGCAATTCAGAAGAATGAAATAGAAGGCAAAATGATTATAGAAGTTGGTTCATATAACGTAAACGGTAGTCTTAGAAAAGATATAGAGAGTTTTAAACCTGCAAAGTATGTTGGAGTTGATATGAAGTTAGGGCCATGCGTAGATTCTATTTGTGATGCCGAGAATCTTATTGAAGTATTTGGTAAGGAAGTTTTTGATGTTGTTATTTCTACAGAACTAATGGAGCACGTATCTGACTGGAAGAAAGTTATTTCTAATTTAAAAAATATCTGTGTTCCAGGTGGAATTATTCTAATTTCGACTAGATCAAAAGGATTTGGCTATCACGGATATCCCTATGATTTTTGGAGATACGAAGTTGAAGATATGAAAGAAATATTTTCAGATTGTAAAATATTGATATTAGAAAGCGATAGTCAAGCTCCAGGTGTTTTTATTAAAGTTCAAAAGCCAATTGACTTTAAAGAAAAAGATTTAAGCAAAATAAATTTATATAATATGTTAACTGGACAAAGGGACATTACATATGCATTTGTAATTAAATGACTAATTTAAATATTGGATGCGGCTTCCATAAATTAGATGGGTTTATCAATATAGACAAAAGCAATAAAAGCGTTGCTGATAAAATAATCGATTTAGAATTACCAAATTGCCTTAATGAATTTAAAGATAATAGCGTAGAAAAGATATTTGCCCGAAATATTTTAGAACATATTCAAAATATAATTCCACTAATGAACGAATGTTATAGGGTTTTAAAGAAAAACGGATCTATATTTATTGTAGTCCCCCAAGGCGACGGCATATGGGCAGATCCAACTCATGTTAGAGGTTTTAGTAAGATTAGTTTTAGATATTACTGTGGTTATCCCTTAGCAGAAACATATGGAATTACTGCCAAATTCTCAAATTCAGTTATTAACTTTGAACCAAATGAAGATGGAGGATCAATAACTGCAATACTAACAAAATGAAAACAAGCATAATAATCCCGCATTGGAATACCTTGAACTATTTAAAAGATTGTATAGAATCAATAGTAAAAAATACTGAAGATTATGAAATAATTGTTGTAGATAATGGCTCTACTGAAGAAGGAGTAAAAGAATTTATAGAGCAATTTGCGGATAAACATATTTTTAATGAAAAAAATATGGGCTTCTCAAAAGCTAATAATCAGGGTGCAAAGATTGCTGAAGGTGAATATTTATGTTTTTTAAATAGCGATACAATTGTTGGCAAAGATTGGCTGGTAAATTTGCATAAAACTTTAAATATTAAAAACTGTGGAGCTTCTGGCCCTCTTGGTAATCCAAAATCTGGATGCATAGATGGTAGAACAATTACTTATTCTCAGTATGTTGGGCAGTATAATAAAGATACAATGGTCGGTGTACTAATTGGTTTCTGTATACTTATGAAGAATGATTTATTTAATGATATTGGTTGCTGGGATGAAGACTTTTTAATAGGTAATTTTGAGGATAATTATCTATGTTATCGTATAAATCAGAAAGGATATGATCTATGGATCTCAGCAAAATCGGATGTTAAACATCTAAAGCCGGGTAGAACATTTGAATCTAATAAGATTAACTGGCTTGAAACATTAAAGCACAATCACGAATTAATTAATAAAAAGATGAGAGATACTAAAACATAAGGGTTATAAAGAATGGATACATATAATAGATATAGAGTAACTAATATAATAGCTATTGCGAGGTTGAATAATGGATGTTGAAGAGTTTAAAGACTATAATAAGAGAATAAGAAGCGAAGGAATAGTTATGAGTAGAGTGCCAACTCCAACTAGAGAAGAGTTTGTAAAACTTTCTGATTCACAATTTGCCGGAGATTATGGCATGGCTCTAGCACATTTACTTTACAATTATAAATTATTTGTCATATTCATTAATGACTTTAATATGAAGCTTGACGCTTTATCTTTAAAGCTTGATAAAATCGAAGAGAATAAATCTAGTGCGCCTAAGAAAATTAGGACACTAAATGGAAGAGAATTAAATACAATGGAGGTGAAATAAAATGTCAAAATTATCAAAATTTTTAGGAGTTCCTAAAACAGTAATTATTCGCAGTGAAGAGTTTATAGTAAGACCACTAAAAGTAAAAGACATGCATCTCTTTATGGTAGAAAACCCAACACCAGAAAAACAAATGGATATAAGTAAACAGATAATAAAATTATCATTACAAGATTCCATGCCAGATATAACTGATGAAGAGATCGAAAACATGGATGTAGAAGTTTTTACAGAGTTGATGGGAGCCATAAATGAGGTTAATGGAATAGGAAAAGATGACAGCGGAATTAGAAAAATTAAAGACAAGATTGCTCAAGTCGGGGCCAACAAGTGATTTTTCACAAGTTATAACACTTTGTGATATCATGAAGATAGTTGGTGGATACGAGCAACTTATGAACATGCCAATTCCTGCAATGCAGGTAGTTGCAGAATATATAAACTGGTCAAACGAACAAGAAAATAAATCAATGAAGAAATCAAAGAGGAAATAAAATATGGTCGGAGCAGACGTACAGAAGAATGTCGTAATTAAGCTAGATATTATCGCCGAAAATGAAAAGAATATTCGGATGGTACAGGACCGAATTAGTCAACTTACCGGAAATATTGCTCTTCAACAAGCTAAAATAGATTCGTTAACTAAAACATGGAACAAACATAGAAGTGGTGTTTCCAATGCGAGTAAGAAATATAATGACGCACTCGCGCCAGTAAGAGACATACAATCAGAATACGCTGGACTTTCAGAACAACTTTTAGCATTACAAGGTGATAGTGGTGCAATGACTAAAGAGAGGGCTGCAGAAATATCAAATTTAGAATATCAACGGAAAGAATTAACAAAGGAGGCTAGTAGCTATCAGGCCATGGCACAACCAATGCAGGCTAATATAGCCAATTCTAAAAGGTTAACTGCAAAAACCGCGCAATCAATAAGTGCAAAAAAGCAGCAATTAGCAATTTCACAAAGAGAACTTAATTCTCAAAATAAAAGATTAAAGGCATATCAGAAAGAACAGAAGGCACTTAATAGTGCAAAAAAAGCGACAAAAGGTTTTCGTATGGAGTTCTTATCTACCATGTTCGCAGGTATGGCATTATATAAAGCGATGACTGCACTTCTTAAACCCGCATTTGAAGCGGTTGGAATTTTTGATTTAATTTCTGCGACATTAACGATTTTATTTTTACCTATCGCATTGAAAGTTTTAGATTTTGTCTTAGTTATTTCAGATAAGCTAATGGGTATGTCAGAAAAATGGAAAATGATCTGGGGCGCAATTGTTTTAGTTGCCGCTGGGTTTGGTTTATTTTTAATGTTTGCAAGCCAAGTAATGTTATTTTTAGGTGGTATAGGTTTGGCAATTAGTTCTTTATTATGGTTTTTAATACCTCTGGGGGTTATAATTTTTGCACTATCAATATATTTTTTTAATTTATCTACAGGAATAGGTACAGTTTCTGCTGCCACAGATGATCTTAGTGGAAATCTAGAAAAAACACCCAGTCTCTTTAATAATTTAATTGATAAAATAACTAGTTTTTATGATAAAATCCAACAGGCTAGGTCGGAAGGGAATTTAGGTGCCATCATCTACGAAACAATTTCTTCAGGAGTACTTTCAGTTATTAATTTTTTAACAACAAATATACCTAAGTTTATCGAGCAAGGGGGTAAAATCCTGTTAGCATTGATACAAGGAATAATTAACACATTACCAATGATCATTACTGCAGTAATTAGTATAATTACATCAATAATAAATCTTATTTCGGCTAATATTACCCCCCTGATAGATGCCGCAATAACTATAATTAATGCGATTGTAAAGGGCATAGTAGATAATTGGGATAAGATAAGGCCGGCCATAGACGTATTAGTTAATGGTATTGGTAAGCTTTTAGATGAATACGGCCCCCAGTTATGGGACATAGGCACTGATTTGATAATTGGTTTTGGAAAAATGTTGATAGATATTATAACAACAAATCCAATAATGGGCATGGTTACTGGTGCAATAATTGGATCAATATTTGGACCATTAGGTGCATTAATTGGGGGGGCTATAGGTATTGTTGTTGGCGGCATAGGTACTGCGATAAGTTCACTAAGTATGTCTGATGAGGAATATAATAAAGCATATGGGCCTAAGAAGAAAAAATATAAGTCCGGTGGAATAGTCCCGGGCAATGCGGGACAAGCAGTTCCAATTATTGCTCATGGCGGAGAAAGAATTATTCCAAATAGCGGATCAGCAGAAAATTCAAGCGGCGGAACATATAATTACTCCCCTGTAATAAACGTTCAAGCTGCAGTTTCAAGTGATGTAGATATCAGAAGATTAGCTACGGAGCTAAACAAGTACTGGGTCCAAGATTTTGAGCGAATGACTAAATCAAGGACAACATTATAATTAATAAAAAAATGGAGGTTAAAATAATATGGCAATATTAGTAACAAAAGATATACCTACTAGCAGTTTCTATACTGGTGGTGGGACTACGGAAACAATAACGCTTAATGGTGTAACAGAAATATCTGGTAATGTTAAAAATAGTTTACTTAAAATAACCAGACCGCAATCAAAAGCTACATGGACTGCAAATCCGGAAGATAATGGAATAAACTATGTAGTTGATCTTAAAAGAATAGAAGATACTATACAAATTAAAGGATGGTTAGAAGATGATGGAACTGAAACAGCATGGAACAAATTATGGAAAATAAGGGCTATGAGTATAGTTGGTGGCCCCTTAACTAGTTTGGTAATAGAGAACTTAACATTTCCACTAGGAACTCCCGGATCGTACACGATACCACAAGCTTTTTTAGAGTCAATTACATATTCATTAAAATTAACATATGAACAGACAATCAACACTAATTCATCAGTTGGAGCAAGAATAGAGGTTACACTTTCATTTTACATAGGTAATCAAAGATAAGATGGCGACGAATAAGATAATAATTGGATTTTTACTATTAGTAGTTTTAACTGCCAGCATATATATTTTATTACCTAATCAGGTTAGAATAGACATAGGCAAAACAAGTTCTTCTTTTATGGTATATGAAAACAATGCTTGGGTCTTAGCTGGTACCGAGTACACCAAAATTTACGATGGCAGTTCTTTAATGCGCGCAAATAATCGTATTGTTAATTATACTCTGGATATTTCTAATAATCTTTCTACAATTTATCGTTATGCTTATTTCAAAAATAACATTACAGCTATAGATATTTATAAATTCGATGGGTGTGTTAAAGATGTAGAGTCTATACCAATTTCACACGAAATAAGGATATTGAATGGAAAAGGCAAAATTCTCCAGTACGAAGTAAATAATATTCTATATGATGGAATAACTCAGGATATAACGTCTCCATTTGCATTTGGCCATAATATGGAAGTTGAATGGGAAAAGGGTTCTTACTATTCCAAGGTATTCCAACAGAAGTTAGCTCCAGATAAATTAATTATCAAATATAAAATTAATTCTAATGATGATAATTATGAAATAAGACTATTTGATCCAACAGCAATAACATTTAATAATTCTTTAAGTACGGAAAATTTAACTTTTTCAGATAATGAAAACATTACCAGATATTTAACATTGCCAAAAAACTCAGTAGTTAATTCCGCATATCTTAATCTAACTGGCTATAATTCAACTGGAACATTCGGAGATGGTTCCGATGGAAGCTTATACTTTACAACTGGAACTAAGTCATATGGAAGTCTTACCGAAAATGTAGATTATACTGTTAGTGGTAATACTTTATATCTTAATTTAAATCAGATTTATCAATTTACTAATTTTACTTTAGGTGTCGGAACTACACTATCTACATTAAATACAACAGGTACAATGTTTTTAATCTTAGTCCAGAATACATCAGATATATCGGGCATAGTTAATTCACAATTTAGTGCTGCTGGCGGAGTTACGAATACATTCAATTATAGTGGAACAACATATACTTCACCTAGTGTTGGTGCTGCAGGATCGGGGGGTATAGGTAGAGATTTTATTGGTAATAGTTTTGGTGGTGGAGGCGGCTCTAATGGATTCGGAGGCGGTGGCAATGGTGGTGGAGTAACGGTCTCAACCACATATTATAATAGTGCTAATCCTTTAATTGGAGCATCAGGTAGTAGCAGTATAGGTGGTTCTGTTAGTGGAACAAATGTAGCAACAGCTGGCGGCGAGCCGGGCGTTGTTAGATCATCTCAAGGTTCTGCTGGCAATTCAGGAAGTGGTGGTTCTACTGGTGCATCAGTTGTTCGCGGGTGTGATGGAAGTGCTACTTCAGCAACTGGAGGTTCAGGTGGTGGTGGATCTTATGGTGCTGCAGGAGGCGCAGGATCTGCATCAGATGGAGATGGAGTTGGATGTTATGCCTCTGCTGGAGGTGGCGGCGGTTCAGGTGGTAATTCAGGCAAACCTGGTATTCACTTTTATTTAAGTTCTAATAATATAAATTTTACTGGAGTAATAAATACTAACGGAACAAGTGGAACAAACGGCGGTGCAGGTAACAATGGTGCGGTAGATGCATATGCTAGCCAAGGCTTTGCAAGCGGAGGTGGAGGTGGCGGCGGTGGTGCTGGAGGTAATGGTGGGAATATTTACTTCAATTATTCAACAATAATTCAAGATTCAGGAACAAAAAATATGAATGGTGGTACTGGGGGTACTGGCGGTGCAGCTGGTTCGACTGTTGCATCTGGAGGATTTACAGCTTATGCTCCTGGTGCTGGAGGTAATGGGGCTAGTGGGACAAATGGTAATTTTAATACAAGTATTGGATCGGAAGAAACTGGCTTTCCAACAAATCCTTATTTAGAAATAGGTACTACTGATGGAAATTATGAATGGAAATTAGAAGAATCTTTAGGAGACGGCTCTGACGGAGATTTATATTTTACAACAGGCACTAAGACATTTGGAAACTTAACATACGGTATAGACTATACAAACACCAGTACAAATCTTTATTTAATGTTAGATCATGAATACAATTTTAATACATTTTATCTGGGTGCTGGTACCACTTTATCATCAAATAATAATACTGGAACAATTATGTTAATACAATCATTAAGTAATGCTACTATTGCCGGAAGTGTATCATTAAATGGCGTATTGAGCGCAGGAAATTTAACTACCAGTTATGTCATTAATAATCATCTTTTTGAAAATTCTGGAGTACCAATGGGGGGTTCTGGCGGAGCTGGTTGGCCTAATGGCGGCGGTGGCAATGGCGGTTATGGTTTTGGAGGTGGCGGCGGAACTGGTGTTGCCGCATGTGGCGGAGCAGGATCTGATGGAGCATACTCTGGAGGCAATGGCGGATTTATAGGTACTTATGGCTATACTACTGGATCAATACAAATTAATGGTGGGGCAAGAACTACAGCTATAACACCAACCAATGGTTCCGGTGCCGGAGGTGCTGCATGTGCAGATTCTCCTTCTTCTTATGGATATGGAGGCAATGGCGGTTATAATTTTGGTGGGGATGGTGTTGGTGCAACTAACGCGGCCGCTTCAGGAAGTAATTCAGCTGCTGCTTCAGGAGGCGGCGGCGGTGGCGGCGGAGCAGGAAAAGCAGGTATTCACCTTTATTTAAGTTCTACATATATAAATTTTACAGGTACAATAGACACTAGTGGAACAAACGGTTTTAACGGGGCTGGAGGAACTAACCCGGTATGTGTGGGTTTTGGAGCTGCTGGCGGTGGCGGCGGTGGCGGCGGTGGCGCAGGAGGCAATGCCGGAAATATTTATTTTATTGCTAATGAGGTTATTCAAAATACTGGGACAAAAACTTCTAATGGAGGTTCAGGCGGTACTGGTGGATCTGGTGGAGGGGTCGCATGCGGCTGGTCTGATCCACAAGCAGCTTCTGCAGGTAGCACTGGTAGTACTGGAAGAAACGGGTCTTATGGTTTAAATTCATTAAACAATACATTTAATTTCACCGAAAAAACTTTAGATTTATCCGCGGCTATAAATTCGGCCCTAAGTGGTGGAACTTGTTCTGGCGGAACATTAGACGGAGATAATTGCACAATACCCTTCTTATTTCATTCAGATACATCTGGAATTATACAATACTCCAATATAGAAGTAGAATATGATGAAGAACATTATCCACTCATTGATTGGGGTATTGGAACTTTAGATGATGGCTCCGTTGTAACACAAACAAATATTTATGCAAACACTACTTGGATTGAAGCAGACTTTGCCAATATAACTTTTTCATTACAAGAACCACTAGAAGTTCCACCAACAACACAGACATTTACAGATCCAACATGGGCTTTTAATTGGACTAGCAAATCACCAGGTTTTTATACATATAACGTAACTATTTGTAATACGCTTAATTTTTGTAATAGCACATCTACTAGAAATATAACTTTAGAGTCAACAATTAATAACAACATAACCTTGATTAGCCCAAATAATAGTATCTATTTAAATTATTCAAATGTAAACTTTAAAGCAAATATAACTAACAATATTAATGTATCAAATGCAACATTGAATATTTATAACCTGACCGGAGTTTATAATAAAACATTAATTGAACTATCTTCACCATTATGTTATCAAGAAACAGCAACAGTCGCAACATCTTGTGGAGGATTAAGTACTGGAAGTTATGGATATAGTGTCCTTAGTGGCGACATTATAGATGTAAATAATTGGAAAGATGGTAATTATATGACCGCAGCAACAAAAAGTGGCGCATCTTCAACCGCATTTTTGTATGTTAATTATACTCTGCCTTTAGGAGTTACTAATGCTACTTGGTTAGTAGTTGATAATCAGACTTCAAATTTAACTATCCCCTCCGAATGTTTAAATAATGTTGTCCAACTAAGAGTAAATATGAGCCGAACCAGCTCTGTTGCCGGAAATCCTAATGGTACTGTTCTCTGGGATTGTTTCAATGGTTCAAGTTTTTTAAATTTAAGAAATAGCGGAGTTACAACTAATTATGCTTCAGTCACAGAAGAAGCAATATACTGGAGCTCATCTAAAACAAATATATTATTAGACATATTAGTTAATGTTATAGATGGAGTTTACACATGGTTTTATCAAGCAACAGATTTAGATAATAATAATTTCATATCAACAAACTACACTGTTACTGTAGATACAACATATCCACAAATCGATTGGGGTATTGGAACTTTGCCTAGTGGCTCAAATGTAACTGGAGATAATATCTATATGAATACCACCTGGACTGAAACCAACTTTGACGATATAACATTCAATGTATACAACCAATCAGGACTCTATAGTTCTTATGGTACTAGCTCCCAAATGTATGCAAATAACTTTACATCTATTTGGAATGGACTTTATTATTATAATGTAACTGTATGCGATCTAGCAAGTAATTGTAACTCAACATCAACTCGAAATATAACTATAAATCGTTCTAGTTATAACTTTGTGCAAATACCTGTAAATCTTTCTTGCGGCATAACTACATTTAAGTTCAATGCCAAGAACTCAAGCGGAACATTCCCGCCATTTAATCAAACAGCATCATGTGGTATTCTCAATATAACTAATAATCAATCTACACAAATAATTGTTGCAATGTCTATTAATGATACTAACGCATGTGCCACAGATTATGCCAATTCTATAAATAATGTTGCTACTTCAAAATTATTAACGCCAACAGCTAATACTACCATAATAACGAGCGTGGCTCCAGGAGAATCTGCTATGATTTGGATGTGGACTAGATACTCTTGTGCCGTAACTAAAGTATGGACTCCAAGATTATCGGTGTGGGGAGGAACGTAATATGCCTGATCCATGGGAAGATCCAGAACATCCAGTAATACTCGGTGAAGTTGGACAAGCTACATTCTATGTACAAGATGCAGCAGGAGACTGGCATGGCTTTGATCATTATGAATACTTTAGAGTAAAGAAGTCGATGAATCAAATCTCTGAGTTTGAAATAAAGATTTATGATATTCAAGATGCTGAAAAGGTTTATTTTAAAGAAAGAGCAACATGTATTTTTTTAGTAGATAATGTAGTTCTTCTAAAGGGTAGAATTCAGAATATAAGTTATGGAACAGTTTATGAATGTACAGCTAAAGGTTTTGGAATGGAAGCAGGGCTTATTGATAAAGAGCTAACTGAAAAATCAAATACGTCTGCTGTTTGGTCTACTAATAAAAAATGTTCATTTACAAATATCTCTGCTGCAACAATCGCAAAAGAAGTTCTTAGTACAAATACAGATGGTATAACTCCTTGGATAATTCAACCAGCAACAGATGGAATATTCGCTTCTGACTTTGGTCTTATAACTTTAGTTTTTGAAAATGTAAACAGGCTTAAAGCAATTAATACTATTTGTGACGCAACTACTGGAACATCTACAAGTTCAAACTTTGATAGTACTAAATATGAATGGTGGGTAGATATAGATAGAACTGGCGAACCAATTGATTATGATACAGACTATTTTCATATTGGAGAATTAAGACCATCTACTACTAGGGCTACAACTCCGCAATATACATTTAATATAACTGGAGTAGATGAAAACTGTTCGAATACACAAAAAGAAAAAGATATTTCGAATCTTGTTAATTATATCACTGTGCTTGGTTCAGGCGATGGAACAAGCCAAATATCAACTTCAACATACGCTGCTAGTGATGTTTTTTCAGTACTTTCTGCAGACATTCTTTCTACTTCTAATACAATAGGTTTAGCTGATGCCTCTAGTTTTCCAGCAAGTGGAGAAATTAGAATAGCTGAAGAAAGAATAACTTATAGCGGCAAGTCTGGTAATAACTTAACAGGATGTACTCGCGGTGCGAATAGTACAATAGCTAGACCTCATATGAATAATATTTATGTTGAAGTTTATTATGCAGTAGATTCTCCAGCAGCTAATAGCCCAATAAGTACCTATGGATTAATGGATTATACTTATACGGATAAGGGCCTTATTGATAGAGAAGTTATGGAAGTCATGGCAAGTAATACACTTCTTGAAAGAAAGACACCAATTATTAGAATTAAGGTAACTCCTGATGAACCGCCAACAATTGCTTCAACATTGGACATAGGCGATAGTGTAACGGTAGTTGATAGTGAATCTGCAATTAATGGAAACTATAGAATACAAACAATAGAATATAGAAGTGATTATGGCTTTCTAAGTTGTGATCTTGAACTTTCTAATAAGTCACTTACTTTCGTAGAACAAATGCAAAAGAATAAAGACGTAACAGACTCTCTTAACAAATTCTCACAAGGTTCTTCTATTATGAATATTCAGGGTGTAGAAAATTTAGACTCTACAAATGATATGAACTTAAGATTCTATATGCCTTCAGATGTTATAAATGTAAGCGAAGGACTTCTTAGTTTTAAAGTAAAAAGTTATAGAACAGAAGTTACTGGCGCAACAACTGGAAACGAATCAGCTACACATACACATACAGATTCAGGTCATACGCATGGTGCTGGAACTTTAGCCGCGGATGATGATGACGGAACACACGTTCACTCAGATTCACATAGTCATGGAATAGGAACAATAGACGCTAGCTGGGAAGATGCAATAGGTACTACAACAGCAATTGGATCAACCGGGGGTACAAGTATAACTTCAACAGGATCGGGACATAGCCATGATGTTGATGGAACAACAGCGACTGGAACCGCGAGTCTGGGTAACGAATCTGCAACACACACACATGCCGTAACTGTTACTTACGGAATTCACGAAGTAGCTACTTCTAGTCCATATGTTGGAGTTTTAGAAGGTGCTGCTGGGAGTGAAGTATGTATTTCAACACTAATAGATAGTGGAACAGCTGAAAGTGGCGGCAATACCACATTGACAGATACAGATAAATCATGGGTTGTTAATACTCATGCACATAAGATGGTTCATATAACTGCTGGAACTGGCGCGGGACAAGCTAGAATTATTACATCAAATACGGCTACAGAATTAACAGTGCCAACATGGGATACTAATCCATCAAGTGATAGCGTATATAAAATTTATGATACATTTAGTTCAGATCAAACAAGTATTGATATTAAAGATAGCTTAGTTACTGGCGGAATTGGTACTTGGCAAAATATAAGATTTGTTGGAGATCAGCCAATGCGTGTGGAGGCTAACGCTTATATTAGATTATTTGTATAAATCGTAAAGTATATAAATACTAAAGCACTTATAATATTATAAAATGGTATTTACATTAGGACATCCAAACTATTTATTGAAACATTCTGATGAAACAAAGTTAAAGATTAGTCAAAACCGGAAGGGGAAAAATCTTGGTCAGATACCGTGGTGTCGTGGAAAGAAATTATCAGAAGCTCATAAAAATAATCTCAGTAGAAGCCATGCTGGAAAGTGGAATGGCGTAGCATTCTGGACAGGCAAAAAAATGTCGTTAAAAACTAGAATAAAAATGTCTGAAGCGCATAGAGGTTACAAAAACTACTTATGGATGGGTGGAAAAGATTCATTAAATAACCAAATTAGGGGTTCTATATTTTATAGAAATTGGAGAAACAATATATTTTTAAGAGATTCTTATACGTGCATAGAATGTAATAATGTTGGCGGCGATATATGCGCACACCACAAAAAATCCTTTGCAGAATTAATCAAAGAATACAATATCAAAACAATAGAAGATGCAATAAATTGCAAAGAATTATGGGATATAAGTAACGGTGCCACGCTATGCCATGAATGTCATACCAAAACAGATAATTATTTATATAAACAAAATGGGAGATAATCAAACATTCGTACGTATTACGAATAGAGATATATATAATGAGCTCTTAGAACTCAAAAAAAATCATGATCTATTCTATAAAAAGAACTCGCAAGAACATGCGGCTATTATTTCTCGTCAAGATCAAACAAATGGTAAGGTTAAAAAATCTACTATGTTAGGTTATGGCGCTCTTTCTTTAACAATTATTTTATTAGGTTTTTTATTTCAACATCTTTCTAAAATAGGCTAAAATCACTGACAAATAGTAAGGTTTATATACTTTGTTAACTTTATTTAATTAATAAAATGGCAAGAAACATTATAACAGAAACAGGCGAAACAGTTGATGTTGAACTTCTTACGGCAAGATTAGTGGGATTAAGCGATAGATATACATCTTTAATTTCATATACTCCTGCAGGTTATGTAGAATACATCGGATATGCTCTCCCAGGTACAGCTACAACAGCTGCTAAATGGCAGATTAGAAAATTAACATACACTGGTACGAATGTAATATCCATACAATTTGCTAGTTCAACTACTAAGTTCGATAAAATTTGGGATAACCGAGCAGCATTAGTTTACGGATAAAAATGGAGAAAAAATATTTAGCCTTTGTGGCAGTGTTACTAATTGTAATAGCCTCAATTAGTTTTGTAATGGCGCTAGAAACAGTTTATAACCCATTTACTGGAAAGATGGATTATGTTAATGCAGTTGGCAATCTTAATTTAACAAATGGTAATGGTTCGTGGTATAATATAACTGCAGCATACTATTTTGGAAGTGGAGCTACACTTACTGAGTTAAACGTATCTGGAAATTATAGTTCTGGCCCAATAATACCTTCTACTAATAATACTTATGATCTTGGAAGTGCCGCCAAATACTGGCAAAATATTTATGTTGGTGTAATTAATTTATTAACACAACTAACAGATAATCAGATTTCGGATGATATTACTGCTAATGCTTCTAAATTAATTGAAAAGGATAAACTGGTAAATACTCATCTTCATGCTTGTGAGAATGTAACTGGATCTTCAGGAGCATTATGTTCTAATCAAACATTAGCTGCTAACAATTATGCTGATTCTACATTTATAGTTAAATCTAATGAAAGCAACCTTAATGTTAATTCTTCAGTTAATTGGGGTTCATTAAGTTCTATAAATGCTACACAGATGCAGAATAACGGCGGAGTTCTAACTATTATTTCTTCATGGTTAAATGGCTTATTCTATGGAAAAGCAGATGTCTATAACAAAACCGAGATAGATGCAAATAACGCTTCTTGGAGTACTACTTATAATTCAACATATGCAGGTTGGGCATACAATCAGACAGCACCAGCACAAGCGTATGCTAATGATAACTTTTATAATAAATCTGCTAATATCATTTTGAGCGGATATAATATTACTAACACTAAATACCAATTTTATCAAAACTCAAGCGGAGCAAATACTTGGCAAACTTATGTAAACGATTCGGGGGCTTTCATAACTGAGTACATAGGTTAGCTCAGTACTCATTAAAATGAAATGGCCACAAACAAATTCATATTAGGTTTTTTAATCTTTGTAGTTTTAACTGCTAGTGTCTATATCCTTCTTCCAAATAAAGTTAGAATAGATATTGGCGAAACTAGTTCTACGTTTAAAGTTTATGAGAATAATGCATGGGTATTAGCTGGAACGGAGTATACCAAGCTTTACGAAGGCGGTTCATTACTGAAGGCAAAAGATAGAACTATTAGCTCTACTATTAACGAATTAACAAAACAAGCTACCGTTTATCGTTATGCCTATTTTAAAGATAATATTACTGTTATAGATAAATATGAATTTGATGGGGGTAGATCTGATGTTCAGACCGTTCCAGTTTCTCACGAAATAAAGATTATTAATGGTAAAAATAAGATCTTACAGTACGAGGTTAATAATATCTTGTATACTGGTGAGACTAGAGATATAAATTCTCCATTTTCATTTGGACATAAGATGAAATTAGAATGGCAAAATGGATCATATTATTCTAAAGTATTTCAACAAAAACTAGCTGCTGATAAGTTAGTTATTAAATATAAGATAAATTCTAACGATCAAAAATATGATATAAGATTATTCGATCCAGATCCAAGCTTCTGTGATATTGGAGATTTGGAATCTAGTTGTACTCTTAATCATACTTATTATTTTACAGATGGTGAAACTATTAATGGAACTGGAGAATTGATTATTGGCACTAATGGTTCTATTGCGAATTATACTGCGATGAAATCTGTTGTTTTGAATTTCTCACAAATAACTATTCTTAATGGTGGAAATATTTCTGGAGGGGATATTACGATTTTGGCGAATAATTTAAGTTTGTTGGGAAATGCGAAAATATATACAAATAGCCTGGGTTATACTAGTGGAACAGGGCCTGGTGCAGGAACAGCCGGTAGTGCCGGTAACACGGGCGGAGGGGGAAGCTATGGAGGTATTGGTTCGACCTCTGGCGGAGGTGTAGGCGGCCCGGCTTATGGTTCTTCATTATATCCCTGGATGTACGGAAGCGGGGGAGGGGCAGGTTATTCATCTACGGGACCCGGAGGATTTGGAGGAGGTATAATATTTATTGGTGTTAATAATTTTGTTCTTAATGGGACTTTATCTTCAAACGGAGTAGATAATACTTGGGGTGGTGGCGGTTCTGGTGGCTCTATTTACATAAATACTGATACTATATCAGGTTCAGGAAATTTTACTGCAAGTGGTAGCCCGGGCGTATCTGGAGGGGGTGGCGGTGGAGGCAGGGTTGCAGTTTATTATAACACTAGTTTATTCAATATTAGTGCTGGTTCAGTTTCCGGGGGAAGGGCATATACTCAACCAGGTACTCTAATTTTTGTTGATAAAGTTAATAATGCTGCAATAATAAAAGATGGCTTTAGATTTCAAAGTATAAATGGCGGGAGGGCAAATGAAACTGGCGCGCTGAACCAAACTTTTTGGAA
>Ga0247841_10007125_pt1 | contig 16768 bp, 12 predicted proteins | sample LaCruzMarch2015__2_FD_192410 | JGI IMG/M metagenome (GOLD analysis project Ga0247841, IMG submission 192410) | Freshwater microbial communities from meromictic Lake La Cruz, Castile-La Mancha, Spain - LaCruzMarch2015_18m | ecosystem: Environmental > Aquatic > Freshwater > Lake | place: Spain... | reverse complement strand
AATCTTTCCGGTCATCTTTTCGTCTATGATAAGACCCATAATGATATTAGCTGCAGAACCTGTCTCACTGACCACGACCTGTGAAACTTCGTCCAATTCATTCATTGTCATATCATTACCGGCAGTGATATTGATTAATAGTGCCTGACATCCCTGCAATTTGACATCCGAAAGCAAGGGATTGAGCAAGGCTTCGCGGGCTGCATGCACAGCGCGGGAATCGCCCTCTGCCGTTCCTGTGCCCATCAGGGCATAACCCATATTTTGCATCACGGTCCTGACGTCGGCAAAGTCCACATTGATGTAACCGCTGAGATTGATGATATCTGAAACAGCTTTAGCAGCTTCATAAAGAACATTGTCAGCTTTATGAAAAGCATCCATGATACCCAAATCAGCATATATCTCTTTCAGCTTTTCATTGGGAACAACAATGAGGGTATCAACATATTCGGTTAAATTATTGATGCCTTCCTCGGCATTCTGCTTTCTCCTCAGCCCTTCTGATTCAAAGGGTTTGCTCACGATACCCAAAGTCAAAATCCCCATGTCACGGGCAATTTTGGCTACAACCGGAGCTCCGCCTGTGCCGGTCCCGCCTCCCATGCCTGCTGCGATAAAGACCATGTCGGCACCTTCCAGATTGGCGCGAATTTCGTCTTTGGATTCCTCGGCTGCCTGACGTCCGACATCAGGATTGGCACCTGTACCCAAGCCACGGGTGGATTTTTTGCCAACCTGCAGTTTCATCTTTGCCTTGGACTTTTGCAAGTCCATCATATCTGTGTTGGCAGCAATAAACTCAACTCCGGTCAGATTGTTCTCAATCATAGTGTTGATAGCATTTCCACCGGCTCCACCAACTCCGACGATTTTGATAACTGTCCCGATTTGCATTGGTTTTTCATCGAATTCAATCATTGTATCCCCCTATCTTATATTGTGTCGTAGCGACGGACGCCTCGTCTGTCTATTTTATACATTCGAGGCGAATGTATCTACATTAATATCTTTAAAAATTCTCTTTTAAGTAAGTCATGCACTTGGTTAAGATGTTTTCTTTACTGAGTTTAATCCTGGGCAAAAAGGACGGTTTGCCTTCCTTAACAAGATCCATGCCATAATAAATCAGTCCTATCGAGGTGGCATAGGCAGGATCTTCCAGCCTGGAAATTGCGCCGCTTAATCTGGATAAATCCGGATAACCTATCTTGACGGGCAGATTAAACAAGTCTGAGATAAAGCTGTCAACTCCGCGCAGCTTGGCAGTTCCACCTGTAATAACTACTCCGGCAGTGATAAGCTCAGTGGGATAGGCTCCCTTGATAAATTGGTAACAGGTTTCCATGAACTCTGATAAACGGCTTTGGATTATCATACTGATGTGGTTGACTTTAACATTGGTGGAAGACCTGCCGCTAATGCCATCTACACTAATTTCCTGAGTTGCTTCCAAATCATCAGAAACTGCATTACCGTATTCGATTTTGACAATCTCAGCGTGTGTAACAGTTGTCCGGAGTCCTATCGCCAAATCACGCGTAATATTGTTGCCAGCCATTGGAGTCACAGAGGTTTGGATGAGATTACCCTTGTTGTAAAAAGCAATGTCGCAACATCCACCGCCAATATCAATCAAGACCGCTCCCAGCCTGCGCTCATCCTCACTGAGAGTTGCCAGACCGGCTGCTATATGGCTAAGCACGATATTATTGGGGTCAACGTTATATCCTGCTACTTCCACACATTTGAGCAGATTGCGGATGGAAGTAATATCAGCCAACACCAGCAAAACATGCGAGGTCAAATGATAACCTGTCATATTGACGGGATTATAGATTTCTTTCTGGTCATCGATATCAAAGAATTGTGGCAAGCCATGCAGGATTTGCAGACGTTCAAAGCCTTTCTGGGTTTTGATGCTGTTTTTGGCATCATTAACAACCTGGGCAATATGCTCATCGGTTATCTCAGAAGGTTCATTGGAAAGAGGACCGGAAATGGAAATCCTGCCCATAACGCTGTGGCTGCGGATATGCTCACCTGTGATATTGATGTAAATATTCTCAGCTTTGCAGCCGGCAGCTTCTTCAGCAGTCTGCATCGCAGATTTTATGCAATTTGAGACAGCCTGTATGTCTTTAACAAGACCCTTATCCATCCCATCAGAGGGTATTTCCCCAATACCTTTGATTTCTATTCTGCCCTCTGTAGTAGTCTGTGAAATCAGAACTCTAACAAAAGAAGAACCAATATCCAAAGCAGTAATGGTTGTCGCTCTCATCTTACCTCCGGACGGACAATCACCTGGTTTTTGAATCGCAAATCCAGAATATTCTTGCGGTTTATATCTCCGTTCTCCTGGACAAATTGATACCGCCTGATTTGGTCGCTTAAATCCCGGTCATTCAATAAAACACGCGTGCCGTAAGTGGCATCAACAATTACCACGGAACCATTATCCAGGTAATACTCCGAAATAGATTTAAGAAAATCAGGTTTCTCTGCTATAATTTTAGTCTGAAGCTTGATGACTCTCTTCATAAAAGCGTCCTTAATTACGCTACCTGCATGGAGTTTCCGGCTGGGATACTGAGAATGCACTATCGGTAAATCCTCTTTGGAAGGATAAACTGCATACTCGACAATCATGCCGTTCTCATCAACAGGAAACAAATCGCCTTCATAGCTCTTCAGATAAACGAAACCTTTCCGCTCCGTTATTTTTATTTTCAATGCATTTGGGAAAAGCCGATAAATCTGAACTCTTTCGATACGCTTAAGCTTTAAAAGCTGTTTCCTAATCGAACTTGACGAAACATCAACCAAGTTTGCTCCCATAAAATCGTGCAGCAAATCATTTATTGTGATGGTAGAGACACACTCATTGCCGGATATGCTAAACTTTTTTATATTTAGCCACGAAGCTTTGCTTAATCCTGCGTAGCTTGCCCAGGTAAGACTACCCAAGACAAGCAAAATCAGGATAAAGAAAAAGATAAATCTGCTATTTCCTCTTCTTTTGCGTCCGTATTCTGCCATCAATACTACCTTATTTATACATAGTAGGTTATGCGCCTGAACCAATAAAACGCATTTTTACATAGTAACTCATAATATTCTATCATTTTGAAAGTTACTGATGTTGTCAATCACTTTTTTTCGCCAAGCTGCTTTATAATCTCTTCGCCAAATTGCCAGATATTTCCTGCTCCCATTGTGATGACAATATCGCCCGGCTGAATTATCTCCAGAGCAGTGCTAACTATTTGGGAATTATCATCTAAGCAGGTTACATGATGATGCCCGCATTGGATTGCCGCGTCGGCAATCAGTTTGGATGTCACACCGGGGATGGGTTGCTCTCTGGCAGGATAAATCGGAGCGAGAATCAGATTATCACAGGAAAAGAAAGCTCTGCCAAATTCCTTGAAATAGTCCTTTGTGCGTGAAAATAAATGTGGCTGAAAGATTACTACAATTCTGCGTTCAGCACTTTCTCTGAAGCCTTCTAAGGTTGCTGTTATTTCCGTCGGATGATGGGCATAATCATCAAAAACAGCAATACCATTGATTTCACCTTTGAATTCAAATCTACGGTAAACACCCTTGTATTCAGCCAGGCCTTTTTGAATGGAGGCAAACGGGATATCGAGTTCCAGTCCCATAGCCACTGCCAAAAGAGAATTCAGGATATTGTGCATACCCGTTACCTTCATGGTTATCCTGCCTAAGCAGTATCCTTTATAAAGGGCGTCATATTCAGCCTGAAATCCCTTCATTGCGATATTAACTGCCTGGACATCAGCCTGTCTGGAAGTTCCATAAGTGACGACTTTTTTATTGATTAAAGGAAGAATTGCCTGCACTCCCGGGTCTCTTAAACAGGCGATAACGCAACCAAAAAACGGAACCTTATTGGCATATTCGATAAAGGCTTTTTTGATATTGTCATAGTTCCGATAACAATCCAAATGGTCGGAATCAATATTGGTTATGCCTGCAATGATAGGAGTTAAGCTTAGGAAAGAATGGTCATATTCATCTGCTTCCACCACTATGTATTTGCCCGAACCCATCACGTTATTGGAACCGAAATTCATAACTTTACCGCCAACGATGATGGTGGGTTCCAGTCCTGCTGCCTCAAGTACCATTCCTGCCATAGATGTTGTCGTAGTCTTACCGTGAGTGCCGGCTATGCCGATACTATAGCTCATACGCGTAATTTCAGCCAGCATTTCAGCTCTGCGAATCACAGGGATTTTCTGAGACTTGGCAGCCGCAATTTCAGGATTGTCGTCTGTAATAGCAGAAGATTTGACAACCACATCAATGTCTTTGATATGTTTGGGGTCATGTCCTTCGTAAATATGAATGCCTATATGCTCCAGGTGCGCAGTCAGTTCCGTCTTTTTCAAATCTGAACCGCTAATCTCAAGACCCTGATTAAAGAGAAACTCCGCTATCCCGGACATCCCGATTCCGCCAATCCCGACAAAATGTATCTTTCTGGTTTTTCCTAACATGATGACTCCCTTGCGCCAATGGCTTCTTTCACAATGATATCAGCAATCAATTGAGTGGCAATGTTCTCACCCAATTGTCCGAGTTTTGTTTCGAAGTCCGGCAGGTTGTTTGATAACCTGGTTATGTAATTGATTAGGATCTTTGAGCTCAAATCTTTCTGTTCAAGCAGTAATCCGACCCCTTTTTCCTGCTGTGTGATTGCATTTATATGCTGATGATTTTCGGCAGCAGTCGGCAATGGAACAAATATCGTGGGGATTTTGTGCTCTTCCAGTTCAGCTATGGATAAAGCGCCCGCTCGTGATATTGCCATATCTGCCATTTGATAATACCGGTTCATCTGATCAGTAAAATCAAAGATATGCACACCTTTACAATTTCCAAACCCGGCAAGAATATCGCTTTTATGTGACTTTCCGGTCTGCCAGATAACTTCAATACCCATACCAAGCAAGTCATCTATGCACTTGGCAACCGTTTTATTTATTTTGGCTGAACCTTGGCTGCCACCAATGACAAACAGCTTCTTGGTTTCTTTGCTCAGATTATAATCTTTCCAGTTAATTTGGTTAATATCTATCTTGTCGTACTTCAAAAGCGGATTACCGGTTACTACGCACATAGACTTTGTCCCCAGGAAATTCATTGCCTGCTTTGAGGCGATAAAGATATGCTTAGAAAACTTTGCCAATATCCTCGTAGTCAAACCGGGATAGCTATTCCCGTCCTGAAAATAAAGAGGTCTGCCAAGTATTATTGCTGCAGTTGCGACAGGTCCTGAAACGAACCCGCCCGTACACAAAACTGCATCCGGCTTGTGCTGTCTGATGTATTTTAGGCATCGCAGCAAGCTATTTATAAGTAAAAAGGGGAACTTCAGATGCTCCAAAGTGAGTTTACGGTATATTTTTTGCACCCGAATCGGAAGAAACTGGAACTGGTTGTTTTGCACGATACGTTCTTCCATGCCATGCTTGTTGCCGATGAATACAATATCCCAATTTCTTTGCTGCATCTCCAAGGCTATGGCTATTGCAGGAATGATATGTCCACCCGTACCTCCGGCTCCGATTATCAGTTTCATATTTGCTTCCTGGTTGCGCTTACATTGAGGATAACGCCGATAGAAATTGAGTCTATCAGCATAGCTGTCCCGCTATAGCTAATGAACGGCAAAGTGTTACCTGTTGAGGGCAAAATCGACATTGAAACACCGACATTTACCAGGACATTGAGAAAGATGTTTAAAGCAAGCCCCATTGCCAATAGGCGCAGATAAAAATCTGTCTGTTTATAAGCCATCAGCATAATTTTAAAAAACAACAGGCAATGCAATCCAAAGACAAGGATTGCCCCCAGAAAACCGAATTCTTCACCAATAACGGTGAACACATAGTCCGTCCGCGCTTCCGGTAAATAGTAGTGTTTTGCTCTTCCCCGGTCAGCTCCGGTTCCAAATAGCTTTCCACTGGTCAGAGCTGTCAGGCTTTCTTTAACCTGATATTCTTTCTCAGGTTGTAATACCGGCACAGGTCCTTTATAAAACAAAAAGTACTTCTTGAAGATATCCAATCTGTCACTGCGGTATTTTGCACCAATCTTGATTACGGCAATACCTGCTATCAAACAAATAACCAAAGCTACTGCAACAATTTTGAGCCTCAAACCGCCCAGAAAAAGCAAACATACCAATGAAGCTGCGCTGATGATGAGAGAGCTCAGATGCTGTCCTTTAAGAATCAGTCCATACACAATGCCTGTAACTACTATCAGGGATAAGAAGCTCTTAAGAAAATCTCCAAAGCCGGATTTGCTGAGTTCTTCCTTTTTCTTATCAATGATATGAGCAAAGAAAAATATCAGAGCTATCCTGGCAAAAAAGCTGGGCTGGAAATTCACAATTCCCAGATTTATACTTCTGGTAGCTCCCTTAACTGTATCACCTTTGAACAGAACGACAATCAGCAAAACAATCGATATGCCGATTAAGAGGCTGTTAAATTGCCTGAGCTTAGTCAAATTGCAATAGTACAAAATGTACAAGGATAGGACAATTGAAACTATTGCATAAGCTAATTGACGGTAGAAATACATCATTGTATTGCGAACCGAGCTGATATCAAGCATAATCAGAAGTCCGATTACCATTAGAATCAGGTATGAAAACAGAATTACCTTATCATAACCGACCACGTAGGATTTGTTACCGGCTTTTTTCATACTCTCTCGCTATGGCGTTTACAATATTGATAAAGGAATCTCCACGGTGTTCGAAATTTCTGAATTTGTCATAACTCGCACAAGCCGGTGACAAAACTATGCAGTCTCCTGGTTGGGATTCTTCATAAGCTGTGCGGATACAAGTTTCAAAATCATCAATAACCATTATTGGCAGTTTGCCTGACCAGGCTTGCTGCATCATATTTTTCGTATCACCTGTTATATAGACTCTGATTGTCTTACTCTTTAGCAGGTCTGTTAATACTGAAAAGTCTTCCCCCTTATCAGACCCTCCCATGATAATGCGGATTGGCTGCTCAAAGGACAACAGCGCATACTTTACTGAATCTGTATTGGTAGCTTTTGAATCGTTGTAAAAGGATACTCCATTTACAGTTTGCACCATTTGCAGCCTGTGATTCAAAGACTTAAAGCTGCTTAACCCTTTGGCAATGTTGACTGAGCTGATGCCGGCTGCTTCACATGCCAAAATTGCAGCCATGGCGTTTGCCTGATTATGAGGGCCTCTTATTTGAAGGTCGCCGGTAGAAAAAGAACTATTGCCCGAGTTGTATTCTATACAAGAACCGTTAAGCCATATATTGGGAACCCGCCGCCCTTTACCGGCTGGTTCCATCGTAAAATAGCTTCTCTTGCTATGCACAGAATTTTCCAAACCTTCCATCACGACATCATCCATATTCAAAATGACATGGTCGCTCATGGTTTGATTGCGAAAGACGTTAAATTTGGAAAGGGCGTAGTCTTTGAAAGTACTATATCTGTTGAGATGGTCTGGCGTAATATTCAAAAGCAAGGCAATATGAGGCTTGAAAGTATCAATCAAATCAAGCTGAAAACTGCTGACTTCCAATACGATGAAATCATATCCCGGCTGTTCAATCGGGAAACTGCAAAAGGCATCACCGATGTTTCCTGCCAGTAAACATTTCTTTCCACTTTGATTGATTATATGAGCAATCAGGCTCGCAGTCGTGCTTTTACCGTTGGAACCGGTAACTGCAATTAAACATGCTGATTGGGACATTATCTGAAAGCCGAATTCCAATTCACTTATCATCGGAATCCCGTTTGCTCTGCCCTTTTCAATTATCGGTGCAGACAATGGAATTCCCGGACTTACAATCCATTCATCGCAGCTCAGTAACTTATCGCTGTGACCGCCAAATTCGCATTCAAAGTTTGCTTTCAGACTGCTTACATCGGCAATCTCAGTCTCATGCTTCGTATCGCTTAATAAAGCCATGCCACCCAAACTTTTTATCTTATAGGCAGCAGCTATACCACTTCTCGCCAAGCCCAGAATCCCGTATTTCTTTTGCTGGTTAAACATCTTAATGCCCTTATCTGAGCTTTATGGTGCTCAGCCCAATAGCAACGAGTAATATTGCAATAATCCAGAACCGGATGACGATTTTGGATTCATGCAGACCTTTCAATTCAAAATGATGATGGATGGGTGCGCAGAGAAAAACTCGTTTCCCGGTTCCAAATTTCTTTTTTGTATACTTGAAATAATACCTTTGTATTATTACAGACATGGCTTCAGAGACAAAAATCAGCCCTATGATGACAAAGAACAATTGCTCTCTCAGCATAACAGCAAGTACCGCCAATATCCCGCCCAAAGTCAAAGAGCCTGTGTCACCCATAAAAACCTGAGCTGGATATGAATTGTACCAGAGAAACCCGATGAGGGTTCCGACCAATGCTGAAATAAAGACTATGAGCTCTCCGGCTTCATAAATATACTCCAGATTCAGATATCCGGCTATAACAAAGTTACCCTTCAGATATGACATTATGCCCAGTCCCAGAGCAGCAAATATTATTATGCCAGATGCCAATCCATCCAAGCCATCGGTCAGATTAACCGCATTCGAAGTGCCGACTATCATCAGCAAGACCAAGGGAAAGAAAAACCAGCCAAGCTGGATAATTGTATTCTTTAGAAAGGGAATTTGCATCGTGGTAACCACATCTCTATTGGGGCTGCTATAATAGATTGCCAAAGTCAACAGAACGGCTATCCCAATTTGTCCAAGCAATTTATACCTGGGTATCAAACCCTTTTTTGCTTTCACAAAGTTCTTCAGGTAATCATCCAAAAAGCCAAATATGCCCAACCAGACTGTGGTTAAATACATCATCAGTATAAAACTGTTGGTGAGGTTGTTCCAAAGTAAGGATGATATCATCAGACCAAATAGAATTATCAAGCCACCCATTGTCGGTGTACCTTGTTTAATCCGATGACCTTCAGGAACATCTTCATCTATCGTTTCAACCGCTGAATGTGCTTTCAAGCTCCTGATAATGACCGGACCGATAAACAAAGCAAACAAGAGAGCCGTGATGAATGCTGCAATTGATCTGAACGTAACATAGCGGAATACATTAAAGACAATATTGTATTCTGCGAGAGGTGCAAAGATGTGATAGAACATTCTTACTCCTTACAGCCTGATTTCGCTTATCCCATTCTTAAGAATGGATGTGTCACAATCAGTATCAAACAACTCGATGAGTTTTTCTAAATGCACGCCATGAGAGGCTTTAACCAATACTATTGCAATAGTTGGCAGTTCCTGAATTATCGGCTGTTTGACAAGCTCATCAACATCTGAAAGGTGTTTGTGAGTCGTGCTCGAAGAATTTGCCCTGCCATCAAAGTAATATTGAGATAGTTCTCCGACAGTAAACAAAGCTTGGTAATCCATTTTACTCAATTGGCAGCCAATACTTTTATGATATTCTGCAGAACCGGCTCCAAGCTCAAGCATATCCCCCAATATTGCAATGTGAGGACTGTCAGGTTGGAATGCACTCCAAAACTCAATTGCTGCTTGCATAGAAACCGGATTGGCATTGTAACAATCCATTATGATTGTCTTGCTTCCTGCTTGTTTGATTTCCATACGCATAGTCAAATCTAATGGTTTTTGCAATCCCGTTTGAATATCTTCGGCTGATACTCCGCATTCCAAGGCGCATGCCACTGCAAAAGCAATGTTGCTTACATAAAAAGGCACGATTTGTGGCACTTGCCAGCAATATCCTTTCAGATTAAATATGGTTTCATTATCTTTGATATGCAAATCGGCTACACGGTAATCACAATTTTGCGTAAAGCCGACGCCACAGCCCTTAGTCTCAAACTCGGCAAAGCGTGCGTCATCACCGTGATACATTATTTTGTCTATATCTCTCCTAAACAGAGTAGTCTTTTCATTGTAAATCCCCTTTTCATCTATAAAAAACTCCAGATGTGATGGTCCGATGTTTGTAATGATACCCAAGTCCGGGTTGCAGATATCAGCTAATTTACCAATCTCGCCGAAGTGATTTGTGCCCAATTCAAAGATAGCGGTTACGTCAGCAGGTGCTATCCTAAAAATAGTTTTGCTCAGTCCAATTCTATTATTTTCATTAGCGTGAGTTTTAAGGACTTTTCCTATAGTGGAGAAAACATTTGCCATGTATTCTTTGGTTGTTGTTTTTCCTGTACTCCCTGTTAAGGCAATTCTGTAGGCTGAAAACATCAGCAAATACTTGGCTGCCAATAGCCCCAGTACATTTTCTGTATCACTGCAACAGATTTGCCGGTTTCGATTGTCAGTGTATTTACTAACAACCGAACAGCAGGTTGGGTCTTCCAGAACGCGTTCAACATAATCGTGCCCGTCAAAGTTCTCACCCTTAAGTGCAAAATAGATTGAGCCCTGTTTAATCGTGCGTGAGTCAGTTGAAATGTGTTTGAAGCCACCGGTTTGAAGATCGTTTATAGCTTCAGCTTCGACAAATGATGTGCCGCACAAAAGTTCAAGCAGGAGCAGATTTACCGGCAGATACAGCTCACCTTCCGGAAATTCTGTCCCATACTCATAAAAGGATTTGGCGATTTGGGCATCATCAAACGGGTATCTAATGCCCTTGATTTCCTGATATGCTTCATGCCCCTTTCCGGCAATCAGAACGATATCCCCCGGTTGAGACAGTCTCAGAATTGAATGAATTGCTGTTTCCCTGTCTCTGATTATCCACCATGGCTTCCATAAATCGGTGTCAGCCACAATATCTCTGATTATCTTGTTCGGGTCTTCAAAGCGCGGGTTATCGTCTGTGATGATAGTAACGTCAGAATATTTCAAAACCTCGTTAAGCATTGATTTGCGCTTTCCGCTGTCTCTGTCTCCACCGGCTCCAAAAACGACTAATAATCTCTTGTGTGGGATTTGTTGCAGGGCTGTAAGTACATTGCTCAAAGCATCAGGTGTGTGGGCATAATCAACAAATATCCCTCTGCCCTGCGCATTATCAATTTGCTCCAGCCTGCCTCTCACTGGTTTGAGTTTTGTACATATTGTCTGAAATGTTGAATTACTTATATCCGGTAACAGCGTTTTGATTGCAGTTACAGCCATAACCAAGTTAACAGCATTATAGCGTCCGATCAGTTGGGTTTGCAAATTCAGTGTTTGCTCGTTATACTTAACTTCGATTTCACTGCCGGATAAGCTGCTTGCTTGTTTCAGAATGGTTACATCCCCGGCATGCTCTGATATTGCTATGAGATTACGGCTGTAATTATTTGCGCTGCGTTTTAGAATTATTTTGCCATAATCATCATCATGATTTATTATGCAGGTTCCACCTGTTTCCAACGTTGCTTTGAACAACTGATACTTACATTCAAAGTAACTGTTCATATCCGGATGAAAGTCCAGGTGGTCTCTGGAAAGGTTAGTAAAGATAGCAAGCTTGAACGTGGTGCCATAAACTCTGTCCAACGCCATTGCGTGCGAAGAAACCTCCATCACAACATATTGGCAGGAAGCATCGACCATTTGTTGGAATATTCCGTTTAACTCGAGTATATCAGGGGTGGTGTTGTTTGTTTCAATGATTTCTGCATCTATCCTATAGCCCAAAGTCCCAATCCAGCCCGTTTTGAAGCCCAGTTCTGTTAATGCCTGCCAAATCAGTAAGCTGGTTGTTGTTTTGCCATTGGTGCCGGTAACTCCGATAAGGACAAATTTTCCCGATGGATTATCAAAGTATAGCTTCGCCAATAAGGCTGCTGCTTTTCTGCTGTTTTTCACTCTAACGGCGGGGTAATCATCAGTGAACGCGTTCTCCTGGACTATCAATTTGATGCCATTAGCTTGTGCTTGTTTTATATAGTTATGACCATCAGACTCCGCACCTTTGATACAGATGAATACATCACCTACTTGGATTTGTCTGGAGTCTGTGACAGGTTTTCCTGAAATCTGCGTATCGGGTTTTATTGATTGGCTTCCAACCCAAAGGTTGTTTTCCTTCAACAATTCAACAAAACTCTCAACTGAAATCATCCTGACCTAACGCCTTTTCTTTATTCTATATTCAACAGTACTCCCTTTATCTAAAAGGAATAAATTCCCCTTTTAGATAAAGGTTTGTAATACTGCATTCATGCAGTTTTCTGAAACAGATATTCTGTTATCTTTTGTAGCAAAACCGCATAAATGCGGGACTACATACTTTTCCCTGTTCCACCTTATAATGATGCTTCGACTATGCAAGTGCTACCGGGAACAATTCGGGTTCCGGCTAATATCGACTGTTTATGTATTATCCCTATTCCTTGAATTTTGAGCTTGATTTTGTAAAAAGATGTGACTTGCAGCGCTTTTCTCAAAGTCATTCCCTTTATGTCAGGCATCACACCTGTTTGCGGAATGGCGTTTGTAGCTTGATTTGCTTTCCCTGTGACAAGAATTAAGGGATGCGAACGGTCAAGCGAGACATTAGGTTTAGGGTATTGGTCGATAATAATATTCGAACTGTCGTGAGATTCTATTTTATAATTCAACCCATTTTGTTTTAGGATAAATTCAGCCCTTGATACCGTCATCCCAATCACGTGGGGCGTAAGGGTTGTCAATTGCTGCATTCTTTTGTTTTTAGGTAGTATCGTGCAACTGGGCAGAAACAATGTCTTTTCAATTATTTTCTGGAACACAGGCGCTGCACACAATCCCCCAAAATGAAGTCCCGGAGATGGTTCATCATAAACTACTGCTACCACCATTTCAGGTTTTTCTACCGGGAAAAAGCCTACGAAATTGCCGGTGTATTTCCCCGGGGCATAACCTGATGAACCTTCCAGCTTCTTTTGAGCAGTGCCTGTTTTACCGCCAAGGGACATATAATTCAGCCGTATATGTTTAGCAGTACCATCCTCCACAACACTCTGCAAAAATGATTTCATCGTATCTGCTGCTGCCTGTGAAACAACTCTGCGCAAGGGTTTGGGCTCAAACTTTTTTACTATCTTCCCTGTTTCATCTCTAATCGAATCAATCAGATAAGGCTTTACGTAGTTACCGCCATTTGCCACCGCGCAGTATGCAGTAGCAAGCTGTAAAGCCGTCACGGATATCGCATAGCCAAATGTTATGGAGTGGAGAGAATAGCCATCCCAGTCTTCCAATTTGTGATAAATCCCGCTTGATTCCCCAAACAGATTCAAATCGGTTTTTTGCCCGAACCCCAAAGCGATAAGCTTGTTATATAAACGGCTGGGACCCACTCTGTCGCCAATTATCGAGATGCCTACATTGCTGGACTTGGATATTATTTCTCTAATTCTAAGTGGACCATAATTATGTGTATCTCTGATTTCTCTGATTCCGACTTTGCGGGCACCGCTTGGAAATGTCTCAGTTGAATTCACCAATTTGTAATCCAAGGCAGTCAATGCAGTAAACGGCTTCATTGTAGAGCCCGGCTCAAAGAGGAAGCTGGCAGGGATATTGGATTTCACACGTACAAATGCAGGATCTTCGCTATAATCCTCCGCAGAAACACCTGCCATAGCATATATTCTTCCGGTGTTGACATCCATGACGACTGCTGCTGCATTCTTTGCGCCATAAAGCTGCAATCCTTCTGCCAAAGATTCCTCAACCACATCCTGAATCGAAGCATCAATTGTTAGCCAGAGGTTCTCACCATCAATTGGTTTTTTTTCGTGCAAATCAGGATATGGCACACGGTTGTGGTTTGCATCATAGATAACTTCCCGCCATCCGTATTTTCCAGCCAGCTCTTGATCGTAGGTTGCTTCTAAACCATTAAGACCTGAAAGTTTATAAATCGAGTTAACAGGATCGTCAGGGTTAAAGTCAGCAGTGCTTTCTTTTACTGACCCAAGTAATCTTGCGGCAGTTATTCCTTTGGAATATATGCGTTTCATCGAACTAAAGGAATAGATAAGCCCCGGCAGCTTGTTTTTATCAAAGTACTGCAACAACCGTTCAAGTTCTGATTCTTTGATTTTATTGGATATCTGGATTGAATTAAGATTGCCGTTAATAGTAAGTTTGGCATAAACATAGTCTTTGGTCAGTGAGGAATTCTTGGCAAATGAATTGCTGATAATCGCATAAGCTTTCTTCAGCGTGAGGTTTTGTTTTTTTGCCCATTGACTGACTTGTTTTCTATCAATATCTGCTTGGTAATATGCTACTGAACTTACAAAAAGATTGCCTCTACAGTCCAAAATTGAACCTCTTGAGGGAATTAGGATTTCTTTGGATGGATTGTATCTTATTTGTCTGTCATAATCTAATTTAAGCGGGTCAAATATCTGGATACTAAATAGGTACGCCGACCATATAATAATAACGATCGAGAATAAGGCTAATAGTGAATAAAAACGAAACCGCATCCCTTAATCCGGCTGAACGGCTACGACGGCTTCTGCCTTTGGAGTTAAAAGATCAATTATGCAATAATATGTAGGTGTTTTCAGCTTGGCTGGCTCTTGGATATAGATCACGTTTCCGGCTTTTTCTTTCGGCACATATTTACTCATTTCAATAGGTACCAGGCTTGCAATGCTTCTTCCTGAAATCAGGTCATCATGTTCTATCATCAGTTCAGTATTAATATTGCGCTCAGCCTGATAAGTTTTCTCCATTTGACTCATCTTCTGAGTGCTGCGCAGAAGCTGGTTTGCATTGAAACAATGACAAAATATGTAAATAACCAAAGCAATAACAACTAATAATAGTCTCCCTTTCATTTTTTTCTCCTATCCTAATACTTTTCAACTGCTCTTAGCTTTGCGCTGCGAGAACGGCTGTTTGTTTTTTGCTCTTCATCGGAAGGCTTGATTGCCTTTTTGCTGATTAGTTTTATTCTTGCCTTCTGATTACACATGCAAACCGGAATTGTCATGGGACAGATACAGCCTTTCGCAGCCTTTGCAAATGTGGTTTTGACAATCCTGTCTTCGAGGCTGTGGTATGAGATTACAACTATTCTGCCATGAGGGTTCATTATATTGAGCGCATCATCCAGGCCCACTTGCAGCACTTCCAATTCTCTATTCAGATAAATTCTTAGTGCTTGAAATATTCTTGCCTTGGTCTTGATAACCAATACCGGATTACTGCGCATGTTTTTCTCTATTATGTTGCTCAAATCCTGCGTTGTTTCAATTTTTTTGGATTGCCTTTCTTTATCTATCCATTGTGCAATTTTGTAGGCAGCTTGCTCTTCACCAAAATCTCGGAAAATCTTTGTCATTACCTCGACAGAAAGTGTGTTCAGCAGTTCTTTGACCGTAATAGGGGACTGTTGGTTCATCCTCATATCAAGCGTGGCATCTTTTTCAAAACTAAATCCGCGCGCCCCCTCATCAAGCTGATGAGATGAAACCCCTAAATCAAATAGAATGCCATCAATTCCTTTGACCTTGCGAAGTGCTAATTGAGTGCGAAGCTCTTCAAAGTTTGCTTTGATATATGTAATCTTTTCTGAATATGGTTTTAGCCTTTCAGCAGCATAGGATAATGCATCAGAATCCTGGTCAATGGCATATATATGTTTCACTTGCGTGTTTCGTAAAATGGCTTCTGTGTGTCCGCCTCCCCCTAAAGTGGCATCTACGAATATACTACCTTGCTTTAGGCTCAGTAATTCAATGCTTTCTTTTAGCAGGACAGGCTTATGATATTGCATTTAGCGATAATCCGTTGAGTCGTAAGTTTCAATATGTTCTTCTGATTTCTTCTGTTTGATTTCTTTCAATACTTCTGAATTCCACACTGTCATGAAGCGCCCTTCACCTTTGATAGAAACACTATCCTTAATTTTTGCTATCTTTAGTAATTCATCACTGATTCGAATTCTCCCCGGACCTTCCAATGTCTGCTCAGGCATAGCAAAGTCAAATAAATTTGCCAATAGCTTTTTGTGTCTTTCCAATTCGCTGACTTGCAATCTGGCTGTTTCAAACAACCACGAATCCATCGGAAATATTGCCACTGTGCCATTTGGACCTATTGTGACGATTACTGCTTCATTAGCATCTTGTGCAAATTTCTTCTTAAACTTAGCTGGAATCATGATGCGTGACTTATGCACTGCGTTATCCGGGAAAGTGCCTATGAACTCACCTGACATCTTACTTATCCTTTTCGTGCAAAGCATCTCTTCTCGCTCTGCGAAAGTATCTTTTGAGCATTCGCTTTGACTTTTTCTGAGTTTCTTTGAACTTTTTTGACATACATTGAGACCTATATGCACAGGGTTTTTTCTTGTCAAGCGGAATAATGGATTTTTTTCCTTTTTTTCTATAATTGCTTAATGCCTAATTTTTGAGGCTTTTGTGAAGTGATTTACTAATTGATTATATAGTTGTATCTTGATAGTGATTAACTAAGCATCTGAGAATATACATTAAATATATAAGTAATTGTTATTGATTGCATTAGTACATTTCTGATTTTACCTTGAAAAAAGTAGAAAGAAAAGTAGTTAGTGGTTTAGTATTTTAGATATTTCTAATGTAGTTTAATATAATAAAAGTCAGGTGAGGGAGATGGCGGTGACCTACTCTTCCACAGGGTTGCCCCTGCAGTACCATGGGCGCGGGTGAGCTTAACGACTGTGTTCGGAATGGGAACAGGTGTGACCTCACCGCAATAACCACCATCTCTCT
>Ga0247841_10007122_pt1 | contig 16773 bp, 13 predicted proteins | sample LaCruzMarch2015__2_FD_192410 | JGI IMG/M metagenome (GOLD analysis project Ga0247841, IMG submission 192410) | Freshwater microbial communities from meromictic Lake La Cruz, Castile-La Mancha, Spain - LaCruzMarch2015_18m | ecosystem: Environmental > Aquatic > Freshwater > Lake | place: Spain... | reverse complement strand
TCATGTAAAGATCGTTTCCAAGCTTGCCAAAAGATTCCAAGAACAACTCCAAGAACAAGAGAATGATGGGTCATCCTTCTACATTCCCCATGCTGAAAAGATTATCAATGAAATCCTCAAACTGTGCTGTCTTAATGAATCTCAAGCAAGAAAGCTTCTGGACAAAAAACACCTCAACATATCTGCTGATGGAACAAAACTTTGTATGTCAAAAGAAGCAACCTCAATATTAATTTTCGTTATCGGGAGAATAAGAATCAATCTTGTGTTGTATTGAAGGGGCTAACCAACCTTCTGATTTTTCCCTGTTTGAAAATCTAGCTTTACGATACAGTGTTCAGGACTTGCGGAATATCCTGAAGTACCTATAAAGCTTTCGCTATTCACCCGTAACGTAGTCAGTTAAGACTTAGGCTAGTCAATAAAGGCTTTTACAAGCCTCCGCATCCCCGTTTTCACGAGGACAGGTTTTATGCGGGGGTTATTGACTCTTTCCAGAGTACGTATTGACTATATAGTTCTTTATATCGCTTAAGCTTTTCATTTTCGACTTCAAGAACAGCATTTTCCTTCATTAGATATTTTAATTCTTGTTGCAGTATTTCGTTCTCTTTGTTAATCTTATCATTTTCTTCTATTATATCAATAACAGAAAGAATCTTCGCCATTTTATCTGGTCCTCCCAGTTTTTAACGCTATCACCTTATATAGCTACAAATTTTTATATAAGCATATATTGTGCCAGAGTTCATTTTTAGGTAAAGTGATGATTATTTTAACATTGAAAAGCTATTCACATTGATCGTCACTGATTTATGTGATACATTTTGCAATATGTCGCAATGTTTATAACGTGAATTTGACATTGAACAGATGATGAAAGTTTGCTATCATTAACTACCATGTAAAGCATCTTGACTAGTAATTAGCTAATGATAAAATTAGCTACTGAAATATAATATTAAAATGAAAGGTAAGCAATATTATGTCAGGTAAATACGAAACAGTCATTGGAGTAGAAATTCACGTTGAGCTTGGTACTAAGACGAAACTGTTCTGCGGTTGCAGTACCGAATTTGGCTCTGAGGTTAATACACAGACTTGCCCTGTCTGTCTGGGTATGCCGGGGGCATTACCGGTACTGAATGAAAAGGCGTTGGAGTTTGCGATAAAAGCTGGTCTGGCGATGAATTGTCATGTCAACGAACACAGCATTTTTGAACGAAAAAACTATTTTTATCCTGATCTACCAAAAGGATACCAGATTTCACAATTGCGTCAACCATTATCAACGAATGGATACGTTATGATCAATGTTGACGGTGTTGAAAAAAAAATAGGCATAAGAAGGATACACCTTGAGGATGACGCCGCTAAACTTGTTCATTCAGGTGATGGTGAGATTGATGAATCCGTCAATAGCTCGGTTGACTTCAATCGTGGTGGCGTTCCGCTTATCGAGATCGTCAGTGAACCAGATATGCACTCTCCAGAAGATATGAAAGCATACTGTGAAACTGTCAAAAGTATTCTGGAATACATCGAGGTTAGTGATTGCGATATGGAGAAAGGTCATCTAAGGATCGAGGCGAATATAAGCAGACGTAAAATTGATGATCATAATATCTGGACTGACAGAAGCGAGATAAAGAACCTTAACTCCGTCAGATACGCAATGCGCGCGGTGGAATATGAAGTTGATCGGCATACTAAGGCACTGGAAGCAGGTACAACATTGGTTATGGAGACTCGTTTATTTGACGTCAATCGCAATGTTACCAGACCCATGCGCAGTAAAGAAGAAGCCCACGATTACCGATACTTTCCAGAACCAGACCTTGTTCCCATTGAACCCTCAAGAGATTGGGTTGAGGAATTGCTTAACAGTCTGCCTGAATTACCTCATGAACGTCAAATGCGATTTATGGAAGGCTATGTTTTGCCTGAACATGACGCCACACTTTTAACTTCTGATAAGAAACTAGCAAACTACTATGAAGAATGTGTAAAGATTTGCAATCAGCCGAAAATCATAAGCAACTGGTTACTTAATGAACTCATAGCACTGATGGGTAATGCAAAACAAACCATTGATGAGTGTAAGATAACACCTGAGCTTTTTGCTGGCATGATGAGACTAATTGATAATGGAACGATAAGCGGGAAGATTGCAAAGACAGTCTATGAGGAGATGTTCAATACTGGCAAATCCGCAGAATCTATCGTTAAAGATAAAGGGCTTGTTCAAATCTCTGATGAGAGTGAAATTATCAACGTTGTTGAACAAGTGATCGCTGAAAATCCGGGTACTGTTCAGGATTATAAAAACGGCAAAAAGAATTCTATCGGTTTTTTAGTAGGTCAGATAATGAAGGTTACAAAAGGAAAAGCAAATCCTCAATTGGTCAATAAAATATTGGCAGAAAAATTACAATAGGTTATAAATCCATACTTTGAAAGAAAACAGTGGCGAAAAAGTATATAAAACAGTTATAATGTCATTGTGAAACATGGTGGTTATTTTCTTTTTGTTTCTATAAATGTAATCGTTAAAAAATACATAAATGTTCCAAAAACAACCCCCTAGCCCCCTTTTTTAAGCTAATCTTTACCCACAAATCAAAGGGGGTTATGTGAAAGTTGACTTATCCCCCTTTAGCTAAAGGGGGAAAAAGTGGGATTTGATTAAGGTTTTCGGATCAATAGATACTCAAAAATATCAATGGCGTTATTGATGATATACCAAAATACCTTTGGTAAATTCATTCAGATATATGACTTATTTAATCAAATTCCCCCTTCCCCCTTTTAGCTAAAAGGGGGTTATAAATCCTCTATCCACAATGGTTTATAGACTTGTGGGTAAAGATTAGTTTTTTAAGGGGGAATAAATCGAGTCATGTCAACATTCCCCCTTAGAGTCATGTCAACATTCCCCCTTAAAAAAGGGGGTCAGGGGGTTGTGAAAAATGTTGAAATACTATGTCAAAATGGCATTTTTTAACGATTACATAAATGAAAAACTCGTATTGTTTATAAAAAACGGAAATCTTATTAAGTCGAAAACCTTGCTATTGCATCTCATCGCAGATTCCCTTGATTTACTCCTAATACCATTTTAATGTTTATTCACGAAAGAAAAAAGGAGATTTATCGGACATGGTGCTTATAAGACGGGCTTTGGAAGCGGATTTCATTTTTACACCTGATGAATATACTGGTGAGTTTCGAGTTCTAAAGTTTACCGGCGCCGAGGGTATATCTGAGCCATTTCGATATAGACTGAAGCTTGCCTCTCAAGATGCAATGATAGATTTTGATACTATCATTGGTAAACCAGCACTTCTGACTATATACGGTGAAACAGGCGAAAGGTACGTAAACGGTATTGTTACTAAGTTCATACAAGATGGCGGAGGAGATAGATATACTTACTATCATGCTGAATTAATGCCTCTTGTATGGTTAATGACCATGAGGAATGATTGCCGTATATTTCAGAATAAGTCCGTACAGGAGATCATCTCGGATGTGCTTGAGACTGCTAACATTCCAAGCGATAATTATAGATTTGCACTTCAAGGGTCTCATATGCCTCATGAATACTGCGTACAATATCGTGAATCAGATTTTAACTTTATCTCACGCCTTATGGAGGAAGAGGGTATATCCTACTTTTTCGAGCATACTGAAGATAATCACGTAATGGTTATAGCCGATAACTCAAATACTTATTCTCCAATTGACTCCGCTACAATTATTTTCAGAGAAGCATCCGGGCTTGTACAAGAACAAGAATATATCCACAAATTCCGATTTGCACAACAGGTCAGACCCGGTAAAGTTGAGCTTAGGGAGTACAATTATGAAAGACCGAGTCTGGATATGACTAATACTAAAGGTGACGGTGATCTGGAGATATACGATTATCCCGGAGATTACTTAGACCCCGGCGTAGGTAGCGATCTTGTTCAACTAAGGCTAGAATCGTTACAAGCCAAACAAAAAACAGGTTCTGGTCAAAGCGTATGCCGTAGATTTGTACCGGGTTACAGGTTTACAATGGATTCGCACCCTAGGTCCAGTTTTAATCTGGAATATCTAATTACTCGTCTTGCAAGTTCAGGTTCTCATCCATTGGGTGAGGGTTCTTCAGATGATGAAAGCCCAAATTACTCTAATGAATTTGAGTGCATACCTTTTTCTGTACCTTACCGTCCTTTGCTCAAAACTCCCAAAGGCAGAATTGATGGATTACAGACCGCTATGGTTGTAGGTCCTTCGGGAGATGATATATATTTCGATCAGTTCGGTAGAGTAAAAGTTCAATTCCACTGGGACCGAAATGGGCAGAAGGACGAAAATAGTTCCTGCTGGGTCAGGGTTAGCGATGGTTATGCTGGTCAAAAACATGGGATCCAGTTTACGCCATTAATAGGTGACGAGGTTATTGTTAGCTTTTTAGAGGGTGACCCTGACAGGCCTATCATTACCGGACGGGTTTATAACGGTAATAACAGACCGCATCTTGATCCGCAGAACAGGGTTCAAAATCAAATTTTAACACCTTATCAACATCGCTTGCTATTTGATGATAAGAATGCAGAGATTCTCTTGAAAACAGGCGGCGACGAGAGGATAACAATGCAAGATGGGAGTATGGACAGTGAAATGGGTAATCATATACATATTGACACTGCCGACAGCCATAAAATCCATCTAAATGGTGGACAGCATCCACAGATTGGAATACAAACACAGGCTAAGAACCAGATGATTTTTGATGATGAATTCAAAAAGATTTCGATTTGGACAACTAATGGTCATAATGCGGAATTTGATGATGACGCCGCAAAAATTACCATTCAATCTGCAAAGGGAAATAGAATTATAATTGATGACAACGATAATAGCATCACTGCTATTGATAGTAACGATCAGCACAAAATTCAGATAGCGGCTGACGGACAGAAGATCACGATTTCTACGGATACAGGAAGTATTGACATATTAGCGCCATCTGGTACAATTACTATGAACGCAGGTTCGATTAATATGTCGGCAGGGAGTATTACAGAAACAGCTAGCGGAGATATTACTCTAAAAGCCGCAAATATAAATGCTTCAACAGATGCTGATTTTAATGTAGATGCAGGCGGTCAGGTAAACTTGAAATCTGGCGGACCAACGAGTATAAATAGCGGAGCGACTATGGATATTAAAGCAGGCGCCGTGCTTACAATTCAAGGTTCTCTTGTAAAAATAAATTAATATAGAAAGGATTAGATTATGGGACAACCTGCCGCAAGAGTTGGGGATCCAACTTCCCATGGTGGAGTAATTATGCCACCGGGATGTCTAACTGTTTTAATTGGTAGTCAACCAGCCGCGCGTCTTGGTGATATGCACGTATGCCCTATGCTCAACCCCGGTGTTCCCCCTCCCCCGCATGTTGGTATGCCAATAACGAAGGGAAGTGCAACGGTACTTATTGGCGGTCAACCAGCCGCACGTCAAGGAGATATGGCAACGTGTGCCGGTCCTCCTGATCCTATAATGATGGGATTCCCTACTGTTCTGATCGGTGACGCCGCTGGTGGAGGAGCAGGCGGTGGCGGTGGTGCTAGTTCCGGTAGTAGCGGTGGCGATGGTGGAACAGCCGCATCGGTTGGACCAGTAGTTTCTGCTATTATTGCCACAAAATCTCCTCCCGGTGGTGGCGGTCCTCCTAGTAGAGAAGAACACTGGATTAAATTTGAATTCAAAGATAAAGTAGATGACCCCATCAGCGGAACAACCTATACTTTTGACACACCTGATGGAAAAGAATGGAATGGTACTCTTGGCGCCGCTGGTGAAATCTGGTGGTCAGGACATACAGCAGGACAAGGTAGGGTTGTTTTATATGGTGTTACTAACGCTAAATGGTCGAAAAATGAAGCTAAAGTAGGTGATACTTTGACTCTATCTGCCGATGTAGAGAGCTATCCTGCTGGAACTCCAACAAAGTTTTTGATTTATAAACGGGACGTCAGCGGTACTGATACTCTGATTTCAATTGTTGAAGCTGATACACAGGGAGATAAAGTTGAGGCTCAATGGCAATATCAATACGATGCGTCGCTAGATGGACAAACAACCGAAGATGATGAAAAAGGATATTCATTCCCGGAATTCTATTTTGACATTTTGGTTAAATATAGCAAGGCAAGGTCGGGCTTAATGAGATTTACTGATTGGGTAGAAGTTGAATTAAAATTTGAAAATGGAGACCCCGTTGCTAATACAGATGTTGTTTTTTATCTATCAAGTGGTGAGGTTAGAAGGAAAACACTCGATTCAAATGGGAAGAAACGAGAGGAAAACGTTCCTCCTGTTGAACATCGTGTACGCTTTCCAAGCTATCCTGATATTATAAAGGTTCCTTAAAATGTTAGAAAGAATATCCCCGGGCGTTACAAGCCATTTTATAGTTGCATCGGTAATACTATATTTCCAAAAATATCCTGGTACTACTGGAAGCGATGCAGAACGTGGAATCTCAGGTTTACCCTTTACACTAACTGTTGACGGCGCTGTTGTACAGACTGGAACTACCGGCGCAGATGGACGCATAATTTTAGAGTTTCCAAGAGATAAAATCGCATTATTGCAGATACTTGGCTCAACTTATGAAATACAGGCTTATAGGCATCTTGAGCCGATTAGTTCTATTCAAGGCGTTCAGCGAAGGCTAAATATGCTTGGATACGAAAATGGCGCCATTGATGGCGTTATTGATCAGGATACTGATTATGCCATACTTAGCTTTCAGGCTGATAATGCGCTGGATACAGATGGCGAAATAACTTCGGCTCTTCAGAATCAAATTCGCACTCAGGCAGGAGAGTAAATGGCACTCCAAAAATCTATCTATAAATATCAACGTTTGATGTTAGTGCGCTTTGTCAGAGCTATAAGCGGGAATCCTGACCCAGCTAACCCTGATATAGATGATAGAGGATATACTGGAACAGATCATAGTCCAATCGTAGGCGTGTTAGAAGGACGAAACGTCTCTGTACGGCTTTTAAGGCAGAATATCGAGACTACTGCCCGTCTTTTTGTCACCAGCAGTGATACTAACGTTGTCACCATAGCGGATCCTGTCGGAGGACTATTACCAAATGACCCTAATATGCTGATTGCATTACATGGCGTTGCTGGAGGGAATTCACGCACAGCAAAAGTTCAGGTGCGTTATGACAGCGCAACCGGACCTGTATTGCACGAATTGAGTGTGTGGGTGTTTAGCCCTCTTGAGTTGGATATTACACCTCATCTTGTAACGATTGCTAAATCAGGTGGAGGTACAGCGCCAATTGGTAGCATAGCAAACGTTAGTGCGATAATGAATCTTGTAAGTGCTATATGGGCGCCTTGTGGTGTTACTTTCTCAGTTGGGGCAGTGCAGAATGAAAATGTGACATTTGCCAACGCAGGCGAGGTGGCATGGGGGGAGATTAACACACTACTAACTACTAATCATATTCCCAATACTATAAACGTATATTTTGTCCATCAAATACATTCAACAGGCTCAATGGTCACGCTTGGATACGGTTTTAGTCGCTCCAAGATTGCCACTTATAACCTTACAAATCCCGGTATAATTCTTGCGGATGGTGGAACCAGATTTACTCGTACTCTTTATATGTGGGGAAACGACCTTGCCCATGAGATCGGGCATTTTCTACAACTTGAGCATACTGAGCGCCGTCATTCTGATAATCCTCGCCTTGATACGTGGTCACGGCGGATGTTGATGTATCCATTAGGTCCGATGGGAACATTAGGCAATTGGAAAGATAATGTTGGTTATGGAAATCATAACAGGGGTTGTTTGATTACAATGAAGGACTTATCTCAACTTGTAACTGATGGTGAATGTTCAATATCAAGGACTACTGTTACTTCGTCATCAGGTCCATATTAGTTGTTGGTTATTATTTGATGTATGATAATTTTTCCATAATGGCATACTTTCTTAGAGTTTGGTCTGTTATCTGTATTCTTTTTGCTTTTTTATATCTGGAATCTTGCCAAACCGAAAAGACAAAAGCAGATAAATCAAAAAGAAATCCAAGTGAGAGTCAAAATATGAATACTACTGATATACAAGAGTTGGTTCAAAGCGTTCTCAATAAAGACCCATCATCAGTATTGATTGCCAGAAAAGTGGGTCAGACAGCTAATGTAGAACTGCGAAAGCTAACAAAGAATGATGATGCTAAGGTACGTCGAATCGCATTATACTGCCTTGATGAAACAGGCGGATCGGATGCGATGGGAGCGTTTATTGATGCACTGATGGATAAGGACCCACAGATTCGAGGGGCTTCACTAAAAGGGCTTAATCACCATTTTCCTGATACTACTTACTATAACGCACTATTGCGAGCTTATGATGATAATCCGGATCCTTATGTCCGTCAGCAAGTAATATTGATTATAGGCAATATGAATCTAACTAACATCATTCAGGATATAAAAAGGAGATACGAAAGAGAACGTGACCCGGATGCGCAGGAAGGCTGTATCGTGGCATTGGCAAAACTAAATGATAGAGATGCCCAAACGGAATTTGTAAAACGATTAAAGGCTTCGTCTAACCGTATTCGCTTACGCTACCTTGAAGAATATTGTCCATATATCAATGCCCAATGGTTATTTAAACATTTGTTACCTATCCTAGATGACAAGCTACCGTTATTATACGTTGGTATAGATGTGCCGGGTATGGTTCAGGATTTAAGAGCATGTGATCTTGCAATAAACCTTATCTCATCTATCTCCAAACACAAGTTTTCATTTGAGATCAATCGTGCCACCAACTATGATGATAAGCAAATCATCGAGGTGCGAGAATACGTCAAGAATTTACCATAGGATATGTAGTCGTTAAAAAATACATAAACGTTCTAAAAACAACCCCCTAGCCCCCTTTTTTAAGGGGGAATAAATCGAGTCGACGTCAACATTCCCCCTTAAAAACTAATCTTTACCCACAATTCGTGGATATTGAGGAATCAAGTCTTTTCCCTCTTTAGCTAAAGAGGGATTAAGGGAGATTTGATTAAGGTTTTCGGATCAATAGATACTCAAAAATATCAATTGCGTTATTGGTAATATGCCGAAATACCTTTGAATAGATTCATTAATATTTAGTTTAATTAATCAAATTCCCCCTTCCCCCTTTTAGCTAAAAGGGGGTTATAAATCCTCTATCCACAATGGTTTATAGACTTGTGGGTAAAGATTAGTTAAAAAAGGGGGTCAGGGGGTTGTGAAAAATGTTGAAACACTATGTCAAAATGGCATTTTTTAACGATTACGATATGGTAACAATTTTTCCAAATTATTTTTATTCGGAGTAAACTGTGCAAGAATATCGTAGACCAACGGATCAAACTCACAAAATAAAACTGCCTTCTGTCATTAATCAAGCTATGTGGGATCGTACTGCCGCTTCTATCGAGGAAGAAGTAGAATTTGAGATTTTTACTCACTTCGTAAGTGATGGCGCTGAAATGAATATCCGTATTCACAATAAGTCCGGTAAGAAATTGGACGAACTTACTGGAAAGGTCTTTGGAAATAGAACAAGAGGAAGATATATAATTCCTGATAAAGCAAAAGACGCAATCTATTTTGAGGCAGAACTAAAAAAACACGGATTGAAAAAGAAATCTGAAGATATGGTCATTATCCCGCCGATTTTTGTTACAAATGCCAGATGGAGTCAACCAATAACTCACAGGCTTGATATACTAACATTAACTGCTGATGTAATCGGTGCAAATGATGGCACTGAAGGATGGATCGAAATCTACGAAAATGACCCGCAGGATGCTCATGAACTTGTAACAAAGTTTTCGATAATCGTCGAAGGTAACAGAGTTGAATCACAATGGATGTTTGATTATATCGGTGATACAAACGACATACCAACGGCAGAAGAAAGCGAACTTGGATATATTCCTCCGAAATATTTTTTTAAGGTTATTGTCAGGCGTAAAATTGCTCAATCTGACCTTTTGGAATTTAAGGATTGGATTGAGATCGAATTAAAAGAAGAAGATGATAGCCCGATAGCTAACAAAAAATATATCTTACATCTGCCAGATGGAAATGATAAAAATGGAACACTTAATGCAAATGGTTATGCACGTGAGGATGATCTTCCACCCGGAAAAGTTGTTATCGAATTTCCTGAAATGCCGGCAGTTGAGATAGCGGATGTTTTTTAGGGAGACAATATGAGTAATCAAGTCAATGCAAATACTGGTCACAGGTTTATCTGTAAAACACCTGATATTACACCCGGAATGATACTGCATCCATCATTTGGATGTTCAGCCTTAGTTGGGACAGACTCAACTCTGGTTATGCTCATAATGGGGAATTCTAGTAAACCTATAACTCCCGAAAAGATAAACATCCACTTAAAGATAATGTCGTGGGGCAATGAGGTCGCACAAGCTAAACGTACTATGTTAGAAGATGAAAGGTACAACGGCTTTCAAGGACATCTGTTTAGAAATAGGGCAGAAGCAAGAAACAATATAAAATGCGATAAAATAACCCTTTCTGACATTATGAAAGACGGCAATGGAAAATATGCGTTTATCCCCGAACCAAAAGTCATCCAATCCTATAAAGATAATGGTTACACTGAGCTATACAGAGTTGAGATCAATCTAACGTCATTAGTAGAAGAAGGCGCTTACAACTTGTTCTGGGTAGATCAAGATAAAGAAAAAGAGGATGAGATAGTTCAACAAAGGATGGATCGCTTTTTTGGGACAAGAATTCTTAAATACCTTCACAATGACAAGCTTTTCTGGTATGGTTTTGACGTAAATTCTAACTCTATGTTCTTTGATCGGCTGAATTTGGCTTATCCTATATGCTCGTATCATCCTGTACTTTATAAGAAAAAGCCATTTTTTAATATTGCTTTGTTAGGTGATTTACATTTATCATCAAAGCAGGAGTTATTGAAGAAAAGCCGTGCAAAAGTCATTGAGGCTGATGATATTCAACCAATAGGTGATCTTCTGAATGATTCTTTTGATAACACAAGAGACTTGCTTGTTCAGGCAGGAAATGATCCAAATATTGACATGGTTTTGGTTGCTGGTGATATTATTGATTTTCTGAAAGCCTTTTACCCGATTGATTTCTTTGATAGAGCCAACACGGAAACTACTTTGGACAATTATTACGATACTCAAGGAAAAATATGGCAGGCGGTAGGTATTGATAACAGAAGTCAGGCTGACATGAAATATCAGGATTGTGTTGATCTGGTAACGTTCTACAGTCTTATGCTGAATTTTTACGAAAAGTATAAAAAGCCAATCTTCGTCGTAGGTGGTAATCATGACGCCTACTATTATGGTTACGGAGTTTCGCCAAGAGTATCACTATTGGGTATAGAGGTTAAGAGAGCCAACGAGGGTGTCCCCGCAGACATGAACCTGACTATATATGAGTCAATCTTGACGTATGGTGAGCATTATGATGATATTACAGAATATTCTATATTCAAAGAAGAAAAGATTGAAATATTTTATTCCTTGTTTACACCCATGAAGGATTTCTCACTAATATTACCAGATTTTACACTGACTGGTTTAAGCTGGGGTGATGAAGAGGATTCTATTGATGTTAGCCTTGAAGATGATCAGGGTTTGGGACACCTTCCAAGATCAGATGATGCGGTTAGTGATGAGCAAATGCAGATAGTTGATTACGCTTTAGAGAAAAATAAGAAAAACATACTATTATCACATTTCACATTCGTTAGCTATCACGAGCAAAAACAGTTATTTAATTCAGAGGAAGGCGATCTTGAATTTGGTACGTTCGGTCGTTATGATATGGGAACCTTTGAAACAAATAGAGAAAAGATGTACCAACAATATCTTGCAACCGAGAAAAAATTGCACTACGTTTTGACGGGACATTCACATAGGCGTGGATTATACGAGGTAACAGAGTCGGTAAAATCAAGATTCTATGACTTCTCACATTTCAATCAGATGAACGGTCCAAAGATCATAGTAACTGATTCTGCGGGATGTTTGCCAAGATACAATTATTATGGTGAATTCAAAGGTTGGGGAAGCACTGATCCTACGTTTACAAAGATAGTTTTCAGGGAAGATGGCGAATTGCGTGAACTACGTGCTGTTAAAACTAGAAATCCAAAAGCCAAAGCACGATTCGCAGTAGCTATGGACTATCTATATATCATTGAGGATACTGATTTTATTGATAAATGCGAGTCACAGGAGATAACCAACAGGGGCTACATGAGGGCGACTGACTTTGTGTTTAAATTGGAGCTAGAAGAAGACCTTGAAGAGGGTTTGACTAATGATTTGAGTGCCTTAAATATTGCAGAGATGTCAATATATTACTATTCTAGTGGAGTTTTTCAGAAGGTTCTGGTGCAATGCTCAAAGAAACCCGATAATACAATTGAGTGCAGGATTCATTTTCCAGACATTCAATCCGCTGAACGATTCAAAACTTATGCCTGTGATTGCGGAAGAACAGTATTTGCTTCTGTTAAATTTTCCCCAATGACAGGTTTGGCATTCTCGCATTACGATTATTCATCGCATTATAACTTTGAGATCAGGATCAAAAAGCATCACACAGGACTATTTGGTTTAGGAAGCAATACGTACCTTACTATTGATCGGGATGATGACTACAATGAAATACCTGATCTGGAATGGAGAATAAATCATTATCCCAACAAATATGAGACAGCTTAACTATTGGAACAAATTGAATATTTCAGTCTTATTATTACTTATTATTTTATCAATTGGAGTGTCAAGTTGTATGAAACCACCTTTAGATGAATCTCAAGAGAAGCTATTACAGGATATTAAACAGTTTAATAAAACTATCGGGGAAAATGGGTGGAAGCTAAACGGCAAATCAATCGAGAAAAAGGATATTAGCGGAGTCCACCTTGTTAATTCCGTATGGGAAGACGTTGACGTAAATGCTGTAAAGGCGGTTTCATCTCGATTTGAAAGTTGTAACTTCACGAGAGTGAAATTTGCAGGCACAGATATGTCTGGAAGCATATTTGTTGGTTGTATTTTTAATGATTGTAAGTTTATCGGTTCAAAATTCAAAGAAACAACATTTTCTCAGTGTACCTTTATTCAGAGTCAATTTGAAAACGCTGATTTGAGCAAGTCATTATGCCAGAACTTAACTTTGAGCGAAATAAATGCAAAGGATGTTGAATGGCAAAACGCTAAGTTGATAAACGTCTCTTTCAATAAATGTGAATATGAAGAAGTATCTTATACACATTCAAATTTGAGTAACGTTTCGTTTTCCGAGTCGAAACTGGTAAATAATGATTTCAGTGACTCAGAGCTTAAACAATGTAATTTCAATATAGAAGGTGACGTAATCAGCTTTCTTGATTCAAAGTTTGAACACTTAACTATTACAGGAAATCCAAAGATCAATGACTTAAAATTGGCGGGAATTAAAGGGTCTGGTTTGATCATAGAAAATCTGAACGAATCAGAATTTCTCACTATGAGTTTTGCAGAGGTGTATGGTTTACGATTGATAAACTCAAGTCTTAGTCTTACAAGCTGTATCTCGGCTTCTTTTACTAATTCGATATTTCAAAATATTACATTCAGCTTTGCTCAATTTGATGGTAGTAAGTTTACAAATGCTAGTTTTGACAACGTCACTTTCATTGATGAGATCATATTCGACGATTCCATTTTCGAGGGTATAAAATTCACAAACATAAAGAAATCATCCGATTATCATGGATCATTTAAAAACACTATGTTTGATGGAAAAGAACCTTTTTAATGTGAAAATAGTTTTTGAGGTAAAGGCTTATGTTTTTTTCAAAAAAAGATGAAAAGATACCAACTCAGCAAACAGAAGCTATGCGTATATTTCAGGGCAATGGTTTCACCATCAATCAACCTTCAGATTGGCAAGATAAGACCATATATACTCTCGTAGGACCTGTAAGTGATGGTATTCAGCATAATATAATAGTTATGATAGATGAAAATGTACCATTTGATTCGGTATCACAGTATGCTGACACTCAAATTATAGCTTTGGAAAGTGAGTTAAAAGGATGTGCAATACTTAAACGTGAAGATATTCAACTATCAAATGGGTATCCTGCATACAAAATATTGCTGCGCTGGTTTCCAACTGATGATTTCCGTGTATATCAGGAACAAATATATGTTCTGGTAGGTAAAACCGTATATAAAATAACAACGACATTCACTAAAATAACTCGTAAAACACTTGGTCCCGAGATAGATCGTATCGTGATGAGTTTCCAACCAAGTGAATTACCCCATGCCTAATGAAGATTAAATAATTAATCGGGTAATAAAATTATCTGGGTTTTCTGGATTCCTAAGCAAGTTTAATAAATGATGTTAAATCTTTAGGGATAGAACGCTGATGAGGCGGATTAAACGGATTTTCGCGGATTTTTATTTATTTATTTCGATCCGCGCAAATCCGCCTGATCCGCGTTTATCCGCGTTCTATTTCCTAAAGGCTAAAACGGTTTCTTAAAGTCGTTTAGCTATTACCCGATTAATTTTTTAATCTTCATAATGCGGGAGTATTCTTGATGAAATTTCTATAAAATGGATATGACTTTGCCATCAGCCTAATGTTTGTAGTCTCTATTATCTGAACCCAATGAGGAAATATATTTTGGCAGGCTTATCATATTACACCCTCACAATATCAATATCTCCCCATATACCAATTTTTGATCCGAGGATAACGACTACACCTTCGACTCCTTTGATAGATCGGGCAAAGTCCACGCCTTTCTGTACGTCGTCTTCAGTTTTGACTACGTTACCTGTTGCAGTAGCGACAGCATCGGCAAGGGCAGTCCATTTTGATAGGATGATGACCGCATCTGCTTTCCCGAAACTCAGCGAATGTCCCACTGTTCCAGATGACGTACAGATGCCGATAGGGGTTTGTTTTGGGTCTATCCGCAAAGCAATCTTGCCAGTGAAGGGTGATTTTCCAGCATAAACTCCGACCATGCGTTCAATAGATGATTTAATGAAGTTATCTCCACCGTTTTCGACGATGAGTTGATCACTTAAAGGAAGCAAGTCTTTTGCGACAAATTCAGCAATAGCGCCTGCCACTGCCGCCATAGGTCCCACACCAGCAAAACAACCAGCCCTTGCCATGTCTCGGACAATTTCTGGTGCATCCTGTTCTACCATCATAGGCTCAAGGGTTGTCAAAAATTCTTGATCTTTAGCAATGTAATCCTTGAGTTGTTTACGATATTTATATACAGACTTCTTCGCAGGTTCCATCAAATTCGTAGTTCCCGACACCAGAAGGTCAGTCTCGTCCTCTACGACTTTAACTGCTATCAGGTCATCATGTTTGACCCATTCCCTATATGCTCTTTCTTCATATTTTAACAATTAGAGTTTTCGCCTTTGCTCTTAACTCCTCGATGTGACTGTTAGCCCTTTCCATTATGCCCTCATTCAAGAATCTATGCGGCATATCCATGTATTCATCAAGGTTGGTAAATGGTCCCGAAGCGTGAGTTATAAAATTATCAGAAATATGAATATGATTATATCCGTTCCATTCGACGTAATCCCAATTTGGAATGTCCATGTAAGCGGATTCGTAAAGCTCTCGGTCAACGGTTGCATCTGCGCCGACCCATTCATCGTTAAGCATTACACAACAGTAAACGTGTATGATCACATCAAGGCTTTTATCAAAAAGCTCGTTAATAGCGATAGCTTTTAAGGCATCCTTTTTTATGCGAAGCACCATGTAGCCAGCAGGAATACCTAATGATCTCAGCATCGCAATCTGGAGATTAGCCTTATTTGCACACATACCGCTCATCTTCATTAGCGTATCAGACGCTTTCACGTTCCAGTAATCGAAGTTGTATTTAACCTCGTCACGTACCCAATTAAATATCTGAACAGCAGAATACACATCATCACCCTTGCGAGGTAATGAAAGGTCTCTTGCTATCAGGCGTATTATTGCGTTATCGGTATCACAGTATTTCGTACCAAGAAGAAACTTTTGTAGTTGTATATTTTCAATCATTAATTATTTCGAGCTTTAACCTTTTGTCCATTATATAAATTTGTAAGCAAGTTTAATAAATTATGTTAAATTTTTAGGAAATAGAACGCGGATGACACGGATTAAACGGATTTTCGCGAATTTTTCTTTATTTATTTCGATCCGCGCAAATCCGCCTGATCAGCTTTTATCCGCGTTCTATTTCCTATGCTTACTCGCTATGAGTTCAAAGTTAAAAAAGGTTTCTTAAAGTCGCCTATGTATTATATCATCATGTATAATCTTCGACAAGTATCTTGCATAACTTTATTTCTCTGATTCACTATCAGGATTTTTTGAGACTTGAAAGATGTTGGCGTGCCGTGTCAGTATAACTATCTTTTGGCGCAATCTGAACAGCCTGCTCATAAGCAATAATAGCGTTTTGTGTATCCCCGCTTGCTTCATAGCTCAATCCCAAAGTAGTAAAAGCTCTTGGATGCTTAGAATTTAGCGAAGTAGCCATATCGAGTGCTTTGATTGCATCAGGATATTGCTTTTTATAATAAAAAACTTCTCCAAGGTTTGACCATGCGTCATCAAAATTCTCGTAAGAGGATA
>Ga0247841_10007120_pt1 | contig 16774 bp, 13 predicted proteins | sample LaCruzMarch2015__2_FD_192410 | JGI IMG/M metagenome (GOLD analysis project Ga0247841, IMG submission 192410) | Freshwater microbial communities from meromictic Lake La Cruz, Castile-La Mancha, Spain - LaCruzMarch2015_18m | ecosystem: Environmental > Aquatic > Freshwater > Lake | place: Spain... | reverse complement strand
TTAATTTGCGGCAGGTTATCCCGAACTTCCAAAAGCTTATCGACTTGTTCCTGATCCTGAACTACAACTATCGGTGAGTTTATTCGTTTGATGGAAAAAGATAATTCTTCAGCAATGGACGAGGTAAATAAATTAAGTGTTGTGGCGCCCAGCGCTTGGGCGGCAATTTCACAAAAAAGCCATTCCGGATTATTTTCCACAATCAGGCAAACATTTTCGCCGCGCTGCAGATTAAGGGCAGCAAATCCGGCGGCAGTATTCCGAACATAATGCAAATATTCGCCCCATCCGTATTTATGCCAGATGCCGTAAGATTTTTCCCGAACAGCTATTTTTGTATCCCCATATCCGGCAGCATTATTTACCAGAATCTGCGGCAGAGTATATTTAATTGCGTCCGAGTTTTTTTGTGTCACTGTAACCATCAGCCCTTGCTTTTATTATACTGCTTCTGCATCACCAAGATATGCGCGAATAACTTCCTGATTGCCGCTTATTTCCTCAGGAGTGCCCTCCCCCAGCTTTTCTCCAAAGTTTAACACCATGATGCGTTTGGCAATGCTCATCACAATCGACATGTCGTGTTCCACTAATATCATGGTCAGTCCGAAGCGCGAATTCAACTCAAGCAGAAAGCGCACCATGTCTTCTTTCTCTTCCAGGTTCATCCCGGCAAAAGGCTCATCTAAAATGAGAAGCCTTGGTTCCAGCGCCAGCGCCCTGCCCAGTTCAACTCTTTTCATCATTCCGTAAGGCAAAGAACCGACAGTTTTCTTCCTTATTGGCTGCATTTCCAGAAAATCAATTATTTCCTCCAGAATTTGGCGATGGCGGATTTCTTCTTTTTTTACAGCGCCGAAAAACGTTAATGATTGAATGAAGCTATAATGGCAGTGAATGTGCCTGGCGAGCGTCATGTTGGCCAGAACCGTCATACCGGGAAAAAGTTCGATGTTTTGAAATGTTCTGCCAATACCTACTCCGACAAGATCAGAAGTATGGAGATGAGTAATGTCTTTACCGTTGAAAATTATTTTCCCTTTTTGGGGATGGTAAAACCCGGTAATGCAATTGAGCAAACTGGTTTTACCAGCCCCGTTGGGACCGATGATAGCCATCAATTCGCCGGTGTGCACGCTAAGATCGACATCTTTTACAGCTACTACTCCGCCAAAGGCCAAGTGCAAGCCCTGGATTTCCAGCTCGGCTTTTTTATCTTCTTCTTGCCGGTTACTCATTATAGATGGCCGGCCGCGAAAGGCTTTCATTATTGAAACTCCAATTCTAATGAAACTCAGATATTATAAACGCAGTGCAGTAATATATGTTAGTTGAATTATCCCACTTGCGAAGCTAAGTGGGATAATTGTAATAAGACTCAAACTTCAAAAGCGAAGCGCATTGAAGTTTGATAGTCGAATTATCCTGCATTAGCAGGGTATGATACTCCAAAGCTTGCTTTGGGATTCATACCCGTGGTTTAAATCCTTTTAACTACTTGCGGAGCATTTTAATCTTATCTTTGCCCGGAATGTAAAAATTCGTCAGCGGGACAAAGGTCCCATCTTCTTTAACTTTGACCATGCGGGCAGTAAATGACGCTCCGTGATCATCTTTAGTATAGGTAATTTTGGGCACTAACCCGCCAAAATCTTCGTTTTTAAATGATTCCATTGCGGCATTAATTGATTCCGAATTGATAACTTTATTTTTTTCATAGGCGCGGATAAAAGCACGCTCCATGATAACTCCTACAACCACACCTTCCCAGTAAGCGGCATCAAATTTATCAACTGTCTTATACCGCTTCCAGAGTTCTTTCATTAAGTCCATTCCTTTGGACTTATCCGCCGGTAATCCGCCGGGGAACTGAATGACAAGCCGATCACGAATCAGGCCGGCTCCCATTTTGAAGAAATCAGGATCGGTGGATGTCCATGTTCCCAGAAATACCGGGCTGTAATTGACGCGGTCAGAACTCTTAAACGCGCTGATTATTGCCGAAGGCAACATTTGCATGAAAACATACTCGGCACCGGCCTTTTGCAAACGCAACAATTCGGTGTTTAAATCAACAGTCTTGGGTGGAAATTCTTCCACTGCCACCAGATTGATGCCCAGTTTTTTTGCATATTCTCTGCTGGGTTCGTGAATTGATCTGCCATAAGCATTATTATACGTCAGCAGACCGACTTTTGGCGCGTCTTTCCCTTTGTGGATTGCCTTGATATATTCCAATACAGCATAACAATCCATTTTGTAGCTGCCAAAAGGTAGATACATATAATCAACCGGCTTTTCCAGTATTTCCCAACTGGTAGAATAATTAATTGTTGGTATTTTGTATTTTTGAACTATCGGCTTTGCCGCCAAACCTTCACCCGCGCCCCATGTAGCGATAATATCGACTTTGTCCTGCAGGGCAAATTTTTGAACTGCCGCCTGAGCTTCCGGTACTTTATAAGCAGTATCCACGGTTATCATTTCAATTTTGTTGCCGTGCACACCTCCTTTAACTTCGTTAACATATTTGAAGTAATCGCGCTGACCTTTTTCATGAAACTGACCCCAACTGGATGCAGGCCCCGTTAAGTTTATTGCCGCGCCAACTTTAATTGTCTTTGCCTGAGCATCGAAAACGCCGGAACATAGAAAAACAACTGCCAAAATTGTTACTAATATAATATTTTTAATTTTCATTCTCCCCTCCCCTTGTTAAAGTTATTACTAATTTTATATCATTTAGTTTTCAAAGGATAACGAGGCGGCAAGGAGGAGGCACCGGAAGCGTATTTTACATACGCTGAGGAAGCCGACAACGTAGCCAACAAAGTTAGCCAAAGGAAACTAATGATATAAACGGCAAAAAAAAACCGTGAGCAAATACCTATCTGCCCACGGTTCATTTCCCTTTACAACTGGTCATGATCCTATCAGGCAGACTTTGAAGCCCATAAAGCTAAAAAAGCAGAAAAAGTCAGCCTGTTTAAAAAAACATTTATTCAACATCATTACTTGTACCTCTTGATCGGGGATATAGGCAAATAGTCTAAAAAAGTCAAGAAAAAAGTATATTAGTTACGCATTGCAAGTTCAAGCCTTTGTGTTCCGATTGCCTGCTTGCGCTTTAAATCAGGCGTACCTGTAACCGGCGATAAAGTTGACTGCTGCTGTGTCACGGATACATTGCTGACCGCATCTACAGCCTGTATGGTGTTGTGATGTAATTATATCGATAATTAATCTTGTGATTTGATCAACATCGTTGCCGGATCGAGAAGTAGTGAATCCTGCTTGGCATTTGTGGCCTGGCCTTTGAGGGCTTTGATATATACTTCTTCACCTTTTGCCGCCAGTTGGACAAGAACATCAAACAAATCCGCAACGTGTAAAAAAGACAGCGGCAGGCCATTTTCCTTGGGTGGCTCATTACGATGTGTGTGAATAGTGAACCAGATTCTCATCGAATATTTGGCAGCCAGTTCCTTCAAGTTAACCAAAAGGCCGCGGCCTGATTCATCAAACTTTAAACCATCAATAATCATAGTGTGCGGCTTGAAAATATTCTGCTGCATCAGATCGGTTAAACGTTCTTCGAGTTTAGGCACGCTGAACCCTTCCACCCGAAAAGTCATGATAAAACGATATGGTTGAATTTTGTCCCAGTATTCCTGAATCTCACTGGCATTGTGCTTTTCCGCGATATTATGAAATAGCTCGTGATACCAGACATCCACTTTGCTTACCGCTTCATGAAGACTGACATGCAAAACAGACTGCTCTCGCATCATTGTATTTAGCGCCATCTGGACGAGCAACGCGGTTTTGCCGAGTCCCGCATAAGCCAGTACCGCGCCAAGCCCGCCGTGCGGTAAAATGTCTTCATCAGCGTAACCGAGATTAATCAGGGGATTTCGATAAATTATTTCTTTTTTTAACATGACAATGTCCTTATAAGATAAATGGATTATATTTTCTTCTCGTTTTAACGCGCCGCTGTTTCTTAACATGTATCTATTTATTATGGCTAAGCAGCCGATTTTTTATTCTGGGCAACATCCAGAGCGATCTTTTCCGCGATGGACTGCGGTACTTGCCGGTAAATAGAAAATTCCATTGTGAACTGCGCTTTCCCTTGTGTCGCTGATCGCAATATTGTCGAGAATCCAAACATTTCCGCCAGCGGCATCTGAGCTTCAATCACGCTCATCACGCCTTCATCCTGCGAACCGACAATCATGCCACGGCGTTGATTCAATAGTCCCATTACCGGACCTTGAAACTCCGCCGGCGTTTCCACGACAACTTTCATAATCGGTTCATGAATGACCGGTTTGGCGCGCAAATATGCCTCCCGAAAAGCGCCGCGCGCGCAAGCCTGGAAAGCCATATCCGAAGAATCCACCGCATGGGAAGCGCCATCATTAATTAATACTTTTACACCGGTAATCGGGAATTCTAATTTAGGACCTTTGGCCATGCTTTGCTTAAATCCTTTTTCACAGGCAGAAATATATTGTGTGGGAATTGAGCCACCAAATATTTTATTTTCAAAAATAAACTCGGCCTCGCTGGTCGGTTCGATATATCCCGCAATACGCCCGAACTGACCGGAACCACCGGTTTGCTTTTTATGAGTATAATTGAACTCGGCACGCTGCGTTATTGTTTCACGATAAGCAACACGGGGATTGCCGGTAGTAACTTCGGCGTCGTATTCCCTCTTCATTCTTTCCACATAAATTTCCAGATGAAGTTCGCCCATTCCTTCGATAATCGTTTCATTTGTCTCCGGATCAACAAAAGTCTTAAATGTCGGATCTTCTTTGGAAAAGCGGTTTAATGCTTTAGACATGGACATCTGTGATTTGTTGTCTTTCGGTACAATAGCCAGTGAGATAACCGGTTTGGGCACATACATGGAGGTCATCGTCATATTGAGACCGGGAGAAACAAACGTATCACCGGATGAACATTCAATTCCAAACAAAGCACCAATGTAACCTGAGCACAAACTATCTACTTCTTCCATCTGATCGGCATGCATCCGAGCAAGTCTGCCAACTTTTACCTTTTTGCCATTACGGACATTGACAATAGTCGAACCTTTCTCCACTGTACCCTGATAAACACGGATGTAAGTCAATTGGCCATATTTCCCGTCTTCGAGTTTAAAGGCCAGAGCAACAATTGGTTTTTCCGAATCACTTTCCAGCACAACCTGCTCTTCATTTTTATCCATATCCAAAGCGACGTTTTCAACTTCGGAAGGACAAGGCAACAGATACGTAACACCATCGAGCATGGGCTGCACTGCCTTATTTTTATATGCTGACCCCATATAAACCGGGGTAATTTCTCTTTTCAATGTACCTTTACGCACAGCAGCATAAAGCATTTCAGACGATATTTCTTTTTCCTCTAAAATGGCTTCAGTTAATTCATCAGAAAAGAGTGACGCGGCATCAATGAGTTCCTCTCTTTTTGTTTTTGCTTCATCCAGCAGTTTTGCTGGCACTTCTTCCGTGCGGACCATTTCTCCGTTATCACCGTCAAAATATAGAGCTTTCATTGAGACAAGATCAACAACACCTTCCGCCTCCGTTTCCAGACCGATTGGAATTTGCATGGCAACCGCGTTATGTCCTAATTTTGTCCTGAGCTGGCTGATAACCCGGAAAGGATTTGCGCCACTGCGATCACACTTATTGATAAACGCGATGCAAGGAACCTTATATCTTTTCATTTGCATGTCAACGGTTATGGATTGCGATTGAACGCCACCAACTGCACACAACACAAGAATTGCTCCATCCAATACGCGCAGCGATCTTTCCACTTCAATTGTAAAATCAACATGGCCGGGAGTGTCAATAATATTTACTTCATAGCCTTTCCATTCACAATAAGTTGCCGCGGAGGCGATGGTAATTCCGCGTTCCTTTTCCAGTTCCATGGAATCCATGGTTGCCCCAACACCATCTTTACCTTTCACATCATGAATGGCATGAATTCTCTTTGTGTAAAAAAGAATTCTTTCGGTAAGCGTCGTTTTTCCGGAATCAATATGCGCGCTTATCCCGATATTGCGAATTTTTTGATCGTCGATCTTCATTTTACTCTTTTCCTTCAAATAATTTTTTAGTTATTGCTGAATCTGATTGTCCACTCACGCTTTGATCCGTGAAAATGTGTCATTACCCCCTACGCTTCGCTCCGGGGATCGTTCAACTTACCAATTCCAATGCACTGCGTTTTGGGAATTTGAGTCTCATTTCCACCGCCTTGCGGGATAATTCGACTTGCAAGCTTCAGTACACTTCGCTTCTGAAGCTTGAGTCTCATTTCCACCGCCTTGCGGGATAATTCGACTTGCAAGCTTCAGTACACTTCGCTTCTGAAGCTTGGGTCTCATTAAAAAATCCCCGCATTTGGAAGAATCTCTGCCAGATGGGGGAGCCACTGTACAACGAATCTTTGTGAGTGATGATTTAATAGATGTTTTTTCGGAATATGTCAAGATAATTTTTAAAAGGACTCATCATTGACTCTTGAATCCAACATCTATATAATACAACAATTACTATATACTATATATTTTATTTTTTTTAAGGTTGGAAATCTATGAGGAAAATTGGCTGGAACATCATCTGGGGAATTGTCATCACAGCTGTCTTTCTTGTTCTCCTGTTTATTCGTCTTGATTTTTTTTCCAGCAATTCTGCGCCATCCATAGATGTTCGAGAAAACCTTTCCTCAAGGTCACCGGAAACGTGGATGAATATTTATCAGCAGAAAAATAAAATCGGCGTTATTCACCGGACTTATGGCCGTAAGGATAATTTAATTCAAATCAGTGAAACAGTGTCTATGCGGATAAATACCGCGGGAGTTACGCAAGCCATCAACATTTCCACCCAAAGCGACCTTAATCCCGACATGACTCTTTCTTCATTTAATTTCGACTTAACCTCCAGCCTGTTTCGATTCAACGCACATGGAAAGGTGGTTAATAAAAAGCTTATTTTATTTACCGGCACGCCGGATGCGCAGACTAAAAATGAAATCGCTCTAAAATATAGTCCTCATCTTAGCGGAAATATTTATGGCGCGGCCTTCGATGCCGGTTTGGAAAAGGATGTAGTCCGCAGTTTCACTATCTTTGATCCTTCGACACTGACCAATACTTCCATTAAAGTTACCCGCAACGCCGATGAGATAATTCCTGTTATGGGGAAGCGAGTTCTCACCCAAAAATATTGCGCCGATTTCATGGGGGCTAAAAACTGCGCCTGGCTGGACAAAACCGGTGAGGTGCTAAAAGAAACCGGAGTTTTAGGCCTTTCGATGGAAAAGGTTAGTGAGGAAAAAGCCAGAGAGGGCATCTCCACCCAAAACAGCATTGACTTTACTCAAATGGCCTCCGTCCAGCCCAGCAGGGAAATTGCAGAGCCGGGTAAGTTAACCGAAATAAAAATTAAACTGAGAGGCCTAAGCAATCCTCCAATTCATATAAATGGCGACAGACAAGCATTCAAGCAAAACGTTCTAACGATCACTCGTGAAAAGCTGCCTGCCGCAACGCTTGGCAAGATAGATATTCCCCAAGATATTTCCGCTTTCTTAAAACCTGCACCACTAATCCAATCCGATCATCCGCAAATAGAAGCGCAAGCCCGAAAGATTGTGCTGCCAACTGATTCTTCTCAGGAAAAAGTAAGGAAGATTGTTAATTGGGTTTATGCAAACGTGGAAAAGAAACCGGTACTATCAGTACCGAACGCGCTGGAAGTCTTGAAAAACAAAGTTGGTGATTGTAACGAACATGCAGTGTTGACCGCTGCACTGCTGCGTGCCGCCGGGATTCCCGCGCAAATAGAAACCGGCTTGGTTTATCTCCGTGGCCGGTTTTATTACCACGCGTGGAATATCGCCTATATAGGAAAATGGGTAACTGTTGATGCCGTTTTTAATCAAATACCCACAGATGTCACACACATTCGATTAGTCCGCGGAGAAGGAGGCGAGCAACTGGACTTACTGGGTTTTATGGGCAAAATTCAACTGGAGGTTATATCCGAAAAAAATGATTGATATAAAAAAACTGACTAAGGATTACGGAACTACTCTTGCGGTAAACGATCTGAGCTTGAGTGTAGCCTCCGGTGAAATTTATGGTTTTATCGGCCCAAACGGTGCGGGCAAAACTACAACGATCCGCATGATGGGCGGAATTATTGCTCCTACATCCGGAAGCGTTATCATTGATGGCTTTGATATGGCCAAAAATCCGGTAAGCGCAAAACAAATCATCGGTTTTATACCGGACAGGCCTTTTCTTTATGAAAAGCTTACCGGCAGGGAATTTTTAAAGTTCTCATCTGATCTATACAACGTGGATTCCGGCATATTTGAGCAAAAATCAGCATCCCTGTTAAAGCAATTCGCGCTCTGGGATTGGGCTAATGAAATAATTGAAGCCTATTCGCATGGCATGAAACAAAGGCTTATTATTGCCGCCGCATTACTGCATGACCCGAAAGTATTGATTATTGATGAACCCATGGTAGGGCTTGATCCCACAGGGGTGAGGATGGTGAAAGATATTTTAAAACAACTGGCCGCAAATAATATAACTATTTTTCTATCCACTCATACCTTAAGCATAGCTGAAGATTTATGCCACAGAATTGGAGTGATTTCCAAAGGAACTTTGCTTGCACAGGGAACGCTCGTCCAGCTAAACGAAGCCGCAAAGACCGGAGAGGCCAAACTCGAAGAAGTATTTTTAAACTTAGTCAGCCATGAGTGGGAACTATGAAGACAATTTTCATTTTATTGAGGCCTCGCCTGCTTTCTTTTTTCAACAACTATCGCTCGGGGAAAAACAATAAAAGCTGGATCAGGCTTTTCATGTTTGGCTCATTTGGAACCGTTTTCTGGGTTGGAAGTTTCATTATGTTTTACCGCATCTTGTTATATTTCCAGAGCGTGCAGGACTTTGGCGATATACTTGCCATGAAACTTCTTTCCATGATTATTATAACTTTTTTCGCTCTCTTACTTTTCAGCAGTATAATTAACAGCTTATCGCATTTTTATTTGAGCCACGATTTGCCGCTTTTGCATTCGTTACCGGTGGAAGCAAGAACTATTTTCATGTCCCGTTTTCTGCTTAGTGTCTTCGATTCTTCCTGGATGGTTGTTGCCTTCAGTCTTCCTGCGTTTTTATCTTACGGCCTGATTTATAAGGCGGGCATCTTGTTTTATCTGATTACCTTTATCGCGATAATCGTGATGTGTTTGATTGCCACAGCAATGAGCAGCATTGTGGTCATGGTTGGAGCAGTTGCGCTGCCTGCCGGAAAAATCCGGACACTTTTCGTCATTTTGGGAGTAGGCTTAGCCATCCTTCTTATAGTTGCGCTGCGCATGATCAGGCCGGAACAATTGGTCAATCCGGACAGTTTTGCATCCGTTGTAACTTATTTGAATTCGCTGCAAACCGCCAACTCTTCATTACTGCCGACAACATGGATAACCGATATAATTATATCAGCGATGAACCGCGATATGAAAACCTCCTTTTTTAATCTGGCTCTGGCCACAAGCTGCGCCTTTACCCTGATTTTTTTAAATGAATCACTTGCCCGTGTTGCTTATTTTTATGGCTTCTCGCAGGCGCAAACAACCCCAAAGCGTCTTTTTGCTCCGGTCAACTTCAAAGGATGGGATTGGGAACATTTGCTTAATTTCCTCTCGCGGCAGGCCAAAGCATTTGCCGTTAAGGAAATCCGCTCTTTTTTCCGTGATTCCACCCAATGGCCGCAGCTTTTTTTGATTGGCGCTTTAATCGTGGTTTACCTGTATAATTTTTCAGTTTTGCCACTGGATAGATCACCAATGAAAACAGTTTACCTGCAAAACGTTTTTTCTTTTTTAAACATGGGACTTGCCGCTTTTGTGCTTTCCGCGATTGCCGCTCGCTTCGTTTTCCCGGCAGTCAGCATGGAAGGTGAAGCTTTCTGGATTATCCAGGCGGCGCCGGTATCGATTAAAACATTTCTCTGGATTAAGTTTTTCTTATATTATGTACCGCTAATTATCCTGACGGAGATTCTGATTGTCGCCTCTAACTTACTACTTGGGGTAACTCCTTTTATGATGATTCTGTCGGTAACAACTATTTTCTTCCTTGTACCCGCTGTAGTCGCTATAGCAATAGGATTGGGCGCAATTTATCCTGATTTCAAATCGGAAAATCCTGCTTTGTCAGTCACCAGTTTTGGCGGCCTTCTGTTTATGCTTTGCTGCTTCGGCTTAATAATTCTTGTCATAATTCTGGAAGCAGGTCCTGTGTATTACATATTTATGTCCATGATGCGCAACCAGAGCTTAACCATATTGCAAATTACCTGGACGGTTATTTCTTTTGCGCTTGTCCTTTTTCTTTGTACCCTGGCAACACTCTACCCTATGCGTAAGGGTGAAAAAAGTCTTCAGGTAAAATAAGAATTTAAAAATATTGTCTTGATTTTACTTGCGCGATAAGTTAAACACTCCCGCATTCGAATGAAGCTGCTTTATCCAGATCCGGCAGAGATCTTATTGAAATATTAAAAGGAGTTTTCATGGCAAAATATGAATCAAAATCCCTGAGAAATTTTGCAGTAATCGGTCACGGTGGCACAGGCAAAACATCCCTTTGCGAATCACTTTTATTTGTTTCCGGCAAAAGCGAAAGGCTGGGAAGAGTCGATGACGGAACATCTTCTATGGATTATGAGCCTGAAGAGCAAAAACGACGTGTCTCGATTTCATCATCAGCAAATTTTGTGGAATGGGACAAACACAAAATTAATATTCTCGATACACCGGGAGATTCCAATTTTTCCTTTGATATAAAATGCTCTGTCAGTGTTGTCGATAATGCCGTTGTTGTGGTTGACGCCGTTGGCGGTGTTGAATTTCAAACGCAGAAAGTTTGGGAATTGGCCGATGAATTCAATCTACCCCGCGCCATATTTATCAACAGAATGGACAGGGAACGCGCTGATTTCAATAAAGCACTGGATAGCATCAAAACAAAATTCAAGAAAAAAGTAACCCCTATCTGCCTTCCTATCGGCGCTGAAGATAAATTTCAAGGCATCGTTGACCTGATCAGTTCTAAAGCTTATTTGTTCAGCGATAATAAAGGTGTCGCTAAGGCCACCGATATTCCCCCAGAAATGATGGAGGAAGTCAATAGTTCACGTAGCACAATGATTGAAGATATTGCTGAGGCCGATGATGAGCTGATGAATAAATATCTGGAAACCGGCGAGCTTTCACCCGAAGAGCTTAAATCAGGATTGAAAAAAGCTGTCTCTTCAGGGAGCATGATTCCGGTTATATGTGGCTCTGCTGTAAAAGGTATTGGCGTCTCCATGCTTCTTGATCTCGCCGTTAGTTCATTTGCTTCACCTGTTGATCACGGTTCGGTAAAAGGGACAAAACCGGGGAAAACTGACGTTGAAGAAAGGCAGCCTACTGAGGATGCGCCATTTTCCGCTATCGTATTTAAAACAATTGCCGATCCCTACGCCGGCAGATTGACTTTGTTCCGTGTTTATTCCGGCAAGCTAAATCCCGATTCCGCCTTTTATAACTCGTCGAGAAAAATAACCGAGAAATTCGGCCATATCTTTTTTCTCGAAGGGAAAAACCAGAAACAAGCCGAAGGTCTTATCCCCGGTGATATTGCCGGTGTGGCCAAACTCAAAGAAACTATCACCGGTGAAACTCTCTGCAACGAAAAAGCACCGATAATTTTTAGCAAGGTAGCAATTCCACCGCCGATTATGTCTTTTGCCATTGAACCAAAAACTAGAGGCGACGAAGACAAGATTGCGTCATCCATCCACCGTCTCACTGAAGAAGATCCGACCATCGTTTTTTCCCGCAATGTCCAGACCAAGGAGATGATTCTTTCCGGTATGGGCCAGGTTCATATTGAAGTGAATATCGATAAAATGAAAAGAAAATTCGGTGTGGAAGTCAATCTGAATACGCCGAAAGTCCCTTATTTAGAAACTATTAAAGGCAAAACAAATGTTCAGGGCAAATACAAGAAACAATCCGGCGGACGCGGTCAGTTCGGTGATTGCACAATAGACATTGAACCTCTGCCACGCGGTGGAGGATACGAATTTCTGGACAAAATTGTCGGCGGTGTCATTCCGGGGCAATATCGCCCGGCTGTTGATAAAGGCATTGTGGAAGCGGCAGCAAAAGGCGTACTGGCCGGTTATCCCGTGGTTGATTTCAGAATATCACTTGTTTTCGGCTCTTATCATACAGTAGATTCATCGGAAATGGCTTTTAAGATCGCCGGCTCCATGGCCTTTCAAAAAGGCGTCATGGAATGTCAACCGATATTGCTCGAACCTATCGTGAATATTGCCATTGAAATTCCAGACGAATACATGGGAGATGTTATCGGTGATTTAAACAGCAGGCGCGGACGTGTTCTGGGTATGGACACTAATGCTTCCAATCAGATCATTAAAGGACAGGTGCCGCTGGCTGAAATTTTGAAATACGCGCCGGATTTGCGTTCTATGACCAGTGGCCGGGGAAATTTCACTTACACCGATTCCCATTATGAGGAAGTTCCATCTTATATCGCAGATAAAATTATAGCGGCATCAAAAAAAGAAGAAGAGTAATTTTTGTTATAGCTTTTTGCTCTCATCAATAATTGGTGGCGGTTCGTTTGTGCGAATTTCCTTGCGTAAATCTCTGATCGTTTTGTTTAGGCGGCTATTTGCCCGGCTTAGACGAAACCTTTCCACAACTCCTAAAAACCAGGTTATAACAACGCCCAGCAACAAGGCAGCAAAAATGAGCATATACGCCGGCACATCAATATCTTTCATATAATAATATTTAATTGTTACGACCTGCTCATTTAAATTGGAAAAAGTAACGATAAAAAACGCAAATACAATAACCAGAATAAAATAAAATATTTTCATCTAATTAGGCCTCCTGATATTTTTTTAAAGAGGGGCGCAAGTTTAGCCGCTGTAATTGCCACATCCTCCGGAATCACACGCACCTCACCTAAAACACTCATGAAATTTGTATCACCTTCCCAGCGTGGAATTATATGGACATGAATATGCTCTTCAATTCCTGCGCCTGCCGCCTTGCCTAAATTCATCCCGACATTAAAGCCACCCGGGTTCATTGACTCTTTTAATACCTTGATGGATGTATCCACCAGGGCAAATATTTCCGTTCTTTCCGCAAGTGTCAAATCAGCCAACTGACCTACGTGACGGTTGGGAATAATCATTAAATGCCCGCCCACGTAGGGATATCTGTTCATCATGACAAAACACGTCTTACTTTCAAATACAACATATTCGTCACATCGAATAGAGCATTTGCAAAAAACACATCCATCCGGTTTTTCATCGGTTAGATATGCCATACGCCAAGGTGCAAAAATAGCTTCCATTTGTAAAACTCACCTGCTGTTTGTCGATTTATATACTTATTATCCTACCTTTTATTTCTTTGTCAATTTCTAATATGCCGATAGTTCTTGTATTTGCAAAACGTTTATCCACTGCAGAACCAGGATTGAAAAAAAGAATACTCTTTTCTTTATAATTTGACGGTTTGTGCGTATGTCCGTAAACAAGACAATTCACATTACCGAGTTTTGCCAATAATTTTCCTTCAATTCCTAATGGCGATCCCCAACCGTGAATAAGACCGATCGTAAATCCTTTAATTTCAACAATCAATTGTTCCGGCAATTTATCTTTAACCGGCATATTGTCCATATTGCCGCTGACCGCTTTAACTTCAATGTCTGCAAAAATATCTAAAACACTTAAATCAACTAAATCACCAGCATGCAAGATAAAATCGACATCTTTAAAATGTTGGGCTACAACTCTCGCCAATCGGGTATCATAGCCGCAAAGGTGAGTATCGGATATTACACCAATTTTTACTTTCTCTTTTTCCATCATTGACTTTGATTTATTAGCGGCAAGAATTAAAAAAAACAAGTGTTATTTAATGAGATCCCAATTTCAAAAGCATAGCGCATTGAAATTGGTTGATCGAATTATCCCGTGAGCGTAGCGAAAAGGGATCATAAACCACCATATTCCATTAACATAAAACAAGCTTTTAATTTGACTTTGGTACCAAGTAAAGTTAATATTTCAAATATGAATACTCTGGAAACATCGCTGAATAAAATTGCTGAAAATATATTGTGTCTTGATGAAGCATCCCTTACAAATCTCTGGGATAAGTATAAAGCTAAGATGGAGCAATTTTCATATTCGCCGGAATGGGAAAAATCAGTCATTATTTTTTCTATAATTAACTCCATCCGCGTTAAAAATGCTATTTTTAACGAGCAACTATTAAACAAGGTTTCCGGGGAAGGTTCTCCCTCTAAGAAAAAGCAAGGCAAACCATATTTAAAACTGGTTAAATAATGGACGAAAAAACCGCCGGGAAAAAAATCTCTGATCTGAGAAACATTCTTGAATATCATAATAAGCGCTACTATCAGCAGGACGCGCCGGAAGTATCTGATGCAGAATATGACCGATTAATGCGGGAGCTGCAAGAACTGGAACACCATTATCCCGATGATGATCTAGCCACCTCCCCTACTTCGCGCGTCGGCGCGGCGCCGCTTGCTAAATTTATTTCTGTGGCTCACCCTTCCGTTATGTTAAGTCTTGCCAACGCTTTTTCTGCAGAGGAAATAATAGATTTTGACAACCGCATTAGGAAATTAGCTAAAGTTAATCATATCGACTATGTTGCTGAACCAAAACTCGATGGTCTTGCTGTAAATCTTATTTACGAAAATAGCTTATTTATTAGCGGCGCGACACGCGGCGACGGTACGACAGGAGAGGACGTCACACAGAATCTTAAAACTATTTCTTCCCTGCCGTTGAAGATCAAGGATGTTGGAGGTAAGTCGATACCGACTTTTATCGAAATACGCGGCGAAGTTTATATGGAAAGAGAACCATTTCAAAAATTGAACCTCCGTCGCATTGAAGAAGGTGAAGAGCCTTTCGCCAATCCTCGCAATGCTGCAGCCGGAGCGCTTCGCCAGCTTGATCCGAAAATTACCGCAAGGCGTCCTTTAAATATTTTTCTTTATAATATTGGCGAGGTAAGAGGCATCATCATACCCAACCACTGGGAAGTTCTTCTGGCACTCAAAAGTTGGGGATTTCCTGTTAATCCTCTTATAGAACAGGCAAAAGATATCCAGGGAGGCATTTCATATTTCGAAAAAATTGGCAAACAAAGAGAAAATTTACCCTATGAAATTGACGGTGTTGTTTTAAAAGTTAATGACCTTAAATTACAGGAAACTCTCGGCAGTGTATCGCGCAATCCACGCTGGGCGCTGGCTTGTAAATTCCCGGCAAGCCAGGAAACAACTGTCATCAAAGACATAATCGTGCAGGTAGGCCGCACCGGTGCTTTGACGCCTGTGGCCATCATGCAACCGGTTACTGTCGGCGGTGTTGTCATCAGCCGTGCCACACTGCACAATGAAGATGAAATTACTAAAAAAGATATTCGCATCGGCGATACTGTTGTTATCCAGCGTGCAGGGGATGTTATTCCTGAAGTGGTCAAAGTAATTACATCCAAAAGAACTGGCACGGAAAAAGAATTTCGCATGCCTAAATGCTGCCCGGAATGCGGCACGGAGGTGATTAGACAGGAAGGAGAAGTTGCCGTCCGCTGCGTTAATCTGGCCTGCCCCGCTCAATTAAAAGAACACATCCGGCATTTTGCCTCCCGAGGTGGCCTGGATATTGAAGGCCTTGGCGAAAAAGTATCCGCACAACTTTTTGATGCCGACTTAATTCAAGATCCTGCCGATCTTTACTCTTTAACCATAGAAAAATTACTGGCACTCGATCGGCACCGCAAAAAATCAGCACAAAATTTGATTGACTCTCTTCAGCGCTCGAAAAATCCGCCTCTTGATAAATTCATTTTTGCTTTAGGTATCAGAAATGTCGGTGAACATATCGCCAAAATTCTTGCTGCAAAATTCGGCAGCCTAGATAACCTAATAGCGGCAATAGCTGAAGAGCTGACAGATATCGACGAGATCGGCCCGGAAATAGCACAAAGCATTGTGCAGTTTTTTCATGAACCGAAGAATAAGGTCATCATGGCAAAATTCAGCAAAGCCGGCTTAGCACCACAAAAGAAAGTTGCCGTTACGAATGCCTTATTACATGGTAAATCATTTGTTTTCACAGGAACGATGACCAGCATGCCGCGCAATGCCGCCAAGGAAATTGTGGAAAGACTGGGCGGCTCTGTTCATTCCGCCACAACTACCAAAACCACTTACGTAGTTGCCGGAGCCGAACCCGGCTCTAAACTGGAAAAAGCCAATGCCTTAGGCATTAAGATTATAAGCGAAGAAGAATTTTTAAAACTTATCGGTAGTGAACCTAGAATTTCAGAAACAAAGTGAATAACCTGAAGGTCATCTGCGACTGGGATTCGTTATGGGGAACTATCCCGCGTTAGCGGGGCAGGAAGTGAGATCAATTATGAAAAGAGTTCGTGTTATCGTCAGCGGCATAGTGCAGGGCGTTTTTTTCCGCGCCGCAGCAAGACGCGCAGCAGCAGATTTGAACCTTACCGGCTGGGTACGCAATATGGATGACGGCCGTGTGGAAGCAGTTCTCGAAGGCGAAGACGC
>Ga0247841_10007119_pt1 | contig 16775 bp, 11 predicted proteins | sample LaCruzMarch2015__2_FD_192410 | JGI IMG/M metagenome (GOLD analysis project Ga0247841, IMG submission 192410) | Freshwater microbial communities from meromictic Lake La Cruz, Castile-La Mancha, Spain - LaCruzMarch2015_18m | ecosystem: Environmental > Aquatic > Freshwater > Lake | place: Spain... | reverse complement strand
GTCAACAACAAGATCAAAGTCATCAAGCGGATCGCCTACGGCTATCATGATCTCGCCTACTTCTCGCTCAAGGTTATCCAAGCGTTTCAACCCCGTACGGTTCAACCAAACGGGAGATGAACCTTAAATTATGCTATAATTTGCCCATCATGGTTGGTTGCACTCACCCGGCCAATCAATAAGAAAGTTACTAATGAGAGCGCTTACTTGTTGTCATGCCAGTTGTGGCCGCGGACGGCTGCTTGGAGTCCCGCCAGCGGCGCGGATGACCGCGGCTGCAGAAACCGCCCTCACCGCGGGCGGCTACAAGGACGCTGCAATCTAGAAAGCGCTCTCATTAGTGCAAAGGTAACCAATCGATAACCAGAGAAATATGACAACGTGGGGAATACTATCCGCAGTTGAGACACATTTTAGCGCCAATACGAGACCATTGGATAATTATCATGTGCGCGTTGCACCATGCACCTCTGCGATATATGCGATGACAACCATGAAGCGCCTAATTGCTCTTGTGTTTGTCTTTATTTCTTGTGCTGCATTTGCCGAACAGCAGAGCGCAAATGATATGTATCTCAATGGACACACACAAAAACCAGTTGCTGGATTTACCATGCCCCATAGCGCAACCGGAAATTATTCGGAGCTTCCAGCATTACAAGAGTATACCAATGGCGCAGTCATTGACGCACAAAACAGAATCATATCACATAACAGCAATTCTGTAGTTGTTATAGTTCGTGCTGGTCAACAAATCGGATGTACATCCGTGTACCATGCCTTGACACAATTGATTAGCGGCGATACTATGTATGTAATGCCAGGGATCCATGCGATTGATAATTGCGCATGGTATGCCAATTATGATAAACGCACATGGGATGGTCTTAAAGATATATCAATTATAGGAATTGGCAAAGTGATGCTGACAGCACATGTGTATAATTATCCAAACACAAAACGTTATCCATTGTTATTTATGGACTGCACCAATTTTCTAATGAGTAACGTAACCATTGACACACACCGTAACGACTATGGGTATTGCTTTGGCATAATCAACTCAATAAATGTGCTTATTGAAAAATGTAAATTCTTTATGAGACTTGACGCATCAGGAACAGTAAATAAAACATTAGTGCTGTTGCCATTAAGCAATAATGTAGTGCGTTCATGCGTGGTCGGGTCTTTTTGCCAATACGCAACGGGAAGAGACGCCGAGGTGGGTAATTTCACCAACTATCTTGCGCATGTAGCAGTTCATGCTCCATCGGTAGGTGCTTCATACGAATACGTTATATTTGATGATTGCGACTTTGTTGATAATGGTGTTTCTGAATTTACTGTTGGTGGTTGCATTACGAAAAACTGCAGAGCATCAACAAGATCGCCATATCAAGAAAACCTACTGCCATTGTCAAAAGCACGAGGCAGGCAACTTACAGACCACCTTTATGATAATTACGTTGGTGGATATGACAATGGCGACATATTGAACGAACCAATATTTGCCCTCACACCGATATACAATAAATACATTGTTATATCTCCTAATCTTCCAAATGTAATGGGGTATTGCGGAAACACGTTTGCAGGAGCCGTACCAAATTGCATTACCGGAACAGTCAGAGTATACGGTTTCAATAATGTGATTGCTGATTCATACACGCCATCTAATCTTACCAACACACATATTTCTGTTGATTATAGCGGATGCACATTCAAGAGTGGCGCCGGATTAGGCGTTATGGTAATAGAAAACACGCACAATTCATACATTGAAATGAACAATATGTATTTAACAGACGCCTCATGCGATTACTCTACAACAAACATGTATTCTTGGGGCGTTAGAGTTAGAAATTGTAAAAACAATATATTTATAATGAAGAATAGCACGCATGAGCAAACATATGTATCTGACAAATTAAATATGTTGACCGCAGTATCAGAAGAAGGCAACATAAATAATAAATGCATAACATATAATTGTGTTAGAATAACCAGCACCAATGGTCTTTATGGTCTAAACCAATGTGGAACAATTGATACTATGACGTTGGATTTTACTAATAGATATAGTTCCAAACCCGTTTTAACTCAATGATTATTAGTTGTCACCATTATACGGACAGAACACGGACGCTTTATAACTCATAGCCGATAGATACAGGCGAGTTGCTGGTGGGGCAAAGACGCGGATTGGGCGTGGAGTGTGGCAGCCGCTTTCAGTTTTCAGTTTTTAGTTTTTAGTTTTCGGTGTTCGGTGGAGGAAGAGCAGCGGCGGCAAAATCCCCCACCACGCGCGGCGCGTGGCACACCTATCTCCCTTTCGTAAAGGGCGTACCCGGCTTGGCGGGGGAGGTATTTTTCCCAAAGGGGGACGGATTCCGCTGCATTTTCCCCCTGAGCCCTAATGAATATCCAATATTGAACACTCATATGGCTACAAAAATGAATTACGGCACTTCATTTTGCACAAAATGATTTTGCGGCAAAACCATTTTCCCTGAACCCTGAATCCTGCTGTACCTCAGATACAATGGCCACGAAGACACGAAGACACGAAGAAATCGCAGCAGCGGACATTGATGATTGTGCAGCCGCAGCCTGCTGCGCTTTGACCACGACAACCTTCTTTACTGTTGCTGCTTCTTCTTCGTGTCTTCGTGGCAAATTTATCTGCCTCTGCTCTGAATCCTGAACCCTGAATCCCGCCGGTGGCGGGACTCCAAGCAGCCCTGAACCCTTTATCGGCGCGGTCGTATGGGTCTCAGCACACCCACCCGCCCAACCCCGTGTGCGCGCTTGCGCTCGCAGTGTTTACTGGTGTTGTCTTTGCTGCAGGTGTTGGCACCGCCGGTTCCGGGCAGTTCTTGCCCTGAAAAGCAAGGTGCGGTTTCTGGGGCGAAGTTTCAAGGGACGCGCGGCGCGAGAATGTTGGTCATTCATGCAATGACGCGGCCGCGATAGATGATGCGCCGCAAAGGCATCGTGCCGGCGCTCACCTTGCAAAACGGTTTGCCGCGGCGCACACCGACGGTGCCGAAGCCCGTGGCGCTGCACAGGAACGCCCGGAAATCGCCGCGGGTGGGCGGATCGAGATAGAGGGTCTGCTCGACCGCGTCGTAGCGTGCGCCGCTGCAGGACTGCAGCAGCGCGTACGATGCCAGCGCCCGCGCATACCAGTGGCCGCACTCGATTTCGTCGAACGGATTGCGCACCCGGCCGTCATAGCGTGCGCGACACGTGCGCACAATCCGCAGGCCGTCGCGCACCATGCCCTGCATGATGCAGTGGGCTGCCACCTGATACTCGATCCCGGTCCATACTTCATCGCTATAGGGTAGCGGCAGCGACAGCGCGCCACCGCGCGGCCAGGTGCATACCAGCACGCCGCCCTCGTTGTTGCGCGCGTACTGCGGTCGTTGCGGGTTGGTGTGTTCGTCCAAATGCCGGCGGAAATTGTGGCGCACGATGGCGCGCAGATGCTTGGTGATCTTGGCCTCGTCGGCAATCGCGCCCACGCCGCAGACCAGGGCGAGCCACGCGCCCAACACGCCGTCGGACAGGCAGCCCGTGCCGTATTGGTACTTCGGTCCCTCGCGCTGCAGCAGTTGGAGCGCTTCGGGTGAATATTGCACATTCCACGTCTGCGTTTGCCCGCATGGCGGCGGCGTGCGCAAGTTTTCCCATTGCACTTGCTGAAAAAAATACTCGCCGTTGAAGAGCCGCGTTTCGAGATAACGCTGGCCCGCGGCATAGAGTGCGGCATAGGGCGCGTTGGCGTCACCCAGCGCGCGGGCCATTGCGGCGGCCGCCTTCAATGCACCGAGGTAGATGGTGGTACACAACGGGTCGGGGCCCCAAAACTCGATGTCATAGGTGTTGTGGTGCGGCTCTTTCAGCACGCCTTCGTGCTGCGGATCCCATTGTTCGATGCAAAAGGCAAGACTCTGCTTGACCTGCGGCCAAAGGGCGCGCAGCCAGGCCGTGTCACCACTGATCCGCCAGTCGCGATACACTTTCATGATGCCGCCCAACTGGCCGTCGGCGGCGGCATGAAAAGAGTGATCCGTCACCGGGCTGATCGGCAGATTTGCGCGAAACGCCTGATGGCCGCGGGCGTCCTGGTTCTCGTGAAATTCCGTCTGGCGCAGCGTGCGTTCGAGCGCGGGAAACAGGTGCGGCAGGGCCTGCGCGTAATTCCAGACATGCGTGCAGGAACCATGGCAACAACCGCCGGCGCAGTTGCTGCCTTCCCACGCCCACACACGCCCGTCGGCTTGGCGCAGCAGCGTGGGCGACTTGAAGATAGCCAGATTGGCGGTCAACGCATCGAGCACCTCCGCCGGCAGCGTCGTGTTGTAAAGGCAATCGGTGAACTGCTGTGTGGCGGCGCGCAACGCCGCGTACTGGTCGCGCCAGTAGGTATTAAGCGCGGCGATGCCGGCAAAGCGACCGGCGTACCACGGCACGTGCGCCGGCGCCGGCGGCGTGATCGTCGCAGTGTCTTGGCCGAAGCGCAGATTGGTCACGGGGGCATACCACGCCAGGCGCACAACGATAGTGGTCGAAGCGCCGGCAGCCAGTGAAATGGGGGCATAGATACTGGCGCCGGTGCCCGGCGCGCCGGCGGCATGCGGCGGGCGGGCATGCGCCGCGCCGCGCTCGATCTGCTGCCAGACCATGGTCAGCGCATCGAACCAGCCACCGCGAAACCAAGCGCAATCAACGACCGCGCCGGGATGATCCGTGCTGACGCTGAACGCGGCTTGTTCCCAGGGTGCCTGGTCGGTGCCTGTTTCCTGCGCGATAAAACCGCCGGCGATCGGCCGCACCGTGTCCGTGCGCGGCGTGCGTTGTTGCGCCAGGAAATTCTCGGCGTGAAACGAAAAGACGGCGGCAACGCGCTTGCGGGTTGGATTGCGAAACGTGTATTCAAGCGCCGCGACGGGCAGGCTTGAATGGTCGGCCTCGTTCGGGACAAACGGACTCCAGCCGGTGAGGCGCACGCGCAGCGGCAGCGCCGGCTCGCGCAAGGTCACCGTGCCGAAGGGAAACCGGGCCGCAAACTGCGCGTGGCGGCAACAGCGCAACCCGTGCGTGCGATGGGCGCCGTCGCGCATGACCTTGTGCTTGGGTTGCGGCCCGGCCAGCAGGCGCGCCGGCGTGCGACCGTCGGGAAAGCCCAGCGCGGCGAACATGAGCGGCTCACGGTTCAGCGCCGGCGTGTTGCAGAGACTGACGTGCGAGAATGCGCCGTTGCCGTCGAGGCAGAGCATGCCCGCGCCGATGCCGCCCAGTGGAAACGCCAGATAGTCAAGCTGCGCGCCGCGATACACCCGCCCGGCCGTGTTCTTGGCTTTGCTCATATGCTTCTCACGATGAACGATGAACGATGAACGATGAACCAAGAACCAAGGACGTATGGACTAGTTTCCCCGATATCTGGTCACATCCGCGATGCCTGCCGCGGCAAAGCCCTTGCGGCGCAGCTGACATGCGTCGCAATGCCCGCACGCGCGTCCTTCGGCATCGGCGTCATAGCACGTGACCGTCATGGCATAATCAATCCCGAGTCGCGTGCCCGTTTGAATGACCTCCGCCTTGGTCATGTGCAAGAGTGGCGCATGGATGTGCAACGGCATGCCCTCGACGCCGGCGCGCGTGGCCAGATTGGCAAGCTGCTCGAATGCGGCAATAAACGCCGGACGGCAATCAGGATAGCCGCTGTAATCAAGCGCGTTCACGCCGATGAAAATGGCATGGGCATCGAGCACTTCCGCCCAGCCCAGTGCGAGCGCCAGCATGATCGTGTTGCGTGCCGGCACGTACGTGATTGGAATCGAAGCATCGGCGACGCGATCTTTCGGCACGGCGATGTCGGCGGTCAAGGCCGAGCCGCCAATCCAGCGCAAATCCAGCGCCGTGGTTTTGTGCTCGACCACACCCACGGCGGCGGCCACGCGCCGGGCTGCCGCGAGTTCGGCCTGGTGCCGCTGGCCATATTGCACGGTCAACGCGTAGCAGGCAAAACCCTCGGCGCGCGCGACCGCGAGCGTCGTTGTCGAATCCATGCCGCCGCTCAGCAGCACGACCGCGCGCGGCGCCGGGTCGCTCTTGGAATCTGACTGTGCCATGTCAAACCTTGCCATGCATTATGTTGCACCCATTTGTCTTTCCTGTTTTGGAAAGGTCTGGTATTGGACCACCGGTGTTACAGGACGATCAGCGAGTCGAGATAATCCGCCGGTTTGGCATAGCCCAGCAGATTCAGCAAGGTCGCCGCGATGTTGCCCAGCCCCGGCTCTTTGACGGCCGGATTGAGCGCATAGCGGGCCGTGTCCGGCCCATGAATCACGAACGGCACGGGATTGAGCGTGTGACTGGTCAGCGGCTCAAATCCCCCACCGGCGGCTGGCACCGGCTGGCCGGTCTTCTTGTCGACGGCAAACATTTGTTCGCAATTGCCGTGGTCGGCGGTGACGACCAGCGTGCCGCCCAGCGCGTCAATCGCGGCGATGAGCTCGCCCAGACAAACATCCACGGTTTTGACCGCTTCAATCGCCGCCGGCAGCGAGCCGGTGTGGCCGACCATGTCGCCATTGGCAAAGTTGATCCGCAGGAATTTGTAGGTGCCGGACTTGAGCGCGGCAATGGTGGCGGCGGCAATCTCGTGCGCCTTCATGGCCGGCGCCTTGTCGAACGCGATTTTATCGGAAGGCACTTCCTGCCATGTTTCGGTTTTGTCGTCAAATTTGGCGGAATTGTTGCCATTCCAAAAATAGGTGACGTGGCCGAATTTCTGCGTCTCGCTGCAGGCGAACTGGGTAACACCGTTGTGCGCGAGATATTCCGAGATGGTGTTCTCGATGGCCGGCGGCTCGACCAGATATTTGGGCGGCATGTGCGTGTCGCCATCGTACTCCATCATGCCGGCATAGAAGACCTGCGGCCAGCGCTGGCGCACAAAGCCCTTGAAATCCTTTTCGACAAACGCGCGGCTGATCTCCATGGCGCGATCGCCGCGGAAATTGAAGAAGACGACGCCATGGCCGTCGCGAATCGGCGCGATGGGCTGGCCGGGATGGGCCGGATCTTCAATCACAAAGGGCGGCAAATACTGGTCATCCACCTGGGTCTGTTCGCGCAACAGGCGGATGGCGGTCAGGGCATCGGAAAAGAGCGGGCCTTGGCCGAGCGCGTGGGCGTTGTAGCCGCGCTCGACGATGCGCCAGTCGGCCTCATAGCGATCCATGGTGGTGATCATGCGGCCGCCGCCCGAGGCGAAATAATAGCGGCGGATTTTGCCGTCGCGCAGGCCTTGCACGCGCACGCTCCAGAGATAATCCTCGACGTCGCCAAAATAGCGCAGGGCGCTGAGCGGCGGCACATCGCGGCCGTCGAGGAGGCCATGCACAAACACTTCCTCAATGCCGGCCTTGTCGCAGGCGTTCAGCAAGGCGAAGAGATGGCGCGTGTTGCTGTGGACATTGCCGTCGGAAATCAAGCCGATGAAGTGCAGGGGCGTTTTTTTGGCACGCGCGTGCGCGACCAATTCGTTCCAGACCGCGCCTTGAAACAGGCGGCCGGTCTCAATGGCTTTGTCGACCAGCGCGGCGCCTTGCGAGAAAACGCGGCCCGCGCCGATCGCGTTGTGGCCGACTTCGCTGTTGCCCTGGTCGGCGTCGGACGGCATGCCGACGGCGGTGCCGTGCGCTTTCAGCTTGGTGGCGATGTGCTCGGTCTTGAGCAAGTGATAGAGATGCGGCGGCTGGGCCAAGTCAACGGCATTGCCGCTGAAGCCATCGGCATGGCCGCGATACAGGCCGACGCCGTCGAGAATGACGAACAAAAGCGGGCCTTTGACGCCCGGATAGGTTGCGAGACGGGTGAGCGTGAAGTCCATCATAGATTGGTGGTCAGTTGGGAGTTAGGAGAAAAGTCACTAAATTGCAAAGGCGTGGAAAACCGCCATGCGCCTAGTGCTGGGGCGAAGAAGCAGATTGAAGGTGTGGTGTGGCAGCCGCGGTACGCGAAATCCCCCGGCGCTGCTGCGCCCGCCCCCTTTACGAAAGGGGGACGGCAGATCCGCATCGGGGCGAGACTGACGATGGGCGCGCCTTCCGCGCTGCTGGTCGTGTGACGCAGGTGGAGCATGGCTTCGGGTTCGCTCTTGCTGCCCCTGTTTTTTCCCATGGAAACGCCTGAAGAACAAATTTTCATAAGGCTCAGGTGCGCAGGCTGGCGAGCACATCGAGGATCAACTGGCGCAGGTTGAGCGGCGCGGTTTGCAGGCGCCGGTAGTGGCGCAGGAACAAGCGCCGGTCGGCATGGCTGACCAGCGTCAACGACGAGCGATACAGGTCGGCCAGGTCATGCACACGGGCGCGCCATGCGAGCTGGTTGTAAAAGCGCAGGCGGGCGAGGCCGGAGAAGAACAGCAGCGGAGACTGCTGGTCAGCCAAGCGCAGATGCACATGCTGCAAGGTGAGTGCGCCGTGGGCAACGCCACGGTCGTGCAGCAGGCCGACTGCCCGCGCGAGCAGACGCAGGGCGGCCATGCGCGGCGCGGCGGCGCGGGCGGTTTTGTCCGCCAGCACGGTTTCCGCGGCGCGCGCGTCCGGCAGATAGCACGTGACCAGAAAGACGGCCGCGGGCGTCCAGAGCGCAAGGCACGGGCGCGGCACGGCCAGATGCAAATGGCGCGCACGCCAGAGGGCGCGCCAGATGCGCGTCGGCGAGGGCATCAACAAGAACTGGCGCAGCCGCTGCCAGCGCGACGCGGGAATGCGGTACTGCGTGACAAACACCTGGCCATGTGGATGCGTGACGACCGCGCTGACATGCTGGCGCGTGTTGCGCAGGAGCGTGACATCCGGCGCCAGGTACCACGTGGGGGAAGACAGCAGGCGCACCAGATCGCCGGCCAGCTGGCGCGAGAGGTCGCGCGCAACCACGCCGTGACTGCCGGCCGGCACCGTGATTTCCGGCGCGAGCCAGTCCTGCAGCAGGGCGATCTCGCGCGTGGCGCGCAGGCAGCGGCGGTTGCGCGTGCGGGCTTGGGCGACCGCATAATCGCGGCTGGCGCGGCGGATGTCGGCAAAGAGCCAGCGCCATTCGCGGCCCGTCAGGGTCGCTTCGGTGTCGGTGCGGCGCGCGAATTCCCCGAGATACGCGCGCAGAAACGCGATGCGCGCCTTGAGCGCGACTTTTTTCCCGAGGCAATGTTGCAACTGCACCAAGTCATCCAGCAAGCCGTCGCGCGAGGTGGCGCCGCGGCGCGCCATTTGAAAATCCGTGATGAACCATGTGTCGCAGCCTGGCTGATACAGCACATTGCCGGAATGCAAATCGTGATGGGTGACTTGCGCGGCGTGCAGCGCGGCCACCGTGCGGGCCAAGGAGCGCGCACCCCGCAGTAGTGGTTGCGCCGCGCGCGGCGGGTTGACCGTGTCAAACGTAACCGCCTCGTCGATAAAGGCCACGACCAGCCAGATGTGAATGCCAGCGCGCGTGACCTGTTCGCCGCACGCCAAGGGCGCCGGCACCGGCACCTTCTGCGCCGCCAATTGTTGGAGAATGCGCCACTCGCGTTGCGGCGCGGCCCGGCGCAGGCGCCATTGCAGCCGCTCGCGCAGGTCGCTCAAATGATAGTGCTTGACCAGCACGGCCGCGCCGTCTGCGCCGCGCAACAAGTAGGTGGCGCGATGATATGCGCCGCCTTTGAGCAGCACGCCGGCGCGCGCCAGCAGCGCCGCGGGATCATCCCAAAACGCCGCCGGCACGCCCGCCAAGGCTGGCGCATCCGCGCGCTGCCAGACAATGGGCGCGGCGAGGTGGTCAGGGATGTGAGGGGCAGGGGGAGGCACTTCAGGGTTCAGGGTTCAGGGTTCAGGGGGAAGATGCAGCGGAATATCGAATATCGAACAAGGAATGTCCAATGATGATCCCGCCGACGGCGGGACTCCAAGCAGAGTTCTGCGCAGATACTTCGGCCTTCGATATTCCTTGCTGCTTGGAGTCCCGTCAAAGGCGGGATTCGATATTGGATGTTCATCAGCGGTTCACGGTTCAGCGGAGGAAAAACCTTCGCAACGAAAGTTTTTTAGTGCAGCGCAGGTCTTCTTCGTGTCTTCGTGTCTTCGTGGCCATAGTATCTGAGGTGCAGAATAATTCAGGGTTCGGGGTTCAAATTTTAAGAATCAGCTCATCATCAGCGAGACGCGCAGGCGCAGCCACAGCAATTTTGCCCAGCGGCGGACAGGATGCCCGGCCGGATGTTCGGATTTTGGTTCGCGGGTCATCAAGCCCAGAATGGTTTCGCGAATATTCTGATGTTCGTAGAGGACGCGATAGATGGCCTCGGTGAGCGGCATGTCAATGCCCGTCTGCGCGGCGATTTGATGGACGATCTGGGCATTGCGATAGCCCTCGACGACGCCCATTGAGGCATGCAGCGCGTCTTCGACGGACATGCCGCGCGCGATGCGCTCGCCAAAGCCACGATTGCGGCTGTGCTTGCTGAAGCAGGTGGTGATCAGATCGCCGATGCCGGCCAAGCCGAAAAACGATTCGACATTGCCGCCCAAGGCCGTGCCAAAGCGCACGATTTCGACCAAGCCGCGCGTCAGCAGCGCCGACTTGGCATTGTCGCCCAACTCATAGCCGTCAATGGCGCCGGCGCCGATTGCCAGCACATTTTTCAGCGTGGCGCACAACTCGACGCCGACGATATCCACATTGGTGTAGACCCGCAAGGCGGGGCAGGAAAAGGTCTCCTGCACGAACGCCGCCAGACTGAGTTGGGCGGCGGCGGCGACAACGGCGGTCGGCATGTTGCGCGCGACTTCCTCGGCGTGGCTCGGGCCGGACAGGGCCGCGATTTGCGGCAGGCGCGTCTCTTCCTGGATCACCTGGCTCATGCGCTTGAACGTGCCGCCCTCAACGCCCTTGGCCACGCTGACCAGCGGCACCGGCTCGTGCAATACGCCGGCGACGCGACGCGCCACTTGGCGCATCAGGTGCGACGGCACAGCCATCACAATCAGGCGCGCATTTTGCACGGCGCCCTCGAGGTCGTTGGTAAAGGTCAATGAATCCGGCAAGGGCACGCCGGGCAGATACTTGTAATTCTGGCGGGTGGCAATCAGGTCGCGGGTGTACTCGGGAAAGGCGCCCCAGACGCGCACGTCGTAGCCCTTGCTGTTGAGCAGCAGCGCCAGGGCGGTGCCCCACGCGCCGTCGCCGACGACGGCGACTTTCATGCCTGGCTGCGGTGAAGTATAGTCAACCATAAAAACTCCGCGGAAAATTAGCAGCAAGAAAAGGTGACGGCAAAGTCACGCGTTTCCCACACGGTAACCGACTGCAACGCGGCGCCGGTGGCCGCGCGCGCGAGCTGCGGCGCGAGCTGCCCGGCGAGCCATTGCGCCAGGCGTTCGCTGGTCGGATTCGGGCTGTTCAACCCGGCAATCTCATTCAAATTCTGGTGATCCAAGGTGCCATCCAGCACGGCATGCAGCGCGGCGCGCACTTCCACAAAATCAATGCCGATGCCGGCCGCATCCAGCCGCGGGCAGGCCACCACCACTTCGACCCGCCAGTTATGGCCGTGCTGCAACTCGGTGCTGCCGTCGGCGAAGCGCAATGCGTGCGCGGCGCAGAAGCGGTCATTGACACGGATGAGATACATGCAATGATCAATGGTCAGTGGTCAATAGTCATTGGTCAGTTGACGGCAAAGCAGAAAATGACAAATGACCGATGAATATTGTTACTTGATACATGGTTTGCTCAGGGTTCAGGAAAGTATGAAGTCAGAACGCTGAACGATGAAGTCAGTGCAGGTGCCGCGTACTTTACTTTTGCGTTCATCGTTCAGACTTCAGCGTTTTTTCGGTTGCAGCGTGTTGAGCAGGCCGCCAGCTAAAATCATGGCGATGTCCTTGGGCGTCAGCGCATGGGCGAGCTGGATCGCCGTGCCCTTGGCGAGGGTGGCGCTGATCGGCCCGCCGCGCTGCAACTGGCCGGGCAGGTCGGCGATGGCGAGCGCGTCGCCCTGGGCGATTTTTTCATACTCCGCCGCGTTGACAAAGGTCAGCGGCACCACGCCGAAATTCACCAGGTTTTCGTGGTGAATGCGCTCGAACGATTTGGCCACGACGGCCTTGATGCCCAGATACATCGGGCAGATGGCGGCATGCTCGCGCGAACTGCCCTGGCCATAACTTTCGCCGGCAACGATCACGCCGTGGGTGCCGGCGGCTTTCAGCGCCAACGCGCGGTCGGCGAAGGATGGCTGGTTGGGCTCGTTGAAGCAGTTGAAAACAGCCTTGGCGTATTCCGGTATGTTCGAACGCAACTTGAGGAACGGGCCGGCCGGCATGATGTGGTCGGTCGTGATTTTGTCGCCGACCTTGATGACCACTTGGCCGCGGATGTCGCCCGGTAAGGGGTCATTCGTGGGCGGCGGGCCGATCGTGCTGGCGCGACGAATCTCAATAGCGGCGCGCGCGGCGGGCGGCAGCGGCGCGATAATCATGGTGTCGTCAATGGCAAACGCGGGCGGATCGGCCACCTGCGGATAGGGCATGTCGCAGGCGCGCGGGTCGCGCACCTCGCCGAAGAGCGCGGCCATCGCCGCTACTTCCGGGCTGGTCAGGATGACACGGTCGTTCTTGGTGCCCGAGCGGCCCTCAAAATTACGGTTGAAGGTGCGCACACTGACGGTGTTCTCGGCCGGCGCCGCGCCCTGGCCGATGCACGGACCGCAGGCCGCCTCGAGAATGCGCGCGCCGGCGCTGATGAAGGTGGCCAGCACGCCGTTGTGCGCGATCATCTGCAGCACCTGGCGACTGCCGGGCGTCACCAGCAAGCTGACCGATGGATGAATCGTCCGGCCTTTCAGCACGGCGGCGGCAAGGGTCAAGTCGCGCACCGATGAATTGGTGCATGAGCCGATGCAGACTTGTTGGACGCGTGTGCCGGCAACCTCGCGCACGGTCTTGATGTTGTCGGGCGCGGGCGACTGGGCGCAGAGCGGCTCCAGCGCCGCCAGGTCAAGCTCGATGACGCGCTCATACGTGGCGTCGGCATCTGCGGCCCATGGCTGCCACGCCGCCTCGCGTTGTTGTGCGCGCAAATACTCGCGGGTGCGTTCGTCGGACGGAAACACGCTGGTGGTCACGCCCAACTCGGCGCCCATGTTGGTGATCGTCGCGCGCTGCGGCACGGACAAGCTGGCCACGCCCTCGCCGAAATATTCAATGATGCAATTGACATTGCCCTTGGTGGAGAGCACGGCCAGCAATTTCAAAATAATGTCCTTGGCCGCGACCCACGGCGGCAAGGCGCCGGTCAAGCGCACGCCAATCACCTTGGGATATTGCATGGTAAAAGGCTGGCCGGCCATTGCCAGGGCGACATTCAAGCCGCCGGCGCCGATCGCCAGCATGCCGATGCCGCCACCCGTCGGCGTGTGCGAGTCGGAGCCCAGCATGGTTTTGCCGGGCGCGCCAAAGCGTTCGAGATGCACCTGATGGCAGATGCCGTTGCCGGCGCGCGAGAAATGCACGCCATAGCGCGCGGCGACCGTCTGCAGGTACAGGTGGTCGTTCATATTGTTCGGCCCTTGCTGCGCCATGTTGTGGTCCACATACGAGACCGACAGGTCGGTGCGCACGGCGTCAACGCCCATCGCCTCGAGTTCAAGATAGGCCATCGTGCCGGTGGCATCCTGCGTCAAGGTCTGGTCAATGCGCAGGTCGATCACGCCACCGGGCGCCGGCGTGCCGCTGACCAGATGCTTTGCCACAATCTTCTGCACAAGATTCATCTGCAAATCCTCAAGGTAGTTTAACGCAAGAATTATAGCAAATCCGCGCCGCGCGCGTCCACTGCCATTTTTGCCGGGTTTTGAGGGCAAATACCAGCTAACAGATATTGTCCGCAGATGGCGCAGATGACGCCGATGCAGCAAAATACCGCCACACATTCCCCAAGCCAGGGAGAAAGCCGTGCTGCACCATAAATTATTTCGCTGCGAAAGAATTTCCTCTCTCAATCGACACAAAATGTCGATTGTAAGCAGGCATTTTCACTGTGCAAATCAGGCATTTAAGGCCTAAAAACGGCCTGTTTTGAAGCCTAAGTAACTCTATGGCTTTGCTTTGCCGTGGTCCGACCCCAATGGTAATGGTATCAATGGTACAAACGAAGAATTTCCGCGGGAGGGTCGCCGGCCCGGCGACCGTGCTGGTTGTAGCCGTAATCGCCGATTGCGGGCCACTTTGCGCTGGCTACATCAAACATCGATCCCGGCCAAAGCGGGCGGCACGGGCGCGCCGCGTTCCCCTTGGTGCCCTCGGCGACACTTCTGCCACCGCAGATATTTCGCCACAGATTAACGCGGATTTACACAGATCACCAAGCCTTTCACTCTGAATCTTCAAACAACGCTGCCGCTGAATCTGCGAGTATCTGCGTGCATCTGTGGCGCAACGTGCTGGCGCTGTTGTTCCATATCGAATACCGGCAGTCCCAATCTTCCACTCATCCAACCTTCCATCCATCCCTTCCGTGAATGTCAAGTGTTGATTCCGCTGAAAAACTCTGATAACCACAAAACAAAGGGGAGGTAAAATGTCTCCTTGGTGCGAGTGTTTACGCCTGACCCTGCTCTGCCCCTCTTTTAGTGTACATTGCACGCCTGACCCCATTCCGCTCCATTCCGCTCCTTGGTGTTGGCATTGCTCAGGTCCGACCCGAAGGCCCTCTGTCGGAGGGGCGCCGACCCGGCGACCGTGCTGGTGGAGGGCCACGCTCCGTCGTGGCCGTGCAGCGACCAAGACATCCTCGCCGCAGGGCGGGACCATCACACGCCAGCGAAGGCACCAAGAAAACGCGGCGTTCTTCTAGCCGCGGAGGTAGCGCGGGCAGGCCCCGCCCGCCGCCTCTCTTGTGGCCACGGCGCTCGCCGTGGATCTGCCGCGCAGCCGCAGAATCTCACCACCAACCACGCCAACCACACCAACCACACGAACGGCAGCGGCTAAGCCCTTCAGCAATACAACCTCAACGCAAATACGCGGAGCCACAGAGGCAGGAATCTTCGGTCATAATGTCCACTGGCATGCTGCTTGGAATCCCGCCAGCGGCGCGGACGGTCGCCGGACGCATTTATCAATGGGAGCGGCTTCCACGCCGCGATCTGCTGCGCGAGAATTGCCGCACGAACGGCATTGTGTGTCGTTTGTTCCTGTAGCAACGCCATTGCATGGCGTTGCTGCGCTGCATGTGCAAGCAATACCAGCAGTCTTGGCCACACAGGTCTCACACTGCCAATTTCACTGTGCAAAACGGCCTTCTAAGGCTAAAAAACCGCCTCAATTCTGATGCAACTCCTTGCGGCGCATTATCTTGCTCAGGTCCGACCCCAATGGCCCACGACAGTTCGCTGGAGACTAAACTGTTACTCGCCTTCTCCCTTTTTTGCATGAGAAAGCACACTTTGTTCTAGGTACGAAAAATTCAAGGATGCGTTAGAGCAGCGTAAATAGAAATCATACGCATCAACTAGTTTTGAGCATGTTGCTGTGTGGACTGGTATCGCGTTCGTCAATCCGTCAATTCTTGCAATACCCCACAGACCCTGTAACGCCCTCCATCGTTGTTTTGTATTCTTTCTGTATTCCGCGATCTCACATGTTAGTGAACTACGTGTCCCTTTATGTTGTACTATGCACAGAGCTTCCACAACAGCCAAATGAACACCGCTCGCTATTTCATAGCGCGAAAGCTGATTCGTTAAGAATGTGAATGCGTCGTCAGTATCTCCTCCTGCAGCAACATGTGCCATCAGATCTTCCTCTGCTTCGTCAGACCAAGCGAAGCAGTACATGAGATCCCAGACCCACGGCCTGCTACCCAGTGCGCTGTAAGGTAGGCATGCAGCTACTATGAATAGAAACACTATTAGTGAAACTGTAACGCCGACCTTCTTCATGATCTTATTCAGAAGAAGCGGGTTGACAAGTCACCAAGCCAATTACCCAAACGCTCCGCTCCCGATTGTATGGCACCCAGAACGGTCGCTATCACATTGAGTTCGTAAACTGTTTTCCCGCCGGGCATAGACATGTAGTATCCCGGCATAATCTCAACATAACCTTTGACGGTAATAACAGGAAAGAGATCATCACCAGATACCCTTGTTCCGTTGATTCTGTCTGCATCGGTGATTGCACCTCCTGCATCACCAGTTTTTGGAGAATCACGACCGATGGATTGTCCGGGCAGCAAAGTGGCTTTTTCCGAAGGACCATCGTGGCCTTGGAGTACACCCGGACCTCCCTCGACTTCAATCGGGTCTGGAGTCTGATTCTCGATAACAGCAAGCCCCACCGGATCTTGACGGGAGACCGGATTATTCCCGCAGAACTGATACAGATTGAGCGAGTCTTGGTAGTCAATCGGGTCGCGCTGGGTCCATCTTCCCGCTATAGGATCGTAGACGCGATAGGCGTACAGGTACAATTTCGCGTTGGTCAGGTATTCCTTGGTCGAGAAGGTATAGCGCGGGGTGAATGTGCCGGTCTTCTCATAGCAGTTACCGAAGGCGTCGTAGCGGAACGTGCTGTTTGCCGCGCCGTCAGGGTTCAACACCACCAACGTGTCGCCGCGATGATTGCTCAGGTAGTAGTGAGGTTTGGCTGGCGAATCCAGCACTTCCACTTCCGCAATGACATCGCCAATGCCGGCGGCCACGCCCA
>Ga0247841_10007116_pt1 | contig 16783 bp, 13 predicted proteins | sample LaCruzMarch2015__2_FD_192410 | JGI IMG/M metagenome (GOLD analysis project Ga0247841, IMG submission 192410) | Freshwater microbial communities from meromictic Lake La Cruz, Castile-La Mancha, Spain - LaCruzMarch2015_18m | ecosystem: Environmental > Aquatic > Freshwater > Lake | place: Spain... | reverse complement strand
ATACATGGCGCCGGCGTTGTTCAGAGGTGGCATAAAGTACATCCGGGTTCCGGGGATCCAGAACCACGTTATTCACCCCCGTATTTTCGCTGATTTCCAGGACTTTTTTCCAGGTTTTTCCGCCATCAGTTGTTTTGTAAAGGCCACGATCACCGCCTGGACCCCAGACGGAACCTTCTGCAGCCACATAAACAACATCAGAATTGCGGGGATCGATCAGTATTTTACCTATTTGACGCGAATCCTTCAATCCCATATTTTTCCAGCTCTTACCATTGTCGGCGCTCATATAAACCCCGTTGCCGTAACCAAGCGATCGCTGATGATTATTTTCGCCGGTGCCAACCCAAACCACATTGCTGTTATTCGGATCAATAACCACACATCCGATGGAATAGGCGCCATAATTGTCGAACACCGGTTCAAAAGAAGTTCCGTTGTTAACAGTTTTCCACACATGGCCCGATGCCACAGCAACAAACCATTCACTTTTATTCTTTGGATTCACGGCAAAATCGGCAATACGTCCTGAGCAAAAGGCCGGCCCGATGCTTCGGAATTTCAAACCACTTACCAATCCTGAATTATAAACTGAGTCTTCCTTTGGTTTCTCCTTGTCCTTTGATTTGTCCTTTGAATTTTCTTTGTTAATTTCCTTTTGTTTCGACTTTTCAGGTTTTTTTTCTGCAAAAACAGCGGTGATCGAACTGAAAACAAATGCTGCCGAAAGGAGCCACAAAGACAATCGTGATATTTTCATAGAGTGGTTTTTTAATCAGGTGGATTTCACAGAGTTGCCCGATATTTTTATTAGAATAATTGCTGGATTATTTCTGTTGAGGGTTTTATTATTCCTTTTTCGGTTATGATACCCGTAATGAACTTTGCAGGTGTGACATCGAATGCCGGATTGAAGGCTGGGGAACCAGGAGAACACACCAGGATTTTTTCATGCCGGCCATCGTTTGTTATGCCATCTTGATAAAGCACTTCCTCTTCGCTGCGCTCTTCGATTGGTATTTGCTGTCCATCCCTGCAATTAATATCAAAGGTAGATGTTGGGGCTGCAATATAAAATGGCACACCATATTCCTTAGCCGCAATTGCCTTTTCAAGTGTGCCTATTTTATTGGCGGTATCTCCGTTGGCAGCAATCCGGTCGGCTCCGACGATCATCATGTCGATTTTCCCAAGTGACATAAGCCAGGCTCCTGCATTATCAGGTATGATGGTATGGGGAATTCCGGCCTGTTTAAGTTCCCAGGCGGTAAGTCGTGCACCCTGGCTGCGCGGACGGGTTTCGTCGGCATATACAAAAATTTTCTTTCCCTGCTGATGAGCAAGATAGATTGGAGATAAGGCGGTGCCATAATCGACGAAGGCCAGCCATCCGGCATTACAATGGGTTTCAATTGTCATCCCGTCACGAATGAGTGAGTTTCCATATTCACCAATTTTGAGGGAATCTGCAGCATCCTGATCGGCAATCCGCTGAGCCTCCTCAATGGCCATCGAACGGGAGACCATGGCGCAGGAATGAACTTTTTCAACCGCATAAAATAAATTGCGGGCAGTGGGTCGTGTCGATTCTATCACCCGCCTTGCCTGATCAATAAAAGTGGCATAGCCTGACACGGGGGCCTCCATGGCAGCCTGTGCCATGGCAAAGCCTGCAATAGCGCCGATGGCGCCTGCCCCGCGTACCATCATGGTCCGGATGGCATGGCAGCTATCTGAAAATGATTTTGCTTCCTGTATTCGAAAACGAAAAGGCAATAAATTCTGTTCGATGAAAAAAACCGAATTTCCCTCCAGCCATACTGTTCTGTAATTTTGCCCGTCGACTTTCAAAATCCGTCATTTTACAATGAGAGAAGTATCACGGATGGCATATGGTGGGAGTTGAATCTTGAAATTTCCGTGCAAGGTCTGGCCCAGGTAGTTCGCAATACAGGTTCCAATAAATGTCCTTGGATAAAGACGGTTGAAATGGGCACGACCCCCCACGTCGGTGTTGGCACGGCGAATAAACAGGTTATTCGCAAGGCTGTCCTGGCTCAGGTAAAGGTATATATAAGCGCCAACCACCGGAAATCCCTGGTTGGTTACAACATACATGTTTAATGTAACTGAATCAGGTCCGAGATCTTCCCAGGGGGCAACGGGGGGTGAGTCCTCCACCTTTTTACAGGATGACCAACAAATGGGGAGAACGAACATTGCAACTAATAAATATGGAATTACTTTCCGTATCATAACTGCTGCTTATAATATTTTAAAACCAAGACTGACCACAAACAGGTTGCCTTTCGAATTTACCGGGTAAACCGTTCCGTTGTTACCGGTTACATCATTGATAAGGCTGTTCAGCCCTGCCTGGTAACGAATGTCGAGGGTCATGAACAAAACGTCAATCCCGGTTCCGGCCTGTATATACCAGTTGACCGTACTTAGGTTAGATTTTTCGATCGGGCCCGTGAGGTTAACATCCTCGATCTTTGAGTTAACAACAAATGAAGCTTCGGGACCCACCATGATCCTCCATGTAAAAAGTTTGGATTGAATAATACTAAAACCAATCAATACCGGAATATCGAGCGTCCCGACTGTAACTTTCTGTTTCCAGTCATTCACCGTGCTGATGCCAAGGTTTTCAAAAGTTGCCCCGGAAAGGGTATAATAAAATTCGGGCTGGAGATGAACCCGCTTACCAATGCGGGCAAAAGCGCCCACATGAAATCCCGAACTCATCGAGGATTTGATAGAATCAATGTTTGTATTTAGTTTAGATGCATTATACCCAATTTTCAAACCGAGATCAAACTGGGCATACAGTGATTCTGATGCAAAAATCGTGGTGATGAAAAGAAACAACAGGCCAATTAGTTTTTTCATTTCCGGGAGTTTTTTGTTTATCTGTCAAAAATAAAAAATAAAATCAAGAAATAAAAATTATTGTTTTATCCAATCCGGTCAAACCCAGTATAAGGGATCAACGCCCCGGGTATGTTAATTCCTTCGGGGGTCTGGTTGTTTTCAAGCAATGCTGCAACAATACGGGGAAGCGCAAGCGCACTACCGTTTAAGGTATGGGCAGTATGGATTTTGCCAGCCTCATCCTTAAACCGGAGTTTGAGGCGCGTCGACTGAAAGGCTTCAAAATTAGAAACCGAACTGACCTCGAGCCATCTGGCCTGGGCCGACGACCAAACTTCCATGTCGTAGGTGAGAGCTGAGGTAAAACTCATGTCGCCTCCGCAGAGTTTCAGCGCCCTGAATGGGAGTTCGAGTTTTCGCAACAGGCCGGTAACATAATCCTTCATCTCCTCCAGGATTTCATATGACTTTTCGGGATGGGCAATCTGCACGATCTCCACCTTGTCGAACTGGTGCAGGCGGTTCAATCCGCGTACATCTTTGCCATAGGAACCAGCTTCGCGGCGGAAGCAGGCTGAATAGGCCACATTTTTCATTGGCAGGTCGCTGCTTTTCAGGATAGTGTCGCGATAGATGTTGGTCACCGGGACTTCAGCCGTAGGAATGAGATACAGATCATCGAGGTCGGCATGGTACATCTGGTCATCCTTGTCGGGTAACTGGCCTGTGGCGTATGCTGATGCCGCATTAACCATATAGGGGGGCTGCACTTCAGCGTATCCTGCTTTCAATGCTTCATCCAGGAAAAAATTGATCAGGGCCCGCTGCAACCTGGCGCCTTTGCCTTTATACAATGGAAATCCCGCACCCGTAATTTTGTTACCGGTAATGAAATCAATGATGTCATACTTAGTGGTGAGATCCCAGTGCGGAATTGCTTCAGGCGCGGCCGGAATAACTTCGCCTTCCTGCATCACCACGAGGTTTTCCTCGGGGGTCTTACCACGGGGAACAGAGGGGTGTGGGAGGTTGGGAACGCGGACAAGGATATCATCAAGCTCCTTCTTAATATTTTCAAGTGCAGAATCCATCTCCTTGCCCTTGCTTTTGATCTCTCCCGTTTGATCCTTTAACTGGTTCGCTTCAGCAGTTTTGCCCGATTTAAACAGAATACCAATCTCTTTGGCCAGGATATTACCGCGTGCCTGCATATCGTCGAGCATCTTTTGGGTTTCACGGCGTTTATCATCCAGTTCGATAATCCGATGGATAACCTCCTCTCCTTTAAAATTTTTTATCGAAAGTCGATCGATCACCTCTTGCTTGTGTTCACGGATAAAATTCAATGAAAGCATATAAACAGTTATTTAAGAGACAAAAATAGTTAAAAACCTTCAGGCAGGGATAAAAAAAAACCGGCATGGAGTAACCCATGCCGGTTAATACAGATATCGTTTGGCACGACGAATCGCGCTGAAATATTCTAATTAGCCGTCTCTTCGAGTGGTACGACTGAAACATACGAACGGTCGCTTCTCTTTTTCCTGAATTCAACGACACCGTCGACAAGGGCGTAGAGGGTGTGATCTTTCCCTATTCCTACATTAAGACCCGGGTTGTGCACCGTACCGCGCTGACGGAGAATGATGTTACCTGATCTGGCAGCCTGGCCGCCATAAATTTTTACGCCTAAACGTTTGCTATGTGATTCGCGGCCGTTGCTTGAACTACCAGCCCCTTTTTTGTGTGCCATAACTTATATTAATTACGAATTACGAATTACGAATTACGAATGCAGCATTATAATTCTGCTGGTTCCTCTTCCGTTTCCTTTACTATTTTGGGTTTGCTTGAACTTTGTAAACTGATATCTTCTATCAATACTTTGCTGAAATCCTGCCGGTGGCCCGATTCTTTCTCATATCCCTTGCGACGTTTCTTTTTAAAGATAACAACTTTGTCGCCTCTGACGTGATCGACAATCTGGCCGGTGATGCTGGTACCTTCAACCAAAGGTTTACCAACGCTGATGTTGCCGTCGTTATCCAGCAGCAATACCTGGTCAAATTCAATTTTTGTTCCTGGGTCACCTTCGAGCCGGTGAACAAAGATTTCGTCATTCTTCTCTACCTTAAACTGCTGACCAGCTATTTCAACGATTGCGTACATGATATAATGAATTGATGTTCGTAAAATTGGGAGTGCAAAGTTATAAATTTTTTAACATCTCCAAACCATAGCGACAAAAAAAAGAAGATTTAAATTTAATTTACTGCTTATCCCCTTCAAGCAAGTTGATGTTTTAGGTAAGGATTTATGACCCCACCCCGCCCTCCCCTTCAAGGGGAGGGAGACCCTTTACCAAAAGTTGAAAAGAAGTTGATCGATACAAAACGTTGAAGGCATGTCATTTCCAAGAAAATATCATAAAATCTTCGACAAACTTCTCCCTCCCCTCTAAGGGGAGGGTTCGGGGAGGGGTCATTTCATTAACCAACCCCGGTTGCAATTTTATTTACTTGATCAAAGGAGATAAGCAATTTTAATTTATTACAAAGTCACCTACTTTCGACTTCAATATCATAAAGGCAATACTTCCAAACAACACCGTTCAAGCGTCGCGTGTATCATCAAATTTGCCATATGTCACGAATCTATTCTTATCTTTGCATCGTAAATGATTTCAATCAACAACCTTTCTATCCAGTTCGGCGGGGAATCGCTGTTTGACCACATAGCCTTCATTATTAATGACAAGGACAGGATTGGTCTTGTCGGTAAAAATGGCGCCGGAAAGTCGACTTTGCTTAAAATTATCAAGGGACTTCAGCGTGCCGATGAAGGTGATGTGATTCTTCCGGATGGATATTCCGTAGGCTATTTGCCCCAGGAGATGGATATCCATAGCGCCGGCAGCGTAATGGAAGAGGCCATGAACGCATTTACTGAAGTGGTGGAACTTGAGGTGAAGATCGCGGGTTACGAGAAACAAATCAGCGAACGAACAGATTATGAATCGGAGAGCTATCACAAACTTATCAGAAGACACTCAGAGGCGCTTGAACGCTATCATCTGATTGGTGGACAGGCTGTTCATGTAAATATCGAGAAGGTTCTGACGGGACTTGGATTTGAACGTGAAGAGTTTGACCGTAAATTATCGACCTTCAGCAGTGGGTGGCAGATGCGCGTCGAAATTGCCAAAATCCTTCTGCAACGGCACGATGTGATCTTACTGGATGAGCCTACAAACCATCTCGACATCGATTCCATTCAATGGCTTGAGGAATTTCTTGAAAATTTCAAAGGAGCGGTGGTGCTTGTTTCGCACGACAGGGCATTCCTTGATAATGTAACGAAACGGTCGATCGAAATATCCCAGGGTAAACTTTATGATTACAAGGCAAACTATTCTGAGTATGTTTTAATGCGCGAGGAGCGGATGGAAAGTCAGCTGGCAACCCATAATAACCAGCAACGGCAAATCCGTCAGATTGAAAGGTTCGTTGAACGGTTCCGCTCGAAAGCTACCAAAGCAAAGCAGGTTCAATCGCGCATTAAATTGCTTGAGAAAATTGATCTGGTTGAGGTGGATATGGTCGATGAATCGGGTATACGCTTCAGGTTTCCCCCGGCGCCTCACTCGGGAAAGATCATTCTCGAAGGGAAAAACCTGAACAAGGACTATCCGCAGAAACGCGTATTGAACAACCTGGCTTTTTCTGTAATCAAAAATGACCGGATTGCATTTGTCGGAAAAAACGGAGAGGGAAAAACAACTTTATCGAAAGTTATAACCGGACAAGTTGATTATACCGGTGATCTGAAATTCGGACACAATGTCGTTATTGGCTATTATGCTCAAAATCAGAGTGATTATCTTGACCCTGATAAAACAGTATTTCAAACAATTGATGATATCGCTGTGGGCGATATCCGTCCAAGGATTAAGGGCATCCTGGGTGGTTTCCTGTTCAGCGGCGATGATATTGAAAAAAAGGTAAAGGTGCTTTCGGGCGGGGAAAAGTCAAGGCTGTCTCTGGCCAAGCTCCTGCTCACTCCTGCAAACCTGCTCATCCTTGACGAACCTACCAACCATCTTGATATGCATTCAAAAGATGTGTTGAAGAACGCCCTCCTGCAATACAATGGAACACTGGTCATTGTGTCGCATGACCGTGATTTTCTACAGGGCCTTACCAACCGGGTTTTTGAATTCAGGCATGGGGCAATCAAGGAGTACCTGGGCGATATTTATGATTTTCTGGAACAGCGCAGGTTGCGGACATTGAGCGAACTTGAGGCGAATCAGAAAAAGGTTGCCGCTCAATCGGCCGAGGACACGGTTTCTCAAAATAAGATCAATTGGGAAAAGCGAAGAGAAAGTGAGAAAGAGGTGCGTAAGGTAAAATCCCAGATAGCAAAGTGTGAAACGGAAATTGAGAAGCTGGAAGCGGAATTGAAAGTGAAAGAGGGGATGCTTGGCACACCTGAAAAATATCAGAAACAGATTCAGGATGGGACGCTTTACAAAGCATATGAAGATCTTAAAGTCATATTAACCCGGGAAATGAAGCGCTGGGAAGAATTGAATTATGAACTCGAAGTGATGGAAGGGTAATTACCTTTCACGCCCCAGCATCTCCTGCATTAAGCCAATCATTTCAGAGGACTTTCCTGACTCAAAGTGCAGCGAGTTAAAAATATCCATGGCTTTCTGGTGATGATTTTCTATCTCATGACGGGTAATTTCGTCTATTTTTAACTGCCGGAAAATCTTTATAATCTCATCCACTTTTTCTGATCTGTCAATTTCCTTGTCGAAATAGTAATTTGTCAGTTTCAGAAGTGTCTCTTCCCTGGCTAGTTCAAATGCCTTAAGGAACAGAAATGTCTTTTTATTGGTCGAAATGTCTCCACCTATGGTTTTACCGAACTTATTTGTATCACCAAAGGCATCCAGAAAATCATCCTGCAATTGGAAAGCTAATCCCAGTTCAATCCCGAAATCGTATATTTTCTCAGCATCCTGCGGGGAGGCTTTGGCCAGAATGGCGCCAAGTTTAAGGCTGCAGGCAATCAATACAGCTGTTTTCAGCCGTATCATCTGCATGTAATCGGAAATGACGACATCGGATTTTGTCTCAAAATTCATGTCATACTGTTGACCTTCGCATACTTTCCGTGCTGTATCGTTGAATAGGTTTAACACCTGGGGTAATAGTTCAGGGTCTGTTTTTGCGACATATTCGTATGCAATCACAAACATGGTATCGCCTGAAAGAATAGCTGAATTGATGTCCCATTTTTGGTGAACGGTTTCTCTGCCACGGCGCAGGGGTGCATTATCCATGATGTCATCGTGCAGCAGGGTGAAATTGTGAAAAATTTCAACACCCATGGCCGGGTAAACCGCTTTGCTGATTTCTCCGCCGAAGAGATCGCACGACATCAGCACCAGAACCGGACGAAGTCTCTTTCCACCGATGTCGAGTGTATAAGCAATTGGTTCGTATAGTTGTAATGGCTCATTAACAAATTCCGCGTCGGAAAATGCATTGCTGATGAATTGCTGCAAATGTTGAAGAGAGGGCATGATTTTAATCAGTCAGGTTGATGAGGTACTGCCCATAGCCGCTTTTAAGTAAAGGCTGTGCTATCAGGTTCAGCTGTTCCCTGCTGATGAACCTCATGCGGTAAGCAATCTCTTCAATGCAGCCAATTTTGAGACCCTGGCGATTTTGGACAACTTCAACAAACTGCGAGGCCTGTAAAAGCGATTCAAAAGTTCCCGTGTCGAGCCAGGCAATGCCACGGCTTAAAACACCCACTTTTAGTTTCCCCTGCGCCAGATACCACCGGTTCACATCGGTTATTTCGTATTCACCGCGGGCGCTTGGTTGCATGTTCTTTGCCACTTCAATGACCGAATTATCGTAAAAATATAATCCCGGAACAGCAAAGTTTGATTTGGGATTTTTTGGTTTTTCTTCTATCGACAATGCATTCAGATCATCGTCAAATTCCACCACACCATAGCGCTCCGGATCGTTGACATGATATGCAAATACAACGCCACCTTGAGGATCATTGTTTTCCTGAACCAGTTGCGACAAACCATTCCCAAAGAATATATTATCACCAAGGACAAGCGCCACTTTGTCACTCCCAATAAAAGATTCCCCGATTACAAAGGCCTGTGCTAGTCCATTGGGAACCACTTGCTCCGCATACGTAAATGAACAGCCCAGCAATTTGCCATCACCTAATAATTGTTTGAAATGAGGCAGGTCATGTGGCGTTGAAATGATCAGGATCTCGTTTATTCCTGCCATCATGAGCACCGAAAGCGGATAATAGATCATCGGCTTATCGTAAATCGGCATGAGTTGCTTGCTCACCGCAAGTGTTAATGGGTGTAACCGGGTTCCGGCGCCTCCCGCTAAAATGATTCCTTTCATGATACCTGGATTTGAGATGTATGTATTCGGTTCGGTTTAATTATTTATGCTGCTTTTTTCAATTTCCCGGCGGCCGGGAGAAATTTCATCAATGTCGGTATCTGCAGAATCTTCATAAATGTCAACAAAGGGTTCTTCAAACGCTTTGGTGGTACTCCATTTATCAAGGGTCATAAGCAACGAGGGCAGGACAAGCATGTTGAGCAATCCGGCGACGAGTAATGTGAAGGAGATAAGGAATCCCAGCGCCTGAGTGCCCCCGAAAGTCGAGAATACAAATATCCCGAAACCGAAGAAAAGTACCGTTGACGAATAGATCATGCTGTACCCCGTTTCGCGTAATGCCGAAATGACCGATGAAGGGATATCATGCCCGGTATGTTTCAATTGTAACCGGTAACGCGACAGAAACTGGATGGAATTATCAACTGAAATGCCAAGGGCAATGCTGAATATCAGGATCGTGGATGGCTTGATCGGAATTCCGGTAAATCCCATCAGAGCCGCTGTCATCAGCTGGGGAATGAGGTTCGGGATCAGGGAGATCAGTATCATTCGCCATGAACTGAAAAGAAAGGCAAGCAGCATGGCAATGACTACGACTGCAAGGGCGATGCTCTCCCACAGGTTGCGGATCAGGAATTGGGAGCCCTTCAAAAACACCACGCTTGTTCCCGTAATGGTGACATTGTATTTTGCAGGACTGAAAATGGAATCAATTTTTGGTCTGAGACTTTGCCGGATGCTGTCAATCTTCGTAATACCGACATTGGCCATTTGAATGCTGATGCGTGTGACCTGGTAGGTTGAATCAATGAAATTGTCGAGGATTGAACGTTTTTTTGATTTCAGAGATGGGATATATCCGGCCATAAAGGTCAGTTCATTGGAGGTGGGGAGTGAATAGTACTGTGAATCTCCGGCATAAAAAGCCTGCCGGGCTGTTTTAATTACCTCTACAATCGACAATGCTTTTGATAACTCTTTGTAGGTCTTCAAACTGTCCTGCAACCGGTCGATTTTTTTCAGGGTGACGAGGTTCATGGCCCCTTTTTTCTTTTTGGTATCAACCGTTATTTCCAACGGCATAATCCCCTTGAAATGTTTTTCAAAAAAGAGCATGTCCTTGTAAATGGGATCGCGTTTGGAAATATCATCAACGATCGTTCCACTGGTCTTCAATCTGAGCGCTCCTATAACCCCGATCAGAATCAGAATACCCATAACAATATAAATGGGATTCCGGTAGTTTTGAACCCAGTAGACTGCCTTGTCGATAATTGATTTTGCCAGGCTTTCCTCAATGTGTTTTGTATATTTTCCTTTGGGAGGAGGCAGGAAACTGAAAAAGATAGGAACCATGGTCAGCGAAAGGGCATAAATCACCATAATGCTTATGGCTGCAACGAGTCCGAATTCAACCAGCAGTTTATTGTTTGTGATCGTAAATGCAGCAAACCCGGTTGCCGTGGCTGCATTGGTTAGCAGGTTGGCAACTCCGATACGCTGTATAACACGTGTCAGGGCTTTCGCCTGGTTACGGTGGTGGCTGTATTCGTAATGGTACTTATTGAGGATAAAAATGCAGTTTTCAACAGCGATGACAATTACCAGGGGAGGAATGATGGACGTAAGCATGGTGATCTTGTAACCAAAAATCCCCATCAGGCCCAGCGCCCATAAAACACTGATGAGTACAATAACCATGGGGAAGATCACCGCTTTAGCCGATCGGAAAAATACGAACAGGAAAAGGGCCGAAATCAACAAAGCCAGGATTACAAATAATTTTAGTTCATTTAACAATTTTTTTGCAACCAGGGTATTGATGAACGGGAGGCCGGAATAGTGTGCTTCAATTTGCGATCTGGCCGAAAAACGGTCAACCATGGCTTTGATCTCATTCACAAGCCGGTCGCGTTCCTTCGATTGGATGGTGTTTTTATCAAGGGTGAGTCCGAAAAGGTAGGCTGATGTCGATTTGTTATAGATCAATCCTTCGTAAAAAGGTAACGATTGAATTACCGATTTCACTGAATCAAGCGCTGCCTGGTTAAGTGGTTTGGTGGGTGAGATCGGGATGAATTCAAACTTTTTGAGCGAATCATTTCTCACCAGGTTGTATAACCGGGTAACCGATACAATAGCGGCTACTCCTTTGATGCTTTTCAGCGAATCGGTCAAATCATAAATAGCGCTATAGTGTGAAAGCTGAAAAAATTCAGGATCCACAATGCCAATGAACATCACGTTGCCGTCCTGACCGAATTGCTCGATAAATTTTTGATAAGTCCTGGCTGTTGAATCTGACTCAGGCAGGATACTGGCATTCTGGTATTGTATTTTTACCTGGGTCGCCTTGTAGCCCATAAAGGCTGTCATCAGTGCGATTATAACCAGAATGATGACTCTGTTTCGTAAAATGGTACTAACAAGAAAATTCCACACAGGCTGAAAATTTGGGTTGCAAATTTACACAATCCTGATTAGAAATTAAGAATCTCTGGTACCTTTGTGAATCAGAAATTAACACAGTGATTTGGAAGTTGGTAAGTTGGTAAGTTGGCAAGTTGGCAAGTTGGCAAGTTGGCAAGTTGAAATGTTTAAATAATCAAATATACAATGTACAAGTAAATGTGGAATCATGTAATTTATTATCTTACGCTCCAACTTACCAACTTACCAACTTCTTTACTTGTTCACGCATTTGCAAATGAAAAAGGCACTCATCATCGACTCCGTCCACCCCATAATCCCGGAAGAACTTACAGGCATGGGATTTCAGTGTGATTATTATCCTGAATATGGAAGAAAGGAGTACTTAATGTCAGCTGATCAATATACCGGGATCATCATCCGCAGTAAGATCAAACTTGACAAAGAATTCCTGGACAGGGCTACCCGGTTGAAGTTTATTGGCAGGGTAGGAGCCGGTATGGAGAGCATTGATGTGGATTACGCAGTGCGAAAAGGAATCATTTGCCTGAATTCACCCGAGGGGAACCGTGATGCAGTGGGTGAACACACCCTGGGAATGCTGCTCTCATTAATGAACCATTTTATCCGTGCCGATCAACAGGTGCGCAGCGGAAAATGGATCAGGGAGGGAAACCGTGGTACAGAGATTAAAGGCAAGACGGTGGGAATTATTGGCTATGGAAATATGGGGAGCGCTTTCGCCCAGCGGCTGAAAGGGTTTGAGGCAAGGGTTATCTCTTTTGACAAATACAAGAGTGGATATGCCGACGGTAATTCATTTGAAACATCCCTGGAGGAGATCTTCATCGAAAGTGACATCGTGAGTCTGCATATCCCACTCACGGAGGAGACGAAATTCATGGTGAATGATGACTTCATACAACAGTTCCGGAAAAATATCTGGCTCATCAATACATCCAGGGGACCGATCGTAAAGACTACCGATCTGGAAAAAAATATTCTGTCCGGAAAAATTGCTGGGGCCGCCCTGGATGTTCTGGAATTTGAGGACACCTCATTTGAAAATATTTCCGGGAAGTTACCTTCAGAACTTAATTTTTTGCTCAAATCTGACAAAGTGATTTTTACGCCGCATATCGCCGGTTGGACCTACGAGTCAAATGTTAAACTCGCCAGGGTACTGGTGGAGAAGATCAGGGAGGCATTAGTCGTGACACGTGACACGTGACGCGTGACAAGGTAACAAGATCGCAGATTGGTAAAGGTTCTAAGCGATAGTTGATCGAATGAATTCCAAAAAAAATGTACTTTTGCACCTCGAAATGAAATTCTATTCTGAAAACACACATTCTGAATGGATAAAGCAAACAAAGGAATAAAACACTGGTAATTCATTTGGCCTAAGCGCATAAAATAAATTTTAACTCATGAGGTACGAAAACAAACTATTCAAAGGCAAAACCTTAGCAATTTTATCAGGCGGTGGCGACACACCTGCAATCAATTCAAGTATCGAAGCTATCAGGAACCGCGCCTCATTACTGGGATTTAAAGTATATGGCATTTTACAGGGATGGAAAGGTCTCCTGGGCGATGGCGATGTGGTTGATCTTACCAACCAGCCTTATGATGGCTATTATGGAGGTACGGCATTACGTTCGAGCCGTACGAACCCGTTTCCTTCGAAGAAGAATCCTGTAAGCCGTGTTCCACAGGTATTGCGCAACTTTGAACGTTATAAAATCGACGTCCTGGTTACCATCGGGGGCGATGACACAAATGGAGCAGCCAAGCGTTTGTTCGAAACAGAAGGCATTCCGGTGATCGGGTTTCCAAAAACCATCGACAACGATTTGCGTACGCGTACCATTCACACATACAAGGGCAAAGATATTGAAGCTGTCTTGTGTCCCGGGTTCCCGTCGGCAGCCCTGACGATGATGGAATTCACTGCTAACCTCCGGACCACGGCTGAATCACATTCGCGGGCCCTGGTAATGGAGGTGATGGGCCGCGATGCCGGTTGGCTGACTGGCTCGGCGGTTTTTGGCGGGGCAACTCTTGGGCTCATTCCCGAATTTGAGATTACCAAAGAGCGCAAAGAGGTGTTTTTCGAGACCGTCAAGGAGGCTTACATGCATTCAAAAAAGCGATGCATCGTTATTCCTGTTTCAGAAGGAACCCGCTGGTATGATGAAAAAACCGGTAAGGTCGATGTGGTATATGCCAGTTCTGAACTGGATGAATACGGGCATCCCCGGTTTGGAGGGGTAAGTGGAGTCATTGCTTCGGAGATCAGCGCCAAACTTGGCATTGAAGCCCGTGCCCAGATCTCGGGATATTATCCCCGCTCAGGGCACTGCAGGCATTATGATCGCCGGTTAACCGCCACCCTGGCCGATAAGGTCGTCGATTTGCTGCTTCGTGAAGAATATGGGCAAATGCCGGTAATGAAAAAGATCGTGCCCAATGTTGAACTTGAAGAATTCAATACAACCTCTATTGATATGGGCGCCGTGGGAAACAAACCCTTATCTGAAGATTACTATGATATCAGTAAGTTTGCCTTCACCGAAGCCTACCACGATTTCCTCAGCAACATCCTCGGTTCACCCGGCTTTGATGAATTCAAGTATGATTTTCCGGTGGTGATACCATAAATTACAAGTGACAAATTACGAGTGACAAATTATAGGTGACTTTGATATTTTAGCCTTGTTATTTGTCATTTGTAATTTGTAATTTGTCACTTGTCACTTGTCACTCCTAAGCCAGCACCAACTGAATAGTATTCCTGCTCCGGAGTTCCATCAGTATTTCCCGACCCTTTGTAATTCGGTCGACTGATTCGGGGTTGTAATGACGAATGGTAAATAGTTCCAGACCTTCATTGTAGCGGGTTTCATAGTCTTTCTGAAGGAAAGATAGCAGGGGCGCTATTTTTTGAGGATCGGCATCCACACATATGGTAAAACTGATTGCCGAATTCTGCATTACATTTACTTTAATCCGGAAGGTGGCTAATATTCTGAATATTTCACTCAGGTTTTCCTCCAGAATGAATGAAAAATCACGGGGAGAAATGGAGATAAGCACCTGATCCGGTTTCCGGATAAAGATAGGGACCGAAATTTTCCATTCTTTCAGGTTTTCCACCGAAGTTCCTTCCATTTCCGGATTCAGAAAAGATTTTACCCTGAGGATTATGTTCGCATTTTCAAGCGGTTTTATGGTCTTGGGATGGATTACACTGGCGCCGTAATAGGCCAGTTCAATCGCCTCACGGTAGGAGAGTGTTTCGAGCTGCACGGCATCCTTCATCCATTTCGGATCGGCATTCATCACCCCCGGAACATCTTTCCAGATGGTCATCTCCTTTACCTGAAGTATGTGTGCAAAAATGGCTGCAGAAAAATCAGAACCTTCACGGCCCAGGGTTGTCGTATTCCCGGCAGCATCACACCCGATGAACCCCTGTGTCAAGGCAACAGATCCGGAACCGGGATCCTGTTGAACATAGCTGTTGATTTTCTCCCGGATCAGTCGCCTGGTGATTTCCCATTCTACGCGGGCATCGCGGTATGTTGAATCTGTTTTAATCAGTTCACGTACATCAAAGAGTTTTGAATGTATGCCCTGTAATTCGAGAAAGTGATGAAAAATCGAGGAGGATATTAACTCCCCGTAACTCACAATCTGGTCATATTCAAAATCAAATTCCGGGCGGTTTTTTTCATACAGATGCCCTTTTCGTATGTATCCCCTGAGTTGGTTGAAGAGCGAATCGATTTCCCCGAAAACAATGTGATCTTTGTCCGCGAACAATTCATCTGCAATCGTAAAATGATAATCCCACACCTTCTGAAATGAATCAACAACTGCCACCGGATCATTGTTCATGTAGTGTTTCAACACCTCCTCCAGCGCATTGGTCGTTTTACCCATGGCCGAAACAATCACTACCAGCGGCTCCTTGCTAAATTTTTTCAGGATACCTGCAACATTTTTTACACCTGCTGCGCTGTTTATAGAGGCGCCGCCAAATTTGAACAAGTTTAAGTGCATGCCGCAAAAGTAAAGAAAAAGTAAGATTGGATTCGCCGGAAATGTCTATTTTTGTTTTTCCAAATCCATCCGCTATGAAATTCAAGACACTCACCGAGTTTATTATCGAAAAACAAGCTGATTACCCGCAGGCATCAGGCGAACTGTCGCGACTGCTTAACGATATCGGTATTGCCGCCAAATTTGTTAACCGCGAAGTGAACCGTGCCGGACTTGGCGAAGTGATGGGCTATGCCGGTGAAGTGAACGTTCAGGGCGAGGATCAGAAAAAACTGGATGTTTATGCCAACGATCAGTTCATTGCGGCGCTGAAATCGGGCGGTCAATGCTGTGCCATTGGTTCCGAAGAAAACGAGGAGATCATCATCCTCGACAGTGATATTTCGAAACATGGAAAATATGTGGTCGCCATCGATCCCCTCGATGGTTCATCCAATATCGAATCAAATGTTTCAATTGGCACATTGTTTTCAATTTATCGTCGACGTACCGTACGCGGAGCAGCCACCCTCGAAGATTTTCTGCAGCCTGGCCGCAACCTGGTCGCTGCCGGTTACATCATTTATGGATCTTCAACCATGCTGGTTTATACCACCGGCTATGGAGTCAACGGATTTACGCTGGATCCTTCGGTAGGTTTGTTCATTTTAAGTCATCCCGACATCAAATATCCCGAAACCGGAACAATTTATTCCATCAATGAAGCCAACTATTTTTCTTTCCCTGAAGGCGTAAGACAGTATATCCATTACTGTCAGGAAGAGGATGCAGCCACGCACCGGCCTTATTCAACGCGGTACATCGGATCAATGGTTGCCGATGTTCACAGGAATATGGTTCGCGGAGGAGTTTTCCTTTATCCGGGAACTACTAAGAACAAGAAGGGCAAACTGCGGTTGTTGTATGAATGCAATCCGGTTGCTTTCCTGGCTGAACAGGCT
>Ga0247841_10007112_pt1 | contig 16794 bp, 18 predicted proteins | sample LaCruzMarch2015__2_FD_192410 | JGI IMG/M metagenome (GOLD analysis project Ga0247841, IMG submission 192410) | Freshwater microbial communities from meromictic Lake La Cruz, Castile-La Mancha, Spain - LaCruzMarch2015_18m | ecosystem: Environmental > Aquatic > Freshwater > Lake | place: Spain... | reverse complement strand
GATTTAACTGATGAACTCGAATGAGATAAAAGGAAACCCCGTACGATAAAAAATCCGCCGTTAAGCGGATTTTTTTGAGTGCGGGGAGGACGTCATTATTTTAGCTTGCTTATTATGTCTCGGATTTCTGCCGCCCTTTCAAAGTCTAAATTTTTGGCGGCGGTTTTCATTTCTTTTAGAAGAAGTTTTCTATCGTTGATAAGCCCAAACTCCGAAGCCACATCTTCTTTTTTTGAAAACCCCCAATCTCTTATGTCTTTTATAATTGCCCGCGGAGTTATTTTATTTTTTTTGTTATAATCTTCCTGAATTTTTCTTCTTCTGTTTATTTCAGAAATTGCCGATTTCATAGACAAGGTTTCTTTGTCTGCATATAAAATGACACGGCCCTGAATGTGTCTTGCAGCTCTTCCCATGGTTTGGATTAACGTTGTTTTGTTTCTTAAAAACCCTTCTTTATCGGCGTCTAAAATTGCAACTAAAGAAACCTCGGGCAAGTCCAAGCCCTCTCTTAAAAGATTAATTCCAACCAAGACATCAAATTCTCCCTGCCTTAATTTTTTTAGAATTTCCGGCCTCTCCATGGTTTTTATTTCAGAATGAAGATATTGCGTTTTAATTCCATGTTCCACCAAATAATCTGAAATTTCTTCTGCTAATCTTTTGGTTAAAGTCACCACTAAAACTCTCTGCCCCTTAGCAGTTTCTTTTTTTATTTCGTCCATCAAGTCTTTAATTTGGTTTTCTGTTTTTTTAATTTCAATTGAAGGCTCTAACAATCCCGTTGGCCTTATTAATTGTTCAACAATATTTTTCCCCGATTTTTGTGTTTCAAAATCTGCCGGAGTAGCCGAAACATAAATTGTCTGTTTTTGGCGTTCCTGGAATTCTTTGAAAGTCAGCGGCCTGTTATCAACGGCCGACGGCAGGCGGAATCCAAAATTTATTAAAGTTTCTTTTCTTATTTTATCTTGCACAGACATGGCTTTAATCTGTGAAACAGTAATGTGAGACTCATCGATAAATATTAAAGAGCCGTCTGGATTAAAATAGTTGAAATAATCAATCAGAGAGAACGGGGGATCTCCTGCTTTTCTAAATTCCAGCTGGCGCGAGTAATTTTCAATTCCGTGGCAGATGCCCGTTTCCTGTAACATTTCTATGTCGTAGTTTGTTCTTTGCTCTAATCTTTCAGCTTCCAGTAATTTATTTTTTGATTTTAATTCTTTCAGGCTTTCCTGCAATTCAAGCTTTATATTTTCAATTGCAATTTTTATTTTTTCTTGCGGAGCAACCCAAAAGGTTGCTGGAAACAGTTGAAACTTTTGGAGAACTGTTCTCGAAGAGTCTTTGAGAACAGTTCTCGCAGTGTTGCTTTCTCGCAATGACGAGATGCGATCCTCGTCAAATTCCACGCGCAATATTTTTTCTCCAGTGACAAGATAAATTTCAATTAAATCTCCCCGTGCGCGAAAACTGCCGGGCTTGAATTCAACGTCATTTCTTTTGTACTGCAGGTTTGTTAAATGCAAAATAAAATCTTTCCGTTTTATTTTTTGCCCCTTTTTAATATCCAAAGAAACGTTTTGATAATTTTCCGGAGAACCTATGTTATAAATGCACGACACAGAAGCCACAACAATTGTGTCTCTGCGGGACAAAACATCTTGCACAGCCGAATGCCTTAGCCTGTCTATTTCTTCGTTTATTTTAGAATCTTTTTCTATATATGTATCTGATTGCGGAATATATGCCTCAGGCTGGTAATAATCATAATATGAAACAAAGTAATGTACAGCGTTATTTGGAAAAAATTCTTTAAATTCTTGATAAAGCTGGGCGGCCAATGTTTTGTTGGGAGAAATAATAAGGGTCGGTTTATTTATTTTTGCAATGACATTTGCCATGGTCATCGTTTTCCCGGAACCCGTAACGCCCAAAAGCACCTGGTGTTCTGTTCCAGATTTTAAATTAGAAGACAGCTTTTTAATGGCTTCCGGCTGGTCGCCGGCGGGTTTATACTTTGATTTTAGCTGAAATTGCATATACAATGTATATAATACGATTATGATAAGCTACTTAAACGGAAGAATTATTTTAAAGCGCGATAAGTTTATTATATTAGAAGTTAGCGGTGTTGGCTATAAAGTTTTTTTAAACCGCCAAACCCTATCCCGATTACCCGAAGGTAATCGAGGATCCTCGACAGAGTCGGGATTAAAATTACCTGTAGAATTCTTTATATATCATGATATTAAAGAAGACAAGTCAGATCTATACGGATTTTTATCTTATGACGAATTGGATTTTTTTGAAGTCTTAAATGACATTCATGGCGTGGGCCCAAAGGCTGCTTTAGAAATTTCTGTTTTAGGGCCGCTAGACAAAATTAAAGATAAAATTTTAGCCCAAGATGAAAAACTGTTTGCAGGCATTCCGGGCATTGGGGCAAAAAGAGCCTCTTCCATTATATTAGAGCTCACCGGAAAAATAATGGCAAAACCGGCTTCAGCCAGGGGTTCAGTTGATGATGCCGAAGACGCCTTAATTCAGCTTGGATTTTCGCGCCAACAAGCCAAAGACGCATTATCCCGCGTGCCGAGCAGTGTAAAAGATGCCCAAGAGCGTATAAAACTCGCATTAAAAACCTTAGGCAAATAATTGACAAATAGATTGGGTTGGAATATATTTAAAATAGAATGAAACAAGTTTTCAAAAACATCATTATTATTAGCATTATTAACCTCTCTTAGAGAAGGAGCGTTTTTGCAAAATCTGAAACAAAAAGCGCCTCTTCTCAAAAAGAGGTTTTTTCTTGTTTAGGGGTGGAGCCTCTAGGGAAAAAACCCTTTTTGGATTGTTCTTTTTCAACAAGGACGGAAAGCGTGACTGAACAGCAGGTATTAGCTTATCTGAACGAAACGCCGTATTATTACACTTCGCTTGGCGCCGGGCGCACCTTTAAGGAGCGCGTCGGCGAGGTAGAGATTTTCATAAGGAGGGATACAAAAGAGGGTGGTATCATCGTTGAATGCGATGGCGAAGGGTTCCATTTATACTGGGACCAAAATAGCCAAAGTTGGGAGCAGTCAAAGCCTCTGAAATTTAAGTCTTTTGCGGGACTGGGTCGGCCGATGTAATCATCGGCTTTTTTTTGTGCAGAATATATGATAAATTAAAACATAGCTACAAAATATGAAAGTTAAAAGTATAATCAAAAAAATATTGGGAAAGAGTGTGCTGGGTTTTTACCATTATTGCTGGGCGTTGTTTGGCGCAGTTGTTTTTGGCTTTCCATCAAGCAAATTAATTGTTATTGGGGTTACAGGCACCAGTGGAAAATCAACAACAACAGATTTTATAACCAGAATTTTGGAGGAATCGGGCAATAAAGTAGCTTCTATATCTACAATCAGGTTTAAGGTGGGAGAAAAAGAATGGGAAAATAAATATAAAATGTCCATGCCAGGGCGCTGGGTAATCCAGCAGTTTTTTAGCCAAGCAAAAAAAGCGGGTTGCAAATACGTTGTTTTGGAGGTTACATCAGAGGGTATGAGGCAGTACAGGCACAAATTTATTAATTTTGATACGGCTGTTTTTACCAACATTGGCCAGGAACACTTAGAATCGCATGGAGGTTTTGAAAATTACAGAAATGCAAAAATTAAATTATTCAAGACAACAAAGAATGTGCATGTTATAAATGGAGACGATGAAAATGCAAAGTATTTTTTAGATGTTCCTGCCAGGAAAAAAATTGTTTTTTCTATAAAAAATTTAAAAAACATAAACAACCAGAACGGGTTGCATTTTAATTACAAAGGAGTGGATTTTAATTTAGATTTATTGGGAGATTTTAATATAATGAATGCATTAGCTGCAATCACTGTTGCAGGAGTTTATGGTGTAAATTTAGAGACTTGCAAAAAAGCTTTAGAAAAAGCGAAAGGAATTGTCGGCAGAATGGAGGTGGTTCAAAAAGAACCTTTTGAAGTTGTTGTTGACTACGCTCACACGCCAGAGCAGTTAGAGTCAGCCTACAAGTCATTGAATGAAAGGCCGTTAATTTGCGTTTTGGGTTCTTGCGGAGGGGGCAGAGATAAATGGAAAAGGCCGGTCTTAGGAGAAATTGCAAAAAAATATTGCAAAGAGATTATTGTCACCAATGAAGATCCTTATGATGAAGATCCAATGACTATTATAAATCAGGTAGCGGAGACTGCCGGACAAAAGGCTCAAAAAATATTAGATAGAAAAGAGGCAATAAAAACAGCTTTGAAATTGGCAAAACCAAACGATATTGTTATAATTACAGGAAAGGGGTCAGAGCCCTTAATGTGCGTATCAAATGGCCGGAAAATTCCGTGGAGCGATAAAAAAATAGTTAAAGGGGAACTGATCAAACATGAGAAATAATATTGAGGGAGGACAATTTGAAGAGCAAGAGATTAATGATGAGCTTAAGGTTCCTGTTCCAAATAGGCCAAAAGCCGAAGTTGGGCATGAACATTTTGAGTTTAAAAAGGTTGTCGGAGTTGGCGTTCTTTTATTGGCAATTTCAACGGGGTGCGGCGCCAGGCCAAAAGAAAGTAAATATCCGGCTGGGCCAGTATATAACCCCGCAAGAGCAGAAGCCACTTTAAAAGAAGCGTTGAAAGAAGATGTTGAAGCTAGACGCTCAGAGAGTGAAGCTCCACAAGAGGATTCTCCTAAAACAGAGGAAGCGCGCGCTCCTGTTGATGAAAAGCAAACGCTTTCTATATTCAAACAGTTCAGGTTTCTTGCAAAAAGCAGGGGGGATGGAACTTTTGAGGTTCAACTTGGGGATAATTTTGGCAATAGTGAATGGCACTTGGTTGGGCCCGAGGCGTTGCAGGAATTAAAGGATGTTCAGAACGACTATGTAAAAAAAGTTGATTCTATAACAAAAACAGTGGGCAATCTTGGGTTGGAAGCAAACCGTGTAAAGCGGGACATTTTTGAACCCAGAATGATGGGGGTTGTCAGAAGGTGCGAAAAATTAAGCTTTGAACAATTGTCTCCTGCAGCGCAAAAAGTAGAAGAAAGAAGCCAGAAGATAAAAGAAAAAACAAAAAATCAAAACGCGTCTGTAAAAGATGGGAAAAAAGCGATAATAAAAAAAGTCGTGGCGCCGGAAAAAACCGAGAAGCAGAAAATAGCAGAAGAAATTGATGAGCTTGTACAAAAAGGAATAAAAAAACATCCTGGCAAAAGACAGGGGAGAATTTATTAAAAGATACTTTATGGCGGTAATAAACGAAGAAGAATTAAAAAAAGAAATTGCAGAAAAATTGGATTTATCCGGCTATTCTAGTGAAGAGCAAGAAAAAATTATTTCCATGTTATTGGAAAATGTTTCTGCTAAACTAAATATTGCTATATTGGACAGACTAAGCGAAGAGGAAAGAGCAGAATTGGAAAAATTTTCTGATGCAGGTAAAAACGAAGAGGCAATGAATTTTTTGAGTTTAAAAATAAGCGATTTACAAGAAGTTATTGATGGCACGGCTGCAAAAATTGTTGAGGAATTTAAAAAAAGCAGAAAAAAGCCTTAGTTGCTTCTTATCTGGTTCTATGGTAAGCTGAAAAGGACACAGAAATGTCTTTTTTTATTATGAAAAAAATAACAAAATCCGACAAAATATTTATTCGAAGGGAAAAGGCGAGCATAAGACGCCAGTTTTCTGATGCAAAAAAACAGCAGGAAGCCATTGCTGGAATTTATGCAAAATTTAATGTTAAGCCTGTTACTATAGATAAAAAGTAATTTTATGAAAATAAGAGATATACAAAACTTATTTATTAAAATTGGAACAGAAGCTGACTTTAGAGGGACAGAAGGAGTTCAAAAATTTTTGGATGCAAAAAAAGTAAAATTCCAAAAGCTTTCTTTAAAAGATCAGGAGGAGTTTGACAAAGAAGCGTTGGAAAACCCCTATTTGGATTCGGGCGTATATAACATTTCAGATGATAAGGATATAAAAAAAGTTTTGGTTGGAATTGATATAGGCCCTGCAGAAATCATGATGGCAAAAGAATTGGGCGATATTGATTTGGTAATAGCCCATCACCCGGTTGGAAAGGGTTTAGCCCAGCTTGCAGATGTAATGAGTTTGCAATGCGATGTTTTAAGTTACTATGGAGTGCCGATAAATATTTCAGAAGGTTTAATGAGAGAAAGAATTTCAGAGGTTGCAAGAGGAGTAAATGCCTCAAACCACCAGAGAACAGTTGACGCAGCAAGATTGATGAAAGTTAATTTCATGAACTCCCACACTCCGGCCGATAATTCAGCCGCCCGATTTTTAAGGGGTTTGATTGAAGGCAAGCAAGTTGAAAGAGTCGGAGATTTAATAAGCATATTAAAGGAAATACCGGAATATAAAGAGGCGATGAAAATTGGAGTCGGCCCCAAGATTTTTGTCGGCAATCCGGATAATCATTGCGGTAAAATTGCGTTTTCTGAAATTACCGGAGGCACTGAAGGTTCGCCAAAGCTTTATGAAAAAATGGCAAATGCGGGAATTGGAACCACCGTAGCAATGCACATATCAGAAGAGCATAAAAAAGAGGCCGAAGCCGCTAATATAAATATAGTAATTGCCGGCCATATTTCCTCTGATTCATTAGGGATGAATTTATTGATGGATGAATTGGAAAAACAGGGAATTGAAATTGTTCCATGCTCTGGATTCACACGCGTTTCTCGTGTAAAATAGATTTATCGTGGCATATAAACCGCATAAATTAGTTAGAGAAAAAACCTCAAAAAAACAACTCCAAAGAGATTTTTGGCAAGTTTTTTTAATTGAAGGCGGATTGTTTTTAGTCACCTCTGCTTTAGCAGTTTTAAACGGATTTCAATTAGACAGACTGGTAAGAATTAAGAAGATATATTTGCCAACAGTTTCTTTGCAGGACTTTGTATTTTCTTTTTTATTTATTACCTTTTTTATTTTACTTTTTGTATCTTTTAAAAAAGCGACAAAATTTAAGGAGCTTATTTTTAAGGGGCTTTTTATTCTAACTGTTTTTTGGGGAGGCATGACTGTCTTAAATGCCTGGCTTCATGTGTTCGGAGCAATTTTGATAATGGGAGTTTTGATTGTTGCGTGGCTAGAAAGGCCTTCGGTGTGGGTGCACGATATTTTAATGGTACTGGGTTTGGCGGGAGCAGCCAGTTTTTTTGGCCTTGGATTTGATCCTGCCATCATTATTGTATTGCTGGTGTTACTTTCTTTCTATGATTTTGTTGCGGTTTATAAAACAAAGCACATGGTAAGGATAGCAAAAGAGATGATTGAAAAAAGGGTTGTGTTGGGGTTTATAATTCCAAAGCAGTTAAAATATTTTAAAGATAAGCTGGCCAAAGTTCAGCCGGCAGGAAATTTTCTGATTTTAGGGGGAGGGGATGTTGTTTTTCCAAATTTGCTGGCGGTCTCAGTTATTCCATCTGGAATTATAAAAGCTCTAATAATTGTTTTGTTTTCTTTGGCCGGGTTATTTTTCAGTTATTGGCTGCTTGTCAGCCAAAAGGACAGTGAACCCATTCCTGCTCTCCCTCCCGTGGCTTTGTTCGCAATAATCGGTTATTTTGTATCAATGTTATTGCCCCTATAGTTCAATGGATAGAATTTGAGCTTCCGAAGCTTAAGATGCTGGTTCGAATCCAGCTGGGGGCACCCTGATTGAACAACATTGTATTTTTTGATAAAGTAAAACCATAAAGGTTTTAAAATAATTTTAATTTTATGGCAAAAAAACCAATAGGAAAAATAACACATTATTTTTCGGATATAGAGGTGGCCGTTATTAATCTTTCTTCTTCTTTAAAGGATGGAGAAGAGATTAGGATTACCGGAGGAGAGAGCACAGATTTTAATCAGGTAGTTGAGTCAATGCAGGTTGATCACAAAAAGGTAAAGTCGGCAAAGAAAGGAGATTCTGTGGGGCTGAAAGTAAAAGAAAAGGTTAGAGAAGGATACCTGGTGTTTAAGGCATGACAGACCAAAATATACAGGAAAAAATTGAAAACAAAATTATTGATTACATAGTTTTGGGTTCCGGCGGAAGACTGATTGCTTTCAAGCCCCAAAAAGCTAAAAATGGCGCAGATTTGGTTATAAAGAGAAAAGGAGAGTATGAAAATGAAAAGGAGAAAAAATCCAAAAGCGCGGTTGTAAAAACCCGGATTTTTGGAACAAAATCAAAAAAGAATACGGATGATATTTTTTTATCTATTTACAGTCAGGAAGAAGACGTTGATATCTCAAAGAGCGAGCCTGTCAAAAACTTTTATTTATTATTCGTCCAGTTTGACATGGTAAAACAAGATATTGATGACAATGTCAGAATTATAAAGTTAGATGAATCAAAAAAAGAATTTCTGATGCAAAAAAATGAGCTACCCCAATTTTTCCTTGATTTAGTATGAAATTTGTTGCAGATTTTCACATACACTCAAAATATTCCAGAGCCACCTCTCCTTCAACTGATTTGGAAAACTTAGACAAATGGGCGCAAATAAAAGGAGTTAAAGTTTTAGGTACGGGAGATTTTACTCATCCTGTGTGGTTAGAAGGATTAAAAGAAAAATTGAGCCCCGCCGAGCGGGGTCTTTTTAGCTTTAAAAACTCTAATTCACCTACGAGGTTTATTTTAACCTCCGAAATAAGCTGTATTTATACAAAAGGCGGAAAAATCAGGAAAATACATATAGTTGTTTTTGCTCCGTCTTTTAAGGCTGTTGAGAAAATTAATTTAGAGCTTGGGAAAATCGGAAATTTAGTTGCAGATGGCCGCCCTATTTTAGGATTGGATGTTAAGGAGCTGGCAAAAATTGTTTTAAACGCAGACGAAAATTGTTTGATTGTGCCCGCTCACGCATGGACGCCATGGTTTGCAGTATTTGGTTCAAAATCAGGATTTGATTCAATAGAGGAATGTTTTGATGACTATTCAAAGTATATTTATGCTGTTGAAACAGGACTATCTGCAGATCCTAAAATGTTCTGGAGAATTTCAAAATTTGATAATTTAACTTTGCTTAGCAATTCAGATGCCCATTCTCCGCATAAGATTGGAAGAGAGGCCAACGTTTTTGATACAGACTTAAGTTACGATGCTATAGTTGGTGCTATAAAAACAAAAGACAAAAACAAATTTTTGTGCACCATCGAATTTTTTCCTGAAGAAGGAAAATATCACTATGATGGCCACAAGGATTGTAATTTGAGTTTGTCTCCAAAAGAATCTAAAAAATATAATAACATCTGCCCTGTTTGCGCAAAACCCCTGGTTATCGGGGTTTTAAATAGGGTTGAGTCGCTGGCTGACAGGCCGGAAAATTTTGTTCCGGAGAATGCCATTCCTTTTAAAAGTTTAATTCCATTGCAGGAAATAATCGCGGAATCTTTGGGGGTTACTGTCGCCTCAAAAAAGGTGCCGAAGTTTTATGATGCTTTGATTGAGAATCTGAAAAACGAATTTAATATTTTACTGGAAGAAAAAAGAGAAAACTTGGAAAAATACAGCCTGCCGGAAATTGCAGAAGGGATAATAAGAGTTAGGGAGGGAAAAGTTGATATTGATCCTGGATATGACGGCGTTTATGGAAAAATAAAAATCTTTTCCGCCCAAGGCGGACCAGCCTCGGGCCGGGAAAACAAAAAGCGTCCCAATCAAAAAACGCTATTTTAAGTTATTCACTTGACTTGCTTCTTGGCGGGAGTAAGATTATTTAACGTTTACTTTCGCTCTTTGTGTATTCTTGGGAGGGAGACCTAGACATGAGCGAGCCAACCGCATCAAGCATCAAAGAAACAATTTTGGACATCATAGTCGGTATCGGCCGGCTGCAGGGCATCGGCATGGGGTCTGAAGCTCCAGAGCTGGATGGTTTCAGGAAGCTTCTTGTCCAGGCACAAGCGGACTATGAGGAGCTTCGACGAGGCGGTCTGCTTCACGCAGATGAGGTGCGCGAGTTCAATGAGAGCTTTCTTAATCTCGCAGAAGGGATTGAAGAGTTCGCGCAAGGATGTTGTGTAGAGGCCTGAATTCTCTCCAGAAGTGCCTGCATTGCCAGACAAAATGCAAGCGCAGAAAGCCAGGTTCCGCCCACGCAGGACGGACTTTTTTTATCCACCATACGGGATTTGCCCTTGCTCCATTTTTTATATATACTTATTAAAACAAACATCCATTGACATTTTTTTGAAAGAGAATAAGATTAATACCACCTAAAATATAATGGACAAAATATTTTATATAACAAAGGAGAAACTGCAGGAGCTAAAAAAGGAGTACGATGAGCTGGTTACTTTTGAGCACAACAAAACTGTGGGAGAGGAAGCTCCCAAAATTTTTGAATCAGAAGACATAAATCCTGAATTTCTTTCTTTTCAGGAAGACATGAGTTTTTTACGATCCAGGATTGGAGAACTTAAAAATATTTTTGAGCATTACGAATTGATAAAAAATCCGCCCAAGTCAGATCAAGCCGTTGTTAATTTGGGAGCAAAGGTAAAAATAGATGTTGATGGAGAAAAAGATGAGTTTGTTATTGTTGGAACGCTTGAGGCAAATCCAGCATTAGGAAAAATTAGCAACGAGTCTCCTGTGGGAAAGGCGCTTTTAGGTCACAAGATTGGAGACGAAATAACTGTTTCTTCTCCAATTAAGACTAAATATAAAATAAAGAGCATAAAGTACGAAGTTGGATAGAAAAGAATACCATGGATAAGGTTATAAAATTTTTTATTGAAGTTGGAAAATTAAAAACGATGCCACGCCGCGGCTGGGTAATCAGGGAAGTTAAAGACCCAGAAAGCATTGCCGAACACACATTCAGGGTTGCAATAATGGCGTGGGTTTTGGCTGAAAAGAAGGATAAAAAATTGAAGCTGGAAAAACTTCTTAAGATGGCTTTGGTGCATGACTTGTGCGAAGTTTACGCCGGAGATATAACGCCCTATGATTCAATTCTTCCTAAAGATAAGAAAAAAAGGAGGGAGTTGTTAAAGACATGGCCAAGGTTTACGGAAAAAGAAAAAAAGAGGTTGGCTGAGAGTAAATTTAAAAAAGAAAAAGCCGGTTTGGAAAAACTTATCAGAAATTTGCCTCCAAGATTAAAACACGAAGTCATGGCTCTTTGGCTGGATTATGAAAACGGCCAAAGCCCTGAAGGCAGATTTTTTAAACATGCAGACAGGCTTGAAAGTTTTTTACAGGCAGCAGAGTACTGGAAGGGCAATAAGAATGTTCCCCAAAAGCCTTATTGGATACAAGCAAGAGAATTGCACGATGACCCCGTAATTTTAGAATTCATTAATCAGATTGATAAAGAATTTCATAATAAAATAAAACCTAAAGAATAAAATTTAAAAGGACAGCCTCGCCGTGCCGGGGCTGTTTTTTGTTTTGGCCTGTGATAATATAATTTAATATAACTTAACTAACTAGTATGCCAAAAACAATCAGTAAAATCATAAAGGTTTTAATCGCCAGCGATTTTTTCTTAAATTTGGGGTGGGGTTTGCTGTCTCCGGTGTTTGCATTATTTATTCTAGAAAAAATAACATTGGATAATCCGGTAAAAGCGGCCCAAGTGGCTGGATTTGCAGCATTGGCCTATTGGATATCAAAATCATTTATTGAAATTCCAATCGGCAGATATTTAGATAAACATGACGGCGAAAAGGACGACTTTTGGTTTATGGCAATAGGCCTTTTTGTTGTTGCCTTTGTTCCAATAGGATATCTGTTTTCAACGCAAGCTTGGCACATTTATGTATTTCAAGTATTGCACGCCGTAGGAATGGCAATGGCCTTGCCTTCATGGCTGGCAATTTTTACACGTCACATAGACAAAGGGAAGGAGGCTTTTGAATGGAGTATGGAAACCACATCAATAGGGGTTGGCGCCGGAATAGCTGGAGGACTTGGAGGAGTTATGGCTTCAATGCTCGGATTTAAAGCGTTGTTTCTTTTTGTCAGCGGGCTTACAATAATTTCAGCATTTTTGTATTTGTTTATTAGAAAGGATGTTTCTCCAAGGGGCGGGCGTTCAGAGCCCTCTATGGAAAGGCCCGTTGTTGAACCATAAAAAATATATAAAATGGGAAATCAAGAAACACGTAATTGTCAGAACTGCAAAAAGGACTTTGTCATAGAGCCCGACGATTTTGGTTTCTATGGAACAATACATGTCCCCCCGCCAACATGGTGTCCGGAGTGTAGAATGATGCGGCGTTTCGTGTGGATAGGATATAGCACTTTGTATAAACGTAAGTGTGATTTTACGGGAGAGCAAGTTATTTCTTTTTACCATCCCGATCTGCCTTTTAAGGTATATCGCCAGGATATATGGCATTCAGATAAATGGGATCCGCTTTCGTACGGGCGAGAGTATAATTTTAATAGGCCCTTTTTTGAGCAATTTCGTGAACTCCAGCTTTCAGTCCCAATGCCTGCGCTTCATGCGGAGTATTCGACCATGGTACAGAGTGAGTATTGCAACGCCGCAAGCGAACTAAAAAATTGTTATTTATGCTTTATGGCCGACAGAGCCGAAAATTGCGGATATTGTACTGCAATGTCTTTTCTTAAAGAATGTTTTGATATTTCTTGGGTAAATTATTGCGAGCTCTGTTATGATTCTGTAAACTTGGACCACGGTTATCAAGCCATGTATTCTCAGGATTGCACTAACTGTCAAACAATTTGGTTTTGTAAGGATATGGTGGGATGTTCAAATTGTTTTGGGTGTATTGGGTTGAGAAACAAGAATTACCATATATTTAACAAGCCGTATAGCAAAGAAGAATATCAAGAGAAAATAAAAGAGTTTGACTTTGGTTCTTCTCTAGGCGTGGAAGATATAAAAAAACAATTTGAAGAATTTGCGATGAAATTTCCGCGCAGGAATTTTCATGGATTAAAAAACGTAAATTCTTCAGGAGATTATTTATACAGATGCAAAAACGTAAAAAATTCTTATTGGGTGGATACTGCCGAAGATGTGCGTTATAGCCAGCATTTGCAAGCACTTAATACCGCAAAAGCCTACGACTATACTTCTTTCAGCTACAATGCTGAGTGGATATACGAATGTTCATGGGTTGGAATAAACACCCACATGATGAAATTTTCTTTTTGGAATTATAGCGGTCACGATAGCGAATATTGCATTGGTTGCCATGGTTCAGGAAACTGTTTTGGGTGCGTGGGCGTGCGAGACAGGGAGTACTGCATCTTAAACAAGCAATATACAAAAGAAGAATATTTTGATTTAGTCAGCCGTATTAAAAAACAAATGATGGAATTGCCATATAAAAATGAGCGGGGCATAGAATTCAGATACGGCGAGTTCTTTCCTTCCGAATTTTGCCCGTGGGCATTTAATGAAACCAGAGCATATTTGTTTTTTCCATTTACAAAACAAAAAGTATCAGAAAAAGGTTTTGCCTGGCGCGACCCCGATGAAAAAGAATATCAAAATGCAACAGCTCAAATTCCTGATCATATAAAAGATGCCGCGGATTCAATTCTTAAGGAAATATTTAAATGCGCAAAATGCGGTAAAAATTACAAATTAATAAAAATGGAACTGGATTTTTATAGAAGAATGAATATCCCAATTCCTAAACAATGCCCTTTTTGTCGCGACCGCGAGCGCCACTTGCGCATGAACCCAATGAATATTTATAATCGCGATTGTGCGAAGTGCGGGAAGGATATTGAAACTAGCTACGCGCCGGAGAGGCCCGAGATTGTGTATTGCGAGAGTTGCTACCAACAAGAAGTAGCGTAAACTTATATATGAAGAACCAGGAGATTTCAAAAATATTTTTTAATATGGCGTCTCTGCTTGATAAGGGCGAGAGGGATTTTAGGATTATTGCCTATAAAAAAGCGGCTTTGGCTTTGGAATCGTTGGAAGAGGACGTTGCAGAAATTTATCTTGATAAGGGTATGGCGGGTTTAGAAGAAATTCCAACAATTGGTAAAAATTTGGCTTTGAAAATTGAAGAGTATATTAAAACGGGAAAAATAAAAGAATATGAAAAGTTGAAGAAATCTCTACCGGTTGATTTTACAGAAATGACAAAGGTTGAAGGAATGGGGGTGCAAAAAGCCAAAACTCTTTATAAAAAATTAGGCATTAAAACAACTAAAGAATTGGAAAAAGCGGCTAAGGCTCATAAGATAGCTCCTTTATTTGGCTTTGGAGAAAAAACAGAAAAGAACATTTTACAAGGGATTGAATTTTTAAAAGTTGATAAAGGCAGGGTTTTGCTGGGATTTATAATGCCAACAGTAAGACAGATAATTTCAAAATTAGAAAATCTGCCGGAGGTTAAAAATATAAGCGTTGCGGGTTCTGTAAGAAGAAAAAAAGAAACAATTGGAGACGTAGATATTTTGGTGGCCTCTGCAAAACCAGAAAAAGTTAATGATTTTTTTGTTAAAATGCCGGGCATTGAAAAAGTGTGGGCAAAAGGTCCCACAAAATCTTCTGTTCATTTAAAGCAGGGGTTTGATGTGGATTTGAGGGTTGTAAAAGAAGAAAGTTTTGGCTCGGCTCTGCAATATTTCACCGGCTCAAAAGAACACAATATTGCAACGCGCAGAATTGCAATATCAAAGGGGTTAAAACTAAATGAGTACGGAGTTTTCGCGCGGCAATCCGCCGGCTGGCGGATGGTTGCCGGTAAAAATGAAGAAGAAGTTTATAAAGCATTGGGACTCGTATATATAGAGCCAGAATTAAGGGAAAATTCCGGAGAAATTGAGGCTTCTCTAAAAAGCGAATTACCAAAGATAATTGAGCTTAAAGACATAAAAGGAGATTTGCATTGCCATTCAGACTGGGACCTGCCTCGCGGCAAGTCGGGCGGCGGAGAAAATTCAATTGAAGATATGGCAAAATTTGCTATGGATCTAGGTTATGAATATATTGGCATTTCTGACCACACGAAATTTTTAAGGATTGAAAACGGATTGAATGAAAGCCAATTGCTAAAACAACACGAGGCAATTGAAAAAATAAACGAAAAATTAAAAAAACAAAATATAAATTTTAGAGTTCTGCATGGTTGCGAAACAAACATTCTAAATGACGGATTGGTTGATATTAAAGATGAGGTTTTAAAAAAATTAGATTATGTTATTGCAGGCGTACATTCTTCTTTAAAAATGCCAAGGAAAGAAATGACAGAAAGAATTATCAAGGCAATGAAAAATAAAAATATAGATATTATTTCGCATCCAACGGGCAGAATAATTCAAAGAAGAGATGAATATCAGGTTGATTTGGAAAAAATGTTAAAAGCAGCAAAAGAAACAGGCACAATTTTAGAAATTAATTCATGGCCGGAAAGGTTAGACTTAAAAGATATTTATATTAAAATGGCAAAGAAAATTGGGGTAAAAATGATAATTAACACAGACGCTCACGAAAGGACGCAAATGCAAAATATGGAATTTGGAATCGCCCAGGCCCGTCGAGGCTGGGCCGAAAAAATTGATATTGTTAATACTTTAAGCGCCGAAGAGCTGCTAAAACATTTTAAATAAATGCCGAGAGAAAAATCAGCAGGAGCAATTATATATAGGCTGGAAAATGGGGTGCCTCATTATTTGGTTTTGCGTTATATTCCAGGGCATTGGGAGTTTGCCAGAGGCCATGTTGAACAAGGGGAAACAGAAGAAGAAACGGTGCGGAGAGAAATAAAAGAGGAAACCGGAATAAGCGACCTTAAAATAATTCCAGGGTTCAGGGAATATACAAAGTTTTTTTTCAGGAAAACTTACGGATTAAAACCCGAGCAAAAGAAAACTGCTCCGTGGGTGTTTAAGCTGGTTATATATTATCTGGCAAAAACAAAAACAAAAGAAATCAAACTTTCAAAGGAAAACACAGATTTTTTATGGCTGCCGATTAAAGATGCCATAAAAAGGACAACACATAAAAATGCAAAAGCATTATTAAAAAAAGCAGATGAATTTGTAATAAAAGAGAAAACATGATAACAAGAAGCCGGAAAACCTATCCTTGATTTTGGAGGAAACCCGTGTACGCCATTCTGATACACTCTGGTTGTTTAGAGTATCCGGGTATATTTGGAGGAGGGGTTGACCTAATAATCGAAGCTCCTTCACAAAAAACCGAGAAAGGGGTTGTCGTCTATTCGGAAAACGAAGATTCCCTTCACGTTATGCAAAGGCTCCAGGCACATTGGGAAAGTGCGCAACTTTTTCCCTGCGGATTATTCCGCTTTGACATGACCGGGGAGGAAGTTGTTGCGCTTCTGGAGGAGACGATAGGGAATATTGAAATTTTCGAATGCCAATGCCGGCTGCCCAATCAACGAAAAACCGCCATCTGCGAGGGATAGCGGTCTTTTTTTTGAGAAAAATTATTTTGCTTTTACTTCTTCAACGATCTGTATAAATATTTCAGGATGTTCGTTCGCAAGTTCAGACAGCACTTTTCTGTCCAGCTCTATTTTTTTGGTTTTTAATCCGTTGATTAATCTGCTGTAGGTGATGCCGTTTTCTCTGGCAAGCGCGTTTATCTGCAAATTCCACAAATTTCTGAAGGTTCTCTTTTTAACTTTTCTGTCTCTATATGCATAAGTCCATGCATGCCTTAAGGCGTCTTTTGCCAGTTTAAATTTTGATTTTCTTCCATATTGAAAACCTTTGGCATGCTTTAATAAATGCTTTCTATGTTTATGTGATTGTGTACCTCTTTTTACTCTTGGCATTTTA
>Ga0247841_10007111_pt1 | contig 16795 bp, 15 predicted proteins | sample LaCruzMarch2015__2_FD_192410 | JGI IMG/M metagenome (GOLD analysis project Ga0247841, IMG submission 192410) | Freshwater microbial communities from meromictic Lake La Cruz, Castile-La Mancha, Spain - LaCruzMarch2015_18m | ecosystem: Environmental > Aquatic > Freshwater > Lake | place: Spain... | reverse complement strand
CAAAGCGAAAAAAATTATTTCCGAAATCAAGAAAGCTGAAAAAGGCGCTAAAATATTATATCTTGCAACTGACTTGGATCGAGAAGGTGAAGCCATTTCTTGGCATATTTTAAAAGCCCTAAATATCAAAGAAAATGATCAAAATGTTAAAAGAATTGTTTTTAACGAAATAACTAAGTCGGCATTAGAAAATGCAGTAAAAAATCCACGTGGTCTTGATATGAATTTAGTGGACGCGCAGCAAGCAAGAAGAGTCTTAGATCGACTGGTTGGCTACAAACTTTCTCCGCTTTTATGGAGAAAGGTAAAATCCGGCCTATCGGCGGGCAGAGTTCAATCTGTTGCAGTGCGGTTAGTTGTCGATAGAGAAAGAGAAATTGAATCTTTCAAACCGGAAGAATTTTGGCTTTTGGGTGCAAATCTATCAAAAATTCAAGATGATAAACTATTCAAATCATTTTTAACAGAGGTCAACGGAAAATCAGTTAAAAAATTTGATATAAATAGCAAAGAGCTTGCAGACCAAGTAGAAAAAAATCTAACTGGTGCGGATTACAAAGTATTAAATATTTCTAAAAAAGAATCTCTAAGAAAACCATCTGCTCCGTTTACAACTTCAACTTTACAGATGGAGGCTTCAAGGAAACTCGGATATTCAGCAAAGCAGACAATGATGTTGGCTCAAAAGCTTTATGAAGCGGGCCGTATTAGCTACATGAGAACTGATTCAACCAATCTTTCCGAAGAGGCAGTTAGCGCAATCAGGAAGACTATTAAAAGCGAATTTGGTGATAAATATTTGCCGGAAGGTGCTCAGAGATATCAAACGAAAACAAAACGTGCTCAAGAGGCTCATGAGGCAATTAGACCGTCTCATGTTGACCGTAAAGATGCTTCAGAGGACAGCAGAGAACAAAAGCTCTACGAATTGATCTGGAAGCGAACGGTGGCGTCTCAAATGAAAGAAGCAATATTTGATATTACGACAGTTTCAATTGAAGCAAATGCCAAGCAAAATTTCTTATTTGTAGCAAAGGGAGAAGGCCTTCGTTTTGATGGTTTTATAAGAGCGTATGTTGAAAGTCAGGATGAAGAAACAGATGAAATTGAAAATAATATTCCGGTTCTTAAAGTTGGTGAAGTATTACAATTTCATAACTTAATTAAAGAGCAAAAGTTTACTGAACCGCCAAAGAGATATTCTGAAGCAATGTTGGTTAAAAAGCTTGAATCTCTTGGTATTGGCCGTCCATCAACCTATGCTCCAACTTTGGCGACAATCCAAGATAGGGGATACGTAGAATTAACTGATAAAAGATTTTTTCCAACAGATATTGCCAAGATTGTAAACGATCTTTTGGTTAAGCATTTTTCCAATATAGTTGACTATGAATTTACTGCAAAGATGGAAGATCAATTCGATGACATTGCTGCCGGAGATAAAAAATGGGTTCCTGTCATTGAAGAATTTTACACCCCGTTTGCAAAAAATCTTTCAGAAAAAACCAAGGAAATCGATAAAAATGATATTATTAAACCTGAAATGACTGACGAAAAATGCCCTGAATGTGGAAAGCCACTTTTGATTAGACTGGGCCGATATGGTAAATTTATGGCTTGTTCAGGATATCCAGAATGCAAGTTTTCCAAACCATTGGAAGATAAAAATGAAACCGGAGAAGTGGCCAATAAAAAAGGTAAAATGGAATCAATAGAAAAAGCGACCGAAGAAAAATGCGAAAAATGCGGCGGGAAGATGATTTTAAAAGAGGGTAGATTTGGGAAGTTTCTAGCATGTGAAAATTATCCAAAATGCAAAAATACAAAAACAGTTGTTCAATCTTCGGGGATTAAATGTCTGGAATGCGGAGAAGGGGAACTGGTTCAAAAGAGAACTAAAAAAGGAAGAATGTTCTGGGGTTGCTCGAGGTATCCTGAATGTAAGTATGCCAGTTGGAACGATCCAGCTAAGCAAGAATCATGAATATAGAATTTCGAATCATGATTAAGTAAAAATATATTGTTAAATGTAATTCTTGATTCATTATTCAAGATTCTAATTAGAAATGTTTCCAATATCTGTTCAAAATTTAATTGATGAGTTTTCCAAGCTTCCCGGTGTTGGGCCCAAAACTGCGGCCAGACTGGTGTTTTATTTGCTTTCCAAACCAAAGCAGGACGTTTCCAATTTAGGAAATGCCGTTTCTAGGTTGACTGAAAATTTAAGCTATTGCAAAGAATGTTTCAATATTGCCGAATCGGAGTTGTGTCCAATTTGTTCAAGTGAAAAAAGAGATCACTCTGTTATTGCTGTTGTAGAAGAACCACTTGATGTTATTGCTCTAGAGAAATCATTATTTTTTAGCGGAGTTTATCATGTTTTGGGTGGGTCTATTTCGCCGATCAATGGTATTGGCCCTGAGGATTTGAGAATTAATCAGCTTATTGAAAGATTGGGCACTGGCGGTGTTCAAGAAATAATTTTAGCAACCAATCCTGATTTAGAGGGCGAGGCCACGGCATCGTACATAAAAGACAGGGTACATAATAGTTCTAGTGAAATAAAAATAACCAGAATTGCCAGGGGATTACCTGTTGGTGGTGATCTGGAGTACGCCGATGAGGTCACTTTAAAGCGATCACTGGAAGGACGAAGAGAGTACTAACAACACAGATTCTGATAACATAATCAGTGATTATCTGTGTCATAGATCTGTGTGGTATTTGTCATAATTTGTCATAAAACATTTATAGAACTATATAATTTTGCTTAGACCCAAATTGGGTGGATAACTTTGTTGACACGAAAAATATTTTATCGATAAAATCCAGTAAGTATTAGCCTTTGGCTGAAAATATAAAAATTAATCGCTGTAAGCGAAAAAAACGAGGGTTACATGGCGGAAGATTTTGTATGCGGTGAATGTGGTCAGGTATCGGAAAATGACTATTGTCCAATTTGTGAAAGAAAAATGGTAAAGTTCGGTGATTTTGATGACGTGTCATATGAATCAGAAGAAGATGATGAGGAAGAAAGCGAATTTGAAACCATGAATGGCGATTTTGATGCAGATGACTTAGAAGAAGGCTTGCCAAATTTCGCTTAAAAAATAAAAACAAAATCCCGAGAAGATATCAGCTCGGGATTTTTGTATCTATTAAATGAAGCGTTCATTCATCTGTGTCATCCTGTATTCGTTTCAGGATCTTCTCAATGATTTGAGATGCTGAAATAAATTCAGCATGACAGAACATGGTTATTAGGTTATCGAAATTATAAGATAAATATGCTATTCTGAGGTTAAATTAAGTTGAGGACATTACAATGAAGCTTTTTAATACAATGGCAAGAAAAAAAGAGGAACTTAAATCAATTGAAGATAAAAAAATAAGGCTATATACATGTGGACCAACCGTATATGATATGGTTCATATTGGAAATTTGCGTGCATATATTGTAAATGATTTATTAAAGAGAACATTAATTGAAAATGGATATGACGTTTTTCATGTAATAAATATTACAGACGTGGACGATAAAACTATAAAACGCTCTGAGGGAGAAAAAACTTCTTTTGAAAAACTTGTGAAAAAGTATGAAGAAAAATTTTGGTCAGATATGGATGAACTAAATAATTTACAACCAACCAAGGTGACTAGAGCAACTCAGTATATTAATAAAATAGTTTCTTTAATTGAAGATTTAGTAGAAAAAAGTTTTGCTTATAAATCCTCAGACGGATCAGTTTATTTCTCAATAGAAAAGTTTAAGGACTATGGAAAACTATCCCGACTTGATAAAAGTGGCATAAAATCGGGAGCGAGAGTTTCTCAAGATGAGTATGATAAACAAAATCCAAGCGATTTTGCGTTGTGGAAAGCATGGGTAGAAGAAGATGGCGAAATTTTCTGGGAAACAAGTTTGGGAAAAGGCAGACCAGGTTGGTCAATTGAATGTTCAGCGATGTCTATGGATGTTTTGGGCGAAACTTTAGATATTCACACTGGAGGGGTGGATTTGATTTTCCCTCATCATGAAAATGAAATTGCTCAATCAGAAGCAAAAACTGGGAAAAAGTTCGTGAACTATTGGGTGCACAATGAACATTTATTGGTTAATAATACTAAAATGGCTAAAAGTCTAGGCAATTTTTTTACGCTAGACGATATAAAACAAAAGGGTTTTTCTCCCTTGGATTTTCGTTATTTGGTTTTGGGCGCACATTATAGATCAAAATTAAATTTTACTTTGGAATCTTTGACTGCCGCTAAAAATTCGCGCGAACGGCTTAATAACATTGTTGATAATTTTAAAAGTGAGTCAGACGGCAATATTGACAAGAAATATTATGAGGAGTTCATAGACAAAATATCTGATGATGTGGATGTACCTGGCGCTTTGGCGGTTTTATGGAATATGATTCGCGATGAGAATGTTGATAAAGCGGACAAATACAAGACAGCACTTTTGATGGATAAAGTTTTTGGGTTAAATTTAGGTCAAGTGGAAGAAGAGGATGTTCCGCAAGAAATAATAGAGCTTGCAGAAGAGCGAAAGAGGGCCAAAAATGACAAGGATTTTCGGTTGGCAGACGAAATTAGAGAGAAAATCAAACAGAAAGGTTGGTTAGTAGAGGATTTGGAAGATAATAATTATAAACTTAATAAGTGCTTTAAATAAAAAGAAAACCCTCCGCATGAAGTGGCGCGGAGGGGTGAATACTCCCCAAGATTATCGGGGCCTAGGGAGTAGACAAGAGGGTGGGAAGGTTCTGGTCCACAAGAGCAGAGTTTAAAGAAGCCCTGTTCTTGTAATGGCCAAAACTACTCTAATCCAATATCAAAGGAATGTCAATACCTAGTAAATCATTTTGGAAAGAAATAAAGCGTCCGATTAAAGTTCTTGCACCAATGGCCGGATATACCGACTCTGCTTTTCGTACAATTTGTCGACAATTCGGAGCCGATGTTACAATAACTGAATTAGTTTCGGCGGATGCGATTGCTTTTGGCAAGTTTAAAGTCGAGAAAAACGATGGCAAAACCAGAGTGATTTCGACTAAAAACAAAACAACGGCTGAAATGCTGTCTTTTTCTGAAGCGGAGCGACCTTTAGTTGTTCAACTATTTGGCAAATATCCGAAAAAATTTGCTCTAGCTGCCAAATGGATTTCAGAGAATTTAAAGCCAGACGGGATTGATATTAATATGGGCTGCCCCGCAAGGAAAGTAGTGGGAAGCGATCATGGTGCAGCATTATTAAAATATCCTGATCTAGCATGTGAAATTGTTCAAGCTGTCAAGGAAAATACAAACTTGCCAGTTTCGGTAAAGACCAGACTTGGTTGGGATCAGGAAGATGCTATTTTAGAATTCGGACCGAAAATGATATCGGCGGGAGCAGAGGCTTTGATCATTCATGGTCGCACTTATAAAAATGGCTTTTCCGGCGAGGCGCGTTGGGAAAATATTTATAGATTGAAAAAAATAGTGGGGGACAACATTGTAATTGGAAATGGTGACATTGAGGGAATTTCTGATCTCGAGCGCCGCATAAACGGCGTCATTGACGGCCAGAATATTACGCTTGATGGAGTAGCAATTGGCAGGGCGACTTTTGGAAAACCCTGGATCTTTGATCGGAATCATGAATCTGGAATCATGAATCAAGAATTCTTGAAAAAAACTATTTTAGACCATGCAAGATTAACTCTTGAAGACAAGGGGGATAAAGGAATAATTGAATTAAGGAAACATTTACTCGCATACTTAAAAGGTTTCCCAAACTCGAAAGAATTACGTGTATCTGCTACGAAAATAGAGAAGGTAGGTGATATTGAACAAATTTTGTCTAATATTTAGTTGCTTATATTCGAAATTTACAGTCTATAAGACTATGAATTGATTATTGACGTAAAAAATGGTCGATCGTTTAAATTCTACGTCAAAGATTAATCGAATATTTTATTTAGGCTATTAAAATTACTTAACACGCTAAAGCGTGGTCTACGAGGCAGGTAAGCGTTTTTAATTTTGATATTGACAAAAATTAAAAATTATGATAAAGTATGCGGTCGGTTAGTTAAAGCTAACTGACCGTTCTTAAAAAAGTTTTAAATTGAAAACTGGCTGGGATCTGGGGAAATTATGAGTGGCGGTTTTATTCGGTTGGTCGGCATTGTTGACCCCTTAAAAAATGTGGGTCTAGCCACGCCAACTTCCGACCACTTCTCACCTTTTTCTTGGCTAGTTTTCAACTTAAAATTAGAATATTTTACAAAATTTTTTTCAGGCGATAGTCAAATTTGTATGAAAAGTTAGCGCAAAGATTGCAAGAAAAAAATAAAATTTAGCGGAAGATGTGATAGTAGCAAGCAAGTTAGCAAATCAGCAAGTCAGTAAGTCTGCTAAAAAGCTATTCATCTCTCGCTAAAGTGAAAAATGTTGCTTTAGGGAGTTAGATAAATGATCCATGGATTAAGTGCCTCCCGATCCATGGGTGGCACTTTGATATAAACGAATCAAACAAAAAAATACGTAGGAGGCTATGATGAGAAGTTTTAGATTCGTAATTATAGTTATGATGTTGTCACTCGTTTCGACGTTTGTCGGGGCTCAAAATGTTGGTGTCGGTGGAGCAGTATTCGCCGGCAGCAATGCAACAGGCGCCGTTACAATTGGCGCCGACGTGCTTGGTGTCCGCACGGACACGCAGTACGGAGCATTGAATTTGCGTCTTTGGCTCGCTCGCACTCCCTTTGGAAGTGCGATAGACGGAGCCACTGTCGATCCGTCATTGAAAATGACGTTTTGGCAGCCGCGCTGCTTTGATGTCGGCTATAGATACTTGGTCGGCAGCATCGATATTTCTGGTGTAGACTACGCCAGACTTAAGGATGCCAGGGGATGGTTAAAGTCTGAGAGTGCTTGTGTTCCTCTCTGTTTTCAAGAGAGTGGGTGTATTAGGAAGTTCTCAATCGATCTGGATACGCTGCCTAGCGGCGTATACGCGATCGATTTGGCGTCGTACAACGACGCTAAGAAGAACTCGTTAAAATGGCCCGGTGGGTCTCTTGGTATCAATCGGGAGACTCAGAGGGTTTCGGGGTATTATCAATTCACAATGATAAACCCCGCAAACATCCTAGCCGCTTATTGGCAGGGTGTCACCGATGTGCCCGGTTCAGAACAACTGAAACGGCGCATCGAAGATGCTTACCTCCTTGCGAGGTTCGCTTACTCAGTAACAGACTCTTCGCCGGATCTTGATCTGGCGAAGCTGGAAGGGCAGTACAATCAAGCTGCCATCCAGACTGTTCAGGCGGTGAATAGGATGCCAACTGGGACAGGTTTTAGCTTCAAGCTAAAGATCTGCTCCAAGCGGTCCTATGAGCTTCGGGTTCGGGACTGCCATAACAAGCAAGTCCCTCGAGAAAGAAGTTGGTTACGGCCTGCCGAAACCAACAATGTGAACTTCGATGTAGCGCCTGGCGATTACATCGAATGGGCGATATCTGGCTCCACGGAATGGAAGACCGTAAATGGTCAGGGGTCAGAGGAGGTGACGGTGCAATGAGAACGTTTGCAGTTCTTCTGCTTCTTTTCTGCGCCAGCGTATCGCTGGCGGTGCCTGCTCACGTGGGCAATGGTCAATGGGGATTTATCCCGTCCGGCATATCAAGTGTTGTGGGCTGGAAGTCCGCGGTAGGAAATAGTGATGCATACTGGCAGCGCTACAAGGAGTATTGGGGCCTGTCATGTTCAAGGGAAGCGTTCTTGGCTCTTCCCTGGTATACCGATAACTATTCGGGGGAAACCCTGATCGGCGTCTGGAAAGACGGACGTCCACGTAATATGACTCAGCGGCTCGATTGCGAGCCTGTGCTTGTCGCCGTTGACGGCAATGGCAACAAGTTCACGGTTGTAATGGATTGTGGAAATCCGTTACCTTGCAGGAAAGTTCCCTGTAAGGTAACAACAACTTCTGCAACGTGTAGCGATGGATCAATGGAGATCGCTTGCGGCGAGATTATAGAGGAACAGCCACAAGTGTCGCCATCGTTGCTGGTCACCCCATATTTCACCCAAGTGCCATCCGGCTTTCCGGTAGGTACATCGGGTACAACTTACCGGCCGTTAGTAACGGCCGGGTACACGTGGATTAATAATTCGAATCCAACGTGTCCTCCTATTTCTCCACCACCTGGTGATTGTGCGCTGACGCCTGCCCAGGCGTCAGCAATACAATTACCAACCATGGGGCAAATGATTCAAGGAGTCATATTGCCCTGATATCACGAGAGTGGCGCGTACGCGCGCCACTCTCGACATTCTTCCAAATCAATAAATATGTATGGATCCTGAATAGGATTAAGATCCTGAAATAAATTCAGGATGACACAACGTGTCGGTTCAGGATGACTAGTTATTTATTGATTTAGATAGAGTGATATTGTAAAAAAAGTTTAATTAGAGTATAAGAAAGTGTTAGTTAATAATATTAACAAGCCTTCTTACCATAATCGAAAGGATCCCATTAGCTTCTGCTTTGCAGAGCAAACGGGATAAAAAAAATGAAAGTAATTAAGAATTTCTTAGGAAATTTCAAAAAGCTGTTTTGTATGACAGTTATTTTGGCGTTCTTTTTATCAATGTTCTTACCTTCACTGACTCAAGCGTCATCAGAAGGAACGGTGCCTCATTTTGCGGCAGAATTGCCATTATTTGAGGGTGCCAACATAACCAAGAACCAACAGGGTTATTCTGATCCCGTAACAGGCAATCCTGGCGATAACATTGCTGGGCTTATCTACATTCACAATGATGTTAAGGGCTCAACAGCGACTAATTCTAAGGTTAAGGTAGATCTTCCATCCACAACTACTAATAAGTCAGCTGTTTTAAAAGAAACATTATCTGCTGAAAACGCGAATCCAACTGAGATCTCAGACACATTAACAGCAAATCTTAGCGCTGATGCTAACATAAACTATGTTCCTGGAAGCGCAAAGTTCTACCATGTAGTTAATAACCAATCAGTTGAGATCCCTTTCCCAAATGGTGACGGAAACAACCTTACTACCACAGGAGTGAACCTTGGAAAATTACAAGGTTGTACTGAATTTGTCTACTTTATTTCATTCATTTTCAAAACCACTCCAAAAGATGTTCCAGCTGCTAATTTTACAGTCGCAAAGACTGTAAGAAATATTTCTTGTGGCGAGACAAGCTTCGTTAAGAGTAATTATGCTAATCCTGGTGAAACTTTGGAATATAAAATTGATTTCCAGAACACCGGAAAAGCTGCCGCAGATATTTTCGTTGTAGACAAAATTCCCACAGGTACTACTTTTGTTCCTGGCTCTGCCACTCTAACTAGAAGCGGAACTGAACAAAAACTAAGTGATATCTTAGTCGGTGAAGGTGTGTCTATTGCAAATGTTGCTGCTGGTGAAAAAGGCACTATTAAATTCAAAGTTAAAGTTAATAGCGATGTTAAGGACAAAGAGGTTCTTGTTAATAATGTAACTTTATATTTCAACAAGATTTCAATTTGTGATACTGCTCAAACAACAGTTAAAGTTGTTGTAACACCTACGCCTCCAGTTCCAACTACTCCAGCTCTTCCTGTTTCCGGTCCAGTTGAAACTGCTAGTGCGTTAGTTTCTCTGTCTGGAATGAGTATCTTTGGTTTTATGAAATATCGAAAGTTCATGGCTCTTAAAGAAACTAAGATTATTGGCGAACTACTTAGCAAGTAAACAGAATACAGAATACAGAATACAGAATACAGTTAGACAGATAATAGTATTTTAAGCAAAATTCCCTCGGCGTAATGTCGAGGGATTTTGTATATATAGGAAAGTCATCCTGAGTGAAACGAAGGATCTAAAAAAAGATTCTTCGTCTATGCTCAGAATGACAGTTAATTAATACATAGCGAAATATTTTTTCTTTTGATACAATCAGGGCAAGGATAAATGGTTATTGTCATTGCGAGCCATCGAGTGAAGCGAGAGGCGCGGCAATCTTTTTAAGAATAGATTGCTTCGTCGTTCCTCCTCGCAATGACGCTTCAATAATCAAGTAAAGCCATGGATGCAAAACAACGTCTCTCTGAATTGAGACAAATTCTAAAAATTGACGAAAAAAGAGCGAAAGCTAAAGAAATTGAAGAAGAGATGAACTCTCCAGAATTTTGGCTTGATGAAAATCTGCCAGCTGGCGGAGCACAGCAAAAATCAAAAGAAATAAAAGTCCTAAAAGAAGAGATTAGAAAATTTGATGATGTCTATGAAATTGCTGAAATTGCAACTGAAGACGAAGAAGACTTCATTAAAAAAGAAATTGATAAACTTGAAATTTATGCTCTTTTTAAAGGGAAATACGATATCAAGAGTGCAATATTGAATTTCTATGCAGGCGCTGGCGGAGTAGATGCCCAAGACTGGACCGAAATGCTTCTTAAAATGTATTTAAAATGGGCAGAAAACAACGACGCCACAGCCGTTATTCTAAATGAATCACGGGGAACTGAAGCTGGAATAAAGAGCACTACGTTGGAAATTTCTGGATCGTATATTTTTGGGAGACTAAAGGGAGAAAATGGCGTTCACAGGCTCGTTAGACAGTCTCCATTCAATGCAAAAAGTTTAAGGCAAACTTCCTTTGCTTTGGTTGAAGTAATGCCTGAAATCGAAACAGACACTGAAATAGGCGTTGATGCCAAAGACATTAGGGTTGATACATTCCATTCTAGTGGTGCTGGTGGGCAATCCGTTAACACAACCAACTCTGCGATTAGAATTAAACATTTGCCGACAGGAATTATCGTTTCCTGCCAAAACGAAAGAAGTCAGCTGCAAAATAAAGAGATGGCAATGAAAATTTTAAGGTCCAGGTTGGCTCAGTTAATGCTTGACCAACATAAGGAAAAAGTCGAGGAAATTCGCGGCGACTTTTCTTCTCCGGAGTGGGGAAATCAAATCAGATCTTACGTATTACATCCGTACAAACAAGTAAAAGATCACAGAACAAATTACGAATCAAAGGATCCGGATAAAGTGCTTTTGGGCGACCTAAATGGTTTTATTGAAGCAGAACTAAGGACTAGTAAATAAGCATATAAGTTAGTAAGCAGTAAGTACATTTTTTATGTCTTCGCGAGCGATGTAGTCTAGAAGCGTGGCGATCTATTAAAAGATTGCCGCGTCGCAGCACACTCCTCGCAATGACGTAACATCAAAGAGGGGTAAAATGCAATTGCCAAAAATTAATATCGATTTGAATAAAGTGGGGGATTTAAATATCCAGGATTTTGATTTTCATTCTCCTTTCGGGAAGCTAATCTTATTGATTTCTGCCATATTGTTGCTTTCTTTCGTCACAAATTACCTTTTGTCCAGATCGATATTTGGCAGAGGCTATCGGATTTTTGTTGCTCCTGGTGTTATTGTTCATGAACTTTCGCATGCTCTGATGTGTCTTGTAACTGGAGCAAAAATTTCAAAAATGTCACTTTTTGATAAAGAAGGCGGCAAAGTTGAGCATACATCACCTAAAATACCGATTATCGGACAAATCGTCATCTCTTTAGCCCCAATATTTTTTGGAGCGGTTGTTATATATTTCCTATCAAGAAAATTGGGAATAAACAGTGTGGATTTCGCTACTATCCATTTAACCAAAGAGGGGATAGTGGAGCTTTTCAAATCTGTATTTTCTAATCTCAATTTTCAAATTGCTAGCACTTGGGTAATTCTTTATCTGGTTTTGTCGATCACGGTTACGTTGACGCCAAGCCTTCAGGATCTAAGAAACATTGTAGCCTCACTTGCCTTTATTGGAATATTAATATTTTTAGTTTATAGATTTTCCGAATTTCGTTTTAATTTTAATCTGTTAGCTCCGGACAAAATTATTGTTTTATTGTCGACTGTAACTTTATTATTGATTTTGGGCCTTGTTTTGAGTATCATACTTTATGTGATATCTAAGTTTTTTAATAAATAATTTGGCAGAAATGGACCACGAACAAAACTAACCGCTAAGAGGCTTAAAAGTTTATTATTGGTTTGTTGTTCGTTTGGTTAGCGGTCCATTTTTGAAAGAAACGGAGTTTCGATGGTAGATTTTTCAAAAGCGCGCGAATTATATGATTTGCAAAAAAAAGCAAGAAAGATTCAAAAAGAATTAAAAGACACCGAAATTGAAGCTAAAAGCAATGACGGTTGGGTTACAGTTGTTTTCAATGGAGAGCAGCATTTAACTGACATTGATATTAAAGAAGAAGCTTTAAAAGCTGATAATAAAAGAGAATTAGAAAAAGACTTGAAAAATACTATTTCTCAGGCAATTGCCAGAGCTCAAGCTCATGCAGCTGAAAAGATGAAAGAAATTGCCGGAAATCTAAATATTCCCGGATTATAAGCAATAAGCTGTTAAGAATTAAGTTAGCTTAATTCTTAATTCTTAATTCTTAATTCTTGCTTAAATGAAAATTATTGTTGGTTTAGGAAATCCTGGTGAGAAATATGAAGGCACGCGTCATAACGCGGGTTTTATGTTTGTTGACTGCTTGGCAAAATGTGAGGAAATAAAGCCGGTGAACGAAGACATTGTGTTTAATCTTGAAAAGAAATTTGAATCAGAAATTGCCACAACCAGCGCCAAAGGCGAGAAAATAATTTTAGTCAAGCCACAGACCTACATGAATTTATCAGGCAAAGCAGTTTCCAAGATGCTTTCTTTTTATAAAGCATCGCCAGAAGATCTGATTGTAATAAACGACGACATCGATTTACCGATTGGCACAATTCGAATTAGAAAAGAGGGTTCAGGTGGAGGTCAAAAAGGGCTAGAGAATATTATTTCTGAATTAAAAACCGATAATTTTACAAGGATTAGAATCGGTATATCTCAGTCGGGTGAAAAAGTAAATCAAATTGAAACGGTCAATTATGTTTTGGGTAAGATCGATAAGAGAGAGCTTCCAATAATTCAAAAAGTAATTTCACAGGGTATCAATTATATTTTAGAATTTATTAGTACTAATAATGAAATTCCTTGCCACACTATCGAAGTTGTTGGCAAAGAAGAGGGACCAAGTAAAGTATAGTTGTAAGCAAATAAGTAGTAAGTTGTAACTTTTGTCATTGCGAGTGATGTAGTTATGAAGCGTGGCAATCCCTCATTTCAGGTTGTCATTTCGACTCCTTGGCCTTGTCCAAGGGTGGAGAAATCTTAAAAATAGATTGAATTGCTATGAGAAGATCCCTCCACGTTGGTCGGGATGACACAGAGGCGGGTGAGTAGTTACTAAAGATTCTCTTGAAAAAAGGCGCTTAAAATGTTATTATTAACAATAATTTATTAATTATTGTGGGAGTCGGGAGACGTTTGCACCACAAACCGCTAAGTTAATAGCGGGCTAGGAAAAAAATGATAGCGAAAAAAGTTGTAGAGATGGCGAATGATCCGTCAGCTGACGGAGTCATCGACGAGAAGAAAATTCTCAAGGAAGCAGAAGAAAGAGAAAAAGAGAGAAAGGCCGAGGAAGAAGCAGCCAAAGAAGAAGAAAAAAAGGCTGACGCCGCATCCCGCAAAGCGGGAGCAGGCGCCCCTGCTTCCGAAGGAATGCGGGGAAAGCTGCAAATAAAGAAGCCGCAGCATGGCAAAAAATATAGAGAGCTAGCAAAGCAGATTGAAAAAGATAAAGAATATCCAATCGCGGAAGCAATCGATTTGGCGCTTAAAACTTCCCCCGTAAAATTTGATGCTACAATTGAAGCTCATTTTAAGATTAATACTAAAGAGAAAAATATTCGAGGCATGATCACTCTTGCCGGTGGTCTCGTTAAAGAGAAGAAAGTGAAGGAAGTTACAGAAGGCAATGTTGACGAAGTGATTGCAGATGTAAAGGCTGGCAAAGTTGATTTTGATGTGATGATCGCCGAACTAAAGGCCATGCCTAAACTAGCTCAACTTGCAAAAGTACTGGGTCCTAAGGGCCTCATGCCTTCGCCAAAGGCTGGAACCGCTGTTGAGGATGTTGCTAAAGCAATCGAAGAGTTAAAGAGCGGCAAGGTTGAATATAGAGCAGATAAATTCAATATTGTTCATTTGGCACTAGGCAAAATATCTTTCGGTTCTGAAAGAGTTAAACAGAACTATGACGCAATTTTAAATGCTTTGCCATTTAAAAAGATTGAAACTATATTTTTGACTTCTACGATGGGTCCAAGCGTTAAAGTTGTCAAGAAATAAATATTTCTAGATAACAGTTTGACAGATATCAGATAACAGATTCTAAAAAATCGCTTTGAATTCGCCGGCCGGCGGATTGGGGCGATTTTTTTGTGGTTACTCACCTATGACTGTCATTTCGACTCCTTGGCTTTGTACAAGGGTGGAGAAATCTTACAAATTAAAAGAATCATCATAAAAGATCCCTCCACGTTGGTCGGGATGACACAGGTGGGCGAATGAGCACGTACCGATTTTTTATTGACAATCAGTATTAAAATGTGTTAATGTCTACTTGTTCCACAGACAGCAGGTGTCCTTCGACTACGATCAGGGCTTAATTACCTGCCGAGGAATATTATTAGAATCATGAATCAGGAATTTTGAATCAAGATTTTGGTTGTATCGTCTGCGGAAACGCAGATTTTTTTATAAAATGGAGTGCATTATGGCAAAGACAAAAGAAGCAAAATCAAAGCTTTTAGACAATCTTGACAGCAAAATCGAAAGAATGAAATCAGCTGTGATCGTTGACTATAAAGGTTTGAAAGTCAAGGATACTGAAGCATTGAGGAATGCTTTAAGAGAAAAAGGCGTTGAATTCAACGTTTCAAAGAATTCATTAACAAAAATTGCCTTGAAAAAAGGCGGTATTGAATTTGATGAAAGCGTTTTTACAAAACCAGTTGCAATCGCTTTTGCAATGGAAGATGAAGTTGCGCCTGCTAAAGAAATTACTCTTTTCGCAAAAAAGAATGAAGCAATTGAGATTTTGGGCGGAATTCTTGAACGAAAGTTTATTGATGACGCCATGGTCAAGAAATTAGCAGCTCTTCCAACAAAAGAACAACTGCACGCTAAAGTTGTTGGCACAATTGCTGCGCCTTTATCCGGTATGGTCAACATTTTTGCTGGAAATATGCGGGGCTTAGTTAACGTTTTAAATGCTCGCAAGGAAAAAGTTAGTTAAATGATTAATATTAATAAATAATTTAAACAAATTGTCATTTCGAGCGAAATCGCTAAGCGAAGAGTCGAGAAATCTTTAAAAAGATCCCTCCACTTCGGTCGGGATGACATAAAATTGTAAGGAGAAAAATGGCAGAAGAAGAAAAAGTAGAAACAACTGAGGCAGTTGCCGAAGTAAAAGCAGAAGTTCCTGCAAAATTTAAAGATCTGACTGATCAAATTGACAAAATGTCAGTTTTGGATCTTTCAGAATTTGTTAAGGTTCTTGAAGATCACTACGGCGTATCAGCCGCTGCTCCTATGGCAATGGTTGGAGCTGTCGCTCCAGCTGCCGGTGAAGCAGAAGCTGCAGAAGAGAAAACATCATTCGATGTTGTTTTAGCAGGTGCTGGTGCACAAAAGATCGCTGTTATTAAAGCTGTTAGAGAAATCAAACCAGAATTAGGTTTGAAAGAAGCTAAAGACTTAGTTGACGGCGCTCCAAAAGAGCTTCTAAAAGGTGCTAAAAAAGAAGACGCTGAAGCTGCAAAAGCTAAACTAGAAGCTGCTGGTGCTACTGTTGAGATGAAATAAATATTGTCATGCTGAACTTGTTTCAGCATCTCTTGGGATCCTGAATAGACGACTTCGTCGGTTCAGGATGACAAAAGCAGAAAAGAGCCGGTCTTGGCTCTTTTTTGTATATTAGGATATAATATTTGTTATGGAATGATCCGTGAAGGGGGGTGGGCTGATTGGGAAGGCGGTGGCACGAGTGGCTTAAAAAAGTGCTCGATGAAGTTTTATCGGGAAGTCAGCCGGTGTGCGCATGATCAGTTTCTGTTGAGCCGGCACTGTTTTTTTAGTGCCGGCTCTTTTCATTTTGTCGATTTTTTAGTATAATATTTTGTTATGGCATTTGAATTGATTAAAAAACTGGATAATGGAGTTCGAATTGGGAAGCTAATAACGCCTCATGGAGAAATTGAGACGCCTTTTTTCATGCCGGTTGGCACAGTTGGTAGCGTTAAAGGTGTGTCGCCAAATGAATTAAACGAATTGGGTGCTCAAATAGTTCTTTCCAATACTTATCACTTGTATTTGCGTCCAGGAGAAAAACTAATAAAAAAACTTGGTGGACTGCATCAGTTTATGAATTGGAATAGGCCAATACTTACCGACTCCGGCGGATACCAAGTTTTTTCTTTGGGAAAAGACAATTCTAAATTTCTAATTTCTAATGACAAATCAAATTACAAAACCCAAATAACAAATGTCCAAACATCTTTGGTTAAAGTTACTGAGGATGGGGTTGAATTCAAATCGCATTTAGACGGAAGTAAACATTTTTTTACTCCTGAAAAAGTAATTCAAATCCAGCTTGATTTAGGAGTTGATATCCTAATGCCGCTAGATGTATGTCCGAGCGGAAAAGCGACAAGGGGGGAAGTTGAAGAAGCTTGTAGGTTAACAATATCTTGGGCAAAGCGTTCCAGAAAATATTTTCTGGAACAAGTAGAAAGTAGAAAGCTGAAAGATAACAGGCCACTCCTTCACGGAATAGTCCAAGGGGGATTGCATGAAGATTTAAGAAGACAATGCG
>Ga0247841_10007107_pt1 | contig 16799 bp, 14 predicted proteins | sample LaCruzMarch2015__2_FD_192410 | JGI IMG/M metagenome (GOLD analysis project Ga0247841, IMG submission 192410) | Freshwater microbial communities from meromictic Lake La Cruz, Castile-La Mancha, Spain - LaCruzMarch2015_18m | ecosystem: Environmental > Aquatic > Freshwater > Lake | place: Spain... | reverse complement strand
AATTCCTTCCTGGCATTGAGGTCAAGAAGTCTTTTGGGAAGGTCAAATTCATAATCGCCGGGCTTAAATTTGTCAACAACGCCCTGAAGAGTTGTAAAATACTTATATGTAACAGCATCTTTCGGATCATAGTCCTGAACTGTTCCATAGCTCAGGCGCATTGTTGAGTTGGCATCGGGGTAGAGAGTTTTTTCGGGAGCCATCTCCATCAGGGCAGCAATCCATAACCTCTTTCCTGTTGCAAGAGCTGCATCAAACTGGGCTGAGCCTTTTGATATTTCTCCGGCTGTTTTATATATTGATGCTGAGGTAAGATATACAGGGTCAGCGTCAAGAGTCTTAAGAACAGGCTTATCGAGGAAAGCCCTGAGTTTTGCTTCGCTTGCAAAAATGGATTTTTCGAAGAGATTGTCAACGAACTTGTCGATGTCGCCCTTGAATTTCTTATCAACCACATTTGCATAGAAATCGGGTTGGAATTTAGCAGGAATGTCGGCCCTGTACAGCTTAAGCATAGCCTTTGTCGATTTCTTATCGGTTTCAGGGTTATAATCCTTATAGAATGCTGAGATATTGTTCTTTATCCTTTCGGTAGCTTCAGTGATTTTTTTAGCATCGCCCGATTTAACAGCGGCAATTAGCATTGTTGCAACCTGGTTCATACTGATGAGTTCACAGCCCTGAACACATTCGCTTATATACTGAAGTGCATTGTAATATTCTGCACGTCCCTCTATAGAAGTTTTGATCATATTAAGCGATTCTCCGTATTTTGCCTTGCGTTCAGGATCGGCAACAACCCAGGTGTTAAACTGTTTTTCGATATCTTCCTTCTTTGCTTTCACATTTAGTCTCTCAAGTCCGCCTTTCTGGCCAATTGAATATTTCCAGTAGTTTGACGAGCCAAAGTATTTGGCTGAATACTGGATATTGACCTTGTCATTGACCTTCATGTCGTTCATCCAGATATCCTGTTTGATGCCACGGATTTTTATCCTGTCGGGATGTACTATCTGTAACTGTTCGTTTACTTCGAAAGAAGTCATATACCTGTTCGTTCTGCCGGGGTAACCCATTATCATTGCGAAGTCGTCTTTGTTCCTGTCTTTTAATGAAACGGGAAGGTAATGTTTAGGTTTAAGCGGAACGTTTTCTTTTGAATAGGCTGCAGGTTTGCCATCGGCTGATGAGTACACGCGGAAAACGCTGAAGTCGCCTGTATGGCGTGGCCATTCCCAGTTGTCGGTGTCGGAACCGAATTTGCCTATTGAAGAAGGAGGAGCACCAACAAGACGCACGTCATTATATCTCTCATAAACAAGAAGATAGAAATAGTTGCTGCCGTAGAAGCTTCCAACAGATGCCCTGTAGTTTGTTCCTTCTGACGCTTTCTTCTCAATAGCCTGCCTAGCTGCATTGATGGCTGTTGTACGTTCTGCCTCAGTTGCACCAGGTTTAACATCGGCAAGAATCTGACCTGTAACATCTTCAATCCTTATAAGGAAGGTAACTGAAAGATTGGGATTAGGAAGTTCCTGTTCTTTCGACATAGCCCAGAAACCATCTTTTAAATAGTCGTGATCAACGGAGCTGTGGGCTTGTATGGAACCGTAACCGCAATGGTGGTTTGTTAGTATAAGCCCCTGTGAGGATACTATTTCACCTGTGCAGCCTCCACCGAATATTACAATGGCATCTTTAACAGAGGCTTTGTTGAGACTGTAGATATCTTCAGCAGAGAGCTTCAGACCCAATTCAGTCATCTTACCCATATTTAGTTTTTCGATGAGTGGCAAAAGCCACATACCCTCATCTGCTCTGGCCTTGAAACCAAGGCTGAATGTGAGGATTAATAAAAGTGCAAAAAGCTTTTTCATAAAATAGAAACTTATTTAGATGTAATTAGTTTATAACACAAATGTAAGGTTTAAAGTTCAGAGTCGTTAAAATCAAAATCAAATTTCATCTGGGTGTCGAACAGATGGAAGGTCTTCCGGTGGTAGGGTGTAATGCCGTATTTCATTATTGATTGCCTGTGAGCGACTGTTGGATATCCCTTATTTTTATTCCATCCGTATTCGGGAAATTCAAGATGGATTTTTTCCATATACTCATCACGGAAGGTCTTTGCGAGGACCGAGGCAGCCGCAATAGAATAATAAAGCCCGTCACCTCCGATGATAGTTTTATACTTTATATCTTTATACTGAAAGAATCTGTTTCCGTCGATAAGCAGGAACTGGGGTACTGTCGACAGCTCACTGACCGCATTATGCATCGCAACTATTGATGCCCTTAAGATATTCATGTCATCAATTGCATTATTATCGAGGAAGGCCACCTTCCAGGCTATGGCTACCTTAATAATCTCCTCCCTCAGGAGGGACCTTTGCCTGGCAGTTAGCTTTTTTGAATCGTTCAGTACAGGATGTTTGAAATTCTTTGGAAGGATAACAGCAGCAGCGGTCACAGGACCTGCCAGACAACCTCTTCCTGCTTCATCACAACCGGCTTCAGTAAGATTTCTATAGAGGAACGACTTTAACATATACAAAACTAGTGCTAAGTTAAATCTCTTTTTTCAATAATCATAACATTGAAAATAGCATTGCGCAGTTGGCAATTGGCAATATGCCTGAATGCCAACTGCCTTATGAAAACTGCCAACTTTTAAAACTACGTCAGAATTGAATTAACATAACACTAGTTTTATTCATTAATAAAGTGCATTTTTTAATATGATTAATGTTATGAGAATAATTTATGACAAAATGAATTTGCTTTCAAAAAAAAAATTATTTTTGCCAGCCGCGCCATACGGCAACATGTTAAGGGGAAATAACATGTAAATGGGGAATTAAGAATGTTAAAAGGGGTTTATACAGGATTTCTGTTGTTATCGTTATTTGTGTCAGATGCACTTTCACAGCAGTTGTCGCATCAGGTATTGGTGCCTGCAGCAGGTATCGCTGTCGGAGGCGGATTCAGCTATTCACAGACCATCGGAGAGACGGCAGTAGAAATAATAAGTGATCCCGATTTTGTTTTTACACAGGGCTTTCAGCAGCCTGCCCTTAAGGCTTCCTCTGAATTACTTCCTGAAGGCAACGGAGTTCTTGTTTATCCGAATCCGGTTGCTAAAGTACTCTACGTAAAACTCTTCGGTGATACTTACAGGAAGTTTACAATAGAGCTTATAAATATCACAGGGGTCATTATAAGCACAATAAACCTGGGGTTCAATGGCAGCTATTATCATATCGAGCAGATTGATGCCACGAAAATCAGGCCAGGATCATATTTTGTGAGGGTAATAAGTGATGACCATCTGATAAACAGAACTTTCAGAATAGTGAGAATTGATACTGAATAACTATGAAAATCAAAGCATTACGGAGAGGTATTCTTTTCCAGATATTTATTTTTTTAAGTTCATTATGTTTTGGTCAGAATATTGCTCCAGGCATCTTTTATCAGGCTGTGGCAAGGGATAATGCCGGTAAGGAACTTGTCAGCGAGAAAATAGATGTTAAATTTTCGGTCATCTCGGGAAATCCGTTGGGCGCTACTGTTTATCAGGAACTTCATGGAGACATAATAACCTCCAAATATGGTGTTTTTTCGCTTATCATAGGAAAGGGTGTCAACACGGGAGGAACATTTGCCAGTCTGTCACAGGTCCAGTGGAGTCAGGCATATCATTACCTGAAGGTTGAGGTGAAATTCAGGGATGACTTTCTCGATATGGGTACCATGCAGTTTCTGGCGGTGCCATATGCCCTCTATGCAATGAAATCACTTGAACCAGGCCCGGCGGGACCAAAGGGCGATGCCGGGGCCAAAGGCGATCCCGGCGATCCGGCTTCGGATAAGCAGACACTTTCATTTAACGGTAGCAATCTGACAATCTCCGGTGGTAATACTGTTAACCTTTCCACTCTGAATGTTACTCACCAGCTTACCCTCCTGGGCGACACTCTTTCCATTTATGGAGGGAATAAAGTTGCTCTTACAAACCAGATTCAGGACCTGCAGATTGATGCAAACAATAAGCTCACTATAACAAAAAAAACCTCCCCAACAGTTATTGATCTCGCTCCTTTCAAACAGACCCTGGCATATTCTGAGGCAACAAGGAGCCTTTCCATTTCAGGAGGGAACACAGTATCGACAGGTGCAATCATTGCATTCAGGGCAGGAATTGCTTCGACTGTTGATCTGAAAAACAATGAATATGCCGACCTTGTCTTCGATCAGATTGTTGGAGCATATTACACCGACGGGACATATTATGATCCACTGACGGGAAAATTCAGGGCCCCACAGGATGGTATATATTCATTTAATGTTACTGTTAACCTGCCTGCTTCAGGGTCGGCCGCGATTAAGTTATCGGGAACACCCTACGAAACAATAATACTGCCAACTGTTACTCCGGGCACCTTCAGAGGTTCAATTACAATGAAACTGAAGTCGGGTCAGGATGTCAATGTGGCTGTCCTGCAGACCAACGGATATACAATTCCGGCGTACGGTCTCACAGGAACGTTCGCGGGATTCAGGATCTATTGAAACTTTTTACCCTTAACGATTTTAGCCTTATTTAATCAGGTACCACGACTGACTGTTCGGTTCAATATTAACCGGAACAACTATCTCGTAATTTCTGTTTATCGTGATATCAACAGGACTGCCTCCGTTTTCACTTACTGAAGCCTTTTGTGTTAGTCCGGTGTAATATATATTAACTGTAAGATCCTGTTTTATTGCGATATCGAGCGGATTGTAGACCATCAGAAATCCTTTTTCAACACCTTTCGGATCGACATGAAGAATTGCATCAGGTGTTCTTCCGTCGGCTCTTTTTACATGGATAATATCGGCATCAAGCACCTGTCGGTGTTCCTTGTAAAAAGAAACCCATCGTTTTACAAGATCCATCGTTTCGGGTGCATCGTATAATCTGGCTCCTCTGTATGCGGCCTGTACGCCGGCACCGAAAAGATCGGCCATGCGCTGTCCGTAATGAGGGAGATGTTCCTTAAGTGGTTCAATCGTTGCATCGGAACCTCCTCCCTGGTACTCAACAAGGGGTACATGCATCCATCCCATCGAAGGTGTTTTCTCCCAGGTGCCGTCGAAGATATTCTGTCTTTCAATGATCTCCTGCTGCCGCCGGGGTAACGACCAGTTTGATTCGCGATAACCCATTCCTGTCTTGCTGCTTCCGTTAAGAAAATACCAGTCGGGAACAGTAAGATAAACTCCTCTTTCGCGACACCATTTGTAATAGTCAGTGATCGTCGTGAATTGTTTTTGCTGTGAATCATTGAGTCCGGTATGCCCGGGGTGCATTGAGGAAGCACAAACATCGCCGGGGTAAGAGCCGTCGTGTTCAAAATTGTCGAATCCTGTGTATTCAATAAAATAATACAATTTCTTAAAGTACTCCTCACCCCATTTGCTTCCGATACAGGGAGAGTGACCGAATGTTGGTGACTTCCCTTCAGGCATAATCACATCATTTTCTTCATCAATGCTGCGGCTGGCCAGGAGGCTGTAACCACCAATTGTAATCCCTTTGCCGTGAGCATATTCGGCCAGTCTTTTAAACCGGTCGAGATTGGCCCGGGTTGTATCTTCAATATCGAATCCGCTGCCGAATGACAGAATCAGCATTTCGAACCCTGTTTCGGCACATTGGTCAACGGCATTTATTACAGACTGGTCGTCGGAATATCTGAGGTGCATGAAGATCGGATTTTCAGTTATCCATGGGGCTATGGTACGGTACATTGCACGCTGGGCCAGCCCTTTTCTTTCGCGGTCGGAACTGTCGTTTACTAGGATCCATGTCCTGAAAGTGTCGAATGATTTCCCGGGGGCTAGTCTTTCAGCAGGTCCGAGTATTGGCCGGCATTCGAGCATCGAGGGCTGAATACGGTTATAGTTGACAATTGTTTTATATTCAGGATCGGGAACCCACCATACCGACTTTTCATAACATGATTCCGACGACATGCTTCCACCGAAGGCATAATCAGTTTCCACATAGAGGTTGGGAAGGATCCAGTTCTTCTTGTCGCCAACGGCGCTTTCCTCCTCCGATAGTGCAAGCAGTTCCGAGGTATATGTGTCGATTTCTATTTCCTGTCCTGACTCATTTTCTACAGTAATCCATTTGCTTATAAGAGGTATCCCATCGTAAATTTCGTAGTGAATGACAATTTTTACTGAGGAAAGGGAAGCAGAAGTGTCTTTTGCAGCATAGGTAAAATCGATCTTCTTTCCTGAAGGAGGCCATTGCATTTCATTTGGCATCCATTCCGGACGTTTTTTCCAGCCAAACCTGGCAACAGTATTTCCCTGAACATAGCCGCTAAGTTTCATCGGAGATGCAGTGTCGGCTTTCATTTCAGGTATCCACTCCTTTGCCAGGAAGTTTTTTACAGGCTGGCCTGTGAGTCCACCCACCTTTATTATAATCCCGTTAATTGAGATGAGGGCTTCAGGCTTTATTGCCCTAAGCAGTTCGGTCCCGGTCATCAGGTTCGAAAAGGAAGTTGTGGCCCCATCAGGCGTGAGGCTGAAAGTCCTTGAAATTAGTTTATTGGAAATGGTGACAAACCCATTTTCCTCTGTAATTTCCGATTTGAACGGAGAGCCGTCGATAAGCCAGTCGGGTACCGGGGTTTCTTTTCTGGTGCAAAAAGCTGTTGTAAGAAGAACAAGGATACTAATGAGGGAATTTTTCATGATGATTTGTTTAATATAGTAAACCTAATAACCACAAAGGAATTTTATTATGGTGCCCTGTTTCAATACCATCAGGGAATATATATGAATTTTCAAAATCCCTGACTTGTCGGGAATCTTTGTTTTTACCACCGATTTCGATTACGAACTTATTATCTACCACGAAGTCAGCCTTTTCGTGCAGAAACACCTCATACTTAACCGAAAGCTGGTTCAATGCAAATGTTTCTCTCAATGTTCCTGTATTCACAATTTCAGGATTTAGCGCGAATAACAAATTAGGGTTGTCAAGGAATATTTTATCAGGTTTTTGCAACCGGCTGATATACCTGTCAGGTTGATTAACAAGCCTTATCATTCTTGCTTTTTCAAGATATTGAAGATAGAGTAACACAGTTTGCCGGTGTAAGTCTGTTTTCTGGCTGATCTTTGAAATATTGGGTTTAAATGGTACAGAAGCAGCTATCACTTTTAGCAAAGTCAACATTTTTCTGCTCTGGGCAATATCGAAATTCTCAATAAAGCGAAGGTCAGTTTCCATAACCGTCCTGATTATTTGCTCAAGGGTTGTAGAATAATCTCGCTCAGATTCAAGATAATAAGGATAAAAACCTTTTTTCAGATAGGACGAAAAATGCTTTAATACCGGAATTTGACTGACAATGGCCGAAGCAATATTTACATGATCAGTGAAAATCTCAGTTATTGGATATTTTGGCAATGAAATGATATCTGACATCAATAGATATTCTCTGAATGAGAGCCCTGTCATTTCATACATTAACGCCCTTCGGCTTAGATCAGCATCCTGTTTAGTCAACTCAATTATAGAAGATCCTGAAAAAACCAATTTCAACTCCGGGTTATAATCATATATATTCTTTAATTCCCTGGCCCAACCGGGGTATTTATGAACTTCATCCAGATAAAGATATTCTCCACCGTTTTTACGAAAGGAGTCAGCAAGATCATTTATTCGATGATCTGCAAAATACAAATCATCAAGCCTGACATATAAAACTTCATGCCCGTCTTTCTTGAGTTGTTGAAGTTTTTGAAGCAATAAAGTAGTCTTTCCCGTCCCCCTGGCACCAATTATTCCATTCATTCTCCATTCCCAGTTTATATTTCCAATCACTTCGCGTTGATACACATAGTGAACAGACTGTATACTCTTATTGGATTTTTCGAGAAGTTTTTCCATTGTGCGTCAGGTTGTTGAGAATGACTCTTGCTCCATTGGTTATTGCACTCACCAAATATAAACATATTTTGGTGAACCAGGCCACCAATTTTAAAAATATTCTGGTATATGCTTATTCCAAACTTACGGATGCAGACTTTCTCCTGTCTCTTTATAAAGGAATTTCTGATATAAAAGCTTAAATTTGCCTCTCTAAAAAAGTACTAATGGTAACTAACGAACAGATAAGGGAATTATCGGGACGCCGCGATGCGTTAAGGAGGTATCTTTGACATCGAAGGCAAACTTGAGATAATAGCAGAGAAAGAAGACCTCTCACGAAGGCCCGGCCTTTGGGATGATCCCAAAAAAGCAGAAGAGCTTCTGAAGAGCATAGCACAGGTCAAAAGCTGGACCGACGGATTCGAAAGGATAAACAGTTCACTCGACGATCTTACAGTAATAAGCGATTTCTACAGGGATGGAGAAGCCTCGGAGGAGGATATCGATAAGCAATATGCCTTTTGCGTTTCGATAATCGAGGATATGGAAGTAAGGAACATGCTTCAGAGGGAGGAGGATCAGCTTGGCGCTATTCTGAAAATAAATTCCGGAGCAGGAGGCACTGAAAGCAACGACTGGGCAGCTATGCTTATGCGTATGTACCTCCGTTGGGCTGAAAGGAACAACTATAAGGTTAAAGAGCTCGATTTTCAGCCCGGCGATGAAGTGGGTGTAAAATCGGTCACAATTGAAATTGATGGCGACAGGGCCTACGGCTATCTGAAAAGCGAAAACGGCGTACACCGGCTGGTGAGGATCTCGCCCTTTAATGCCCAGGGCAAACGGCAGACTACCTTTGCCTCGGTATTTATTTCTCCCCTCGTCGACAACAATATCGAAATTGAGATAAACCCTGCCGACATCTCATGGGATACCTACAGATCGAGCGGAGCAGGAGGTCAGAATGTCAATAAGGTTGAAACGGCTGTCAGACTGAAACATCGGCCAACAGGCATTGTGATAGAAAACCAGGAAACCCGCTCCCAGCTCAATAACAAGGAGAATGCCCTGAGAATACTCAAGTCGCAGCTCTATGAACTGGAACTCAGAAAACAACAGGAGGAACAGGCTGTAATAGAGGGAGAAAAGAAAAAGATTGAATGGGGTTCACAAATAAGATCATATGTCCTTCACCCTTATAAGATGGTTAAGGATGTGCGAACAAGTCATGAAACAAGCAATGTGCAGGCAGTTCTCGATGGCGACCTTAACGATTTTATAAAGGCTTTCCTGATGGAGTTTGCAGGGAAGTAGTTTTCGTGATAATCGCAGATATGATAAAATTCATATTGAGATAACTGCTTTTTCATTTTATTTGTGAAAAGTTTCACAATAGAAAAGTAAAAGTGAAAAAGGAAAAACTGTTTGATCTCTTTCCCCCGGTAACAACCGAAGCCTGGATGGAACTTATCAGGTCGGATCTGAAAGGAGCCGATTTTTCGAAAAAACTTGTCTGGAAAACAAATGAAGGATTCGATGTAAATCCTTTTTACAGAGATGAAGATACTGAAAATCTTTATCTTACAAGTAGCTCCCCGGGTTCTTCCACGTACCTCAGGGGTAATAAGACCGACAACAATGAGTGGTTCATACGACAAAATATTGAAGTTACGGATTATCGGGCAGCTAACGACAAAGCTCTTTCAATTCTTAACCGTGGTGTCGATTCCCTGGGATTTGTAATTTCTGATCCTGAGAGCATTACTGCTGATAATTTCCGGATTCTTCTGAAGGATATACATCTTGAAGCTATTGAGCTGAATATACTAAGCAATGGTAAGGCAAAGGAGATCCTTGAAATCCTTTTACTTCTGACTGATGAAAACGCTACCGACAGGCTAAAGGTGAGGGGTGCAATTGAAGCCGATCCCCTGGGCAGGCTCATGGCAAACGGGAAATTATGCGTGGAAGTGGAACAGGGGCTCGATTATCTTGCTTCACTTACAGAGGCAGCGGCACAATTACCAAAAATCAGGACTATTCATATTAATGCCTCCCTGTTTGGAAATGCCGGAGCCTCATTAACAGAAGAACTGGCTTTCGGAATCTTAATGGGAACTGAGTATATGTCGCAGCTTACTTCACGCAACATACCTGCTGATGTTGCTGCATCAAAGATCAGGTTCAGCTTCAGTACCGGACCGGACTATTTCCCTGAGATTGCAAAACTAAGGGCAGCACGACTTTTGTGGTCACTTGTCCTCAGGGGCTTTGGTGCTGAAAATATCCCGATGGAGATACATTCAGTGACTGCATCCTGGAACATGACAATCTACGACCCTTATGTCAACATGCTCCGATCGACCACTGAGGCAATGTCGGCAATCCTTGGGGGAACAGATTCCCTGACTGTTGAACCGTTCGATATTACCCTCAGGAAACCTGATGATTTTTCGGAGAGGATTGCCAGAAATCAGCAGCTCATACTTAGAGAGGAATCCTATTTCGATAAAGTTGCAGATCCTGCTGCCGGTTCGTACTATGTTGAAAATCTTACAAAACTTATTGCTGACAGGTCGTGGGAGATCTTTACCTCTTTTGAGGATAAAGGTGGGTTCCTGTCAGCACTCGTGTCGGGTGATATACAGAGAAAGGTTGAGGAGTCGGCAGGCAGGAGACGGAAAGACTATGCAATAAGAAAATCGGTTCTTCTCGGAACAAGCCAGTATCCCAATAACCTCGAAACTGTTGCAGATAGTGTTGATATAGAAAAAATCCTGAATAAAAAAGGTATTGAAGACGATTTGATTGTGAAACCTGTTATTCCGTTTCGTGTATCGGAAGCTTTTGATCTCGTCAGGATAGCAGTTGATAAAGCTCGCAAACGGCCTTCAGTGTTCCTGCTTCCTCTGGGCAACATTGTAATGCGCAACGCGAGAGTACAATTTTCTTCAGTATTTTTCGGCTGTGCGGGATATAATATTATCGACAATGGCGCCTATGCTTCAGCCGAAGAGGGCATCGAAGCGGCACACGCCTCAGAAGCAGGATTAGTTGTAATATGCAGTTCCGATGAGGAATATGCCTCGCTGGCACCACTTGTATTTTCAGCAATGAAGGATAAGGCTATTACAGTTATTGCCGGGAACCCGGCTTGTACCGATGAGCTGAAAGGGAAGGGACTTGAGTTTTTCATTCATCTCAGGTCAGATGTTCCGGAAATGCTTACCCGGTTCAATACGCTTCTCGGGATATAAATTTTATAACATCAGAAGAAAATGAGACCCCAGTTCAAATATAGCGATCTTGAATCCTTGCTCTCGGAAGTTAAAGGAAAGGGCGGATTTCCCGGATCAGAATCAGTTCCGGGAGAGTGGCTTACTCCCGAAAGGATTCCCGTAAAAGGTGCCTACACGAAGGACGACCTGAAGGAAGTGGAGCATCTGAATTATGCTGCAGGGATAGCCCCTTTCCTACGCGGGCCATACTCGGGAATGTACACAATGAAACCCTGGACGATAAGGCAGTATGCAGGTTTTTCAACTGCCGAGGAGTCGAATGCTTTCTACAGGCGTAATCTTGCGGCAGGACAGAAGGGTCTGTCGGTTGCTTTCGACCTGGCAACCCACAGAGGTTACGACTCCGATCACGATAGAGTATCCGGCGATGTCGGGAAGGCAGGAGTCGCTATCGATTCCATACTCGACATGAAGGTACTCTTCGATCAGATTCCGCTGAACAAGATGTCGGTATCTATGACAATGAACGGAGCAGTCCTGCCAATAATGGCTTTCTACATAGTTGCTGCCCTCGAACAGGGAGCAAAGCTGGAAGAGCTTAGCGGGACCATTCAGAATGATATCCTTAAGGAGTTCATGGTAAGGAATACATATATCTATCCGCCTGAGTTCTCGATGAGGATTATTGCCGACATCTTTAAATATACCTCTGAGAAGATGCCGAAATTCAACTCGATAAGCATTTCGGGTTATCATATGCAGGAGGCAGGTGCTACCTGCGATATCGAACTTGCTTATACCCTTGCCGACGGACTTGAGTATCTCCGGACAGGTGTTAGGACAGGTCTCGATATCGATGCCTTTGCCCCGAGGCTCTCTTTTTTCTGGGCGATTGGCATGAATCATTTCATGGAAATTGCCAAGATGCGTGCAGCGAGGATGCTGTGGGCAAAGATTGTGAGCGGGTTCAATCCGAAAAATCAAAAGTCGCTTGCCCTGCGTACCCATTGCCAGACATCAGGGTGGAGCCTTACCGAACAGGACCCTTTCAACAATGTCGGGAGGACGTGCATTGAAGCGATGGCAGCCGTACTTGGACATACACAGAGCCTTCATACAAACGCTCTCGATGAGGCGATAGCCCTTCCGACAGATTTTTCAGCAAGGATAGCACGTAACACCCAGATTTACCTGCAGGAAGAGACTCAGATCTGCAAGTCAGTCGATCCGTGGGCCGGATCATATTATGTAGAAGCTCTTACACATGAGATTGCCCATAAGGCATGGGAACTTATAACCGAGGTTGAAAGCCTCGGAGGAATGGCGAAAGCTGTCGAATCGGGGGTTCCCAAGATGAGAATTGAAGAGGCAGCTGCCAGGGCTCAGGCCAGAATTGACTCAGGGGTTCAGACGATTGTTGGAACCAATAAGTACAGGCTCGACAAGGAGGACCCTCTTGAAACCCTTGAAGTCGATAATTCTGCAGTTCGTGATTCACAGATAAAAAGACTCGAATTGCTTAGAAGTACCAGGAATGAACAGGAATGTCAGGCTGCCCTGGGTGACATAACCAAATGTGTTCAGTCGGGAGAGGGAAATCTTCTCGAGCTGGCAGTTATTGCCGCCCAAAAACGGGCAAGCCTTGGTGAAATATCATTTGCATGCGAAAAAATAGTTGGGAGATATAAAGCCGTGATACAAACAATATCGGGAGTCTATTCTTCGGAATATAAAGCTGACGGCGACCTGAATGAGGCTCGTAAGCTTGTTGCCAGGTTTGCTGAGGCAGAGGGCCGCCAGCCAAGGATAATGATTGCTAAGATCGGGCAGGATGGCCACGACCGCGGAGCCAAAGTCGTATCGACAGGGTATGCCGATATCGGGTTCGATGTCGACATTGGGCCACTGTTCCAGACACCTGCGGAAGCAGCTAAACAGGCAGTCGAAAACGATGTCCATGTCCTTGGGATATCGAGCCTCGCAGCAGGACATAAGACTCTTATCCCGCTTGTAATTGATGAGCTGAAGCGCCTTGGAAGGGAAGATATCCTCGTTATTGCCGGCGGAGTAATCCCGGCACAGGACTATCAGTTCCTCTACAATGCAGGGGTGTCGGCCATCTTCGGTCCGGGAACTTCTGTGGCAAAAGCTGCAAAACAGATCCTTGAGATTCTTCTTGAAGTGATCTGACAGCGGTTTTTTTCTTGTCAAAAAATCTGTTTAATTTGTACCTGATAATTTTATGTCAGACATCAGGTATTAAAACTTAAACGGATGAAATATTTTTCTTTGTGTCTGCTTGCAGCACTCTGTTTTTTTAACAGTTGTAAAACTTCAAAGCCTGTATCTGCGGCGACAACCCTGGCTCCGGTCGCCGAACAACAGGCTGATACTTATTACAAAACAGAAGTTAAATACTCCGACCAGTCGACCTGGCTGCTGGGTTATCTGAGTCCCGTTCAGCTCACCAGTCTTCCCCACTCTGATTGGTACCTCAGGGGTCTCGACAGTTATCAGCCAGGTTCAGACGCATTAAATAAACTGTTGTCAGTTGCTACCGACAGCGTTTCTATTAAAATAGTATTGGGAACCTGGTGCCCCGACAGCAGGAGAGAAGTCCCCCGGTTTATGAAAATCCTTTCGCTCTGGCAGTTCCCTGTTTCGAAAGTAACCTTTATCGGGGTTGACAATCAAAAGCTCTCTCCCATCGGAGAATATGAAAGCCTTGATATCCAGCGTGTTCCTACGTTTATCTTGTATAAAAATAAAATTGAGGCCGGACGCATCATTGAGAATCCTGTCACGTCTTTAGAACAGGATATGGTTAATATTCTGACAGGAATCAAAAAATAACTTATAATATTAGAAATCATGGAAGAGACACGAAACAATACAGGACATAATCTGGGGATTGCAGCTCTCATAACTGCAATAATCACTTTCGTACTTGCAGTCATCCCCTGTGTAGGCCTGATAGCAATTATCCCGGGGATCATATCAATAGTTCTGGCATCGGTAGGGCTTTCACAGGCAACGAGGACAAATGCCCAGCGGGGTCTTCCGTTAGCCGGACTGATCATTGGCATTATTGCATCGCTGATATCTGTTTCACAAATCTTCGTGGCTGGTAAACTTGCCGGTACTGCCGGAAAATGGCCGGGTGAGATTCAGAATGTGATTAATGATGTGCAGGAGAATGTAATCAAGGACCTTGAAGAAAGCGATGTATCAATTAAGATTGAAAGCAATGGCGATAAGGTTGAAATAAATGCCGGTTCAGGTAAGCAGGACCGCGAGCAGACTCTTGAAGACCTTGAAGGTGCAACAACCACAGAAAATGATACAATCCCTCCGAAAAAGTGAAACGCTTCGGAAGATAAGAGAAGGGTTCAGAGATGAGCCCTATCTTATTCTAAACGCCGTCTTTACCGGCATAATAGTCCTTGTTTTTGCATACTCTGCCATATTCTCTCCCGATACTAATAATTATCCGGTTGCCTGCATCCATGAAAAGATAACCGGGGAACCATGTTTTTCATGCGGGCTTTCGCACAGTTTTTCACTTTTACTACGTTTAAGGTTTGATGAGGCAGACAGCTGGAATCCATATGGTTTCAGGGTTTTCCTTTTCTTTGTCTCCCAGATTATTATGAGAATTGTATTTTCTGTATTATGGACAAAACATGAAGAAACACGACAACAGCTTATAATCCTCGATTCGGCGGGGTCGCTCATGATCTTCCTGATATCTTTCTGGCCGTTTATTGAAAGCATTTTAACGTCGGTCTTTTAAGTGGAGGATTTATGTGTCTTAAATCAGAATTTCTTTTTAAACGCAGAGATAGCTAAGGGTTAAGAACTGAGGGCGCAGAGATGAAATTGTAATTATTTACTTTGCATTATTAATTTTCCGCTCCGCGATTCGTGGAGTGGATAGATGTTACTTTGGGAATTTATTGCAACTATAATGAAACGCAGCGAATTCCTCAAGGGTCTTATTGTGGGAGGTGTGGCAGCATCGGTTCCTGCAATTACAGCAGTAGCGTCAGTACCTGCTCCTCTCTCCTTCAATGAGATAAAATTATGCTCACCACTGATTGCCGGATTCCGTTACTATGAAGGAGAGGCAAATGTTGAAGAATTTCATCCGGGTGACAATCTTACTCTGATTCGTGAACCAAAAAATCCTCACGACAGGTATGCAATTGAAGTATACAGAGGAACCCTGAAACTGGGGTACATTCCCCGCGTCGATAACAAGGTAGTTGCCAGGATGATGGACCAGCAAGTGCCTGTAATGGCACGCATCAGGTACGTGAATCCCGATGAGGATGCATACAGTATGGTGAGGATCAGGGTATTTTTCCATTCTCCTGCATCCACGTGATTTTATTATTGTTTAATAACGATTAATCCGTTAATTTTAGGGAGATACCAAATATCATGCAGGCTGAAACAAAATCACACAGGATACTACGGTTTATTCTTTACCTCTCGAACAGTTATCCAAAGAGCAGGGAAGAGTGTTGTGAATTTCTCGGGATAAAGGATTCCGCCTTTTTCAACTATTGCAATGTCCTAAGGGATACCGGTTTTGATCTGGTACAGGAAGAAGGGAAGTATCGTATCGAATATCCCGATGATGGGCATGCTGTACTGAGGAATATCCTGCATTTCAGCGATGAAGAAAACTATCTCCTTGTTAAGGTTATTGATGCGCTCGACACAGATTCGGCATCCTCGGCACGGTTAAGGCATAAGCTCGTATCGTTTCTTAACCGCGACAGGGCAGTTGAGGAATACCTGGTCAGGGAGAAAAAGGAGAAGGCTCTCAAACTTATTGAGGCAGTGAGGAACAGGAAGCAGGCACTGTTACGGAATTATTCATCGGGAAACAGTCAGACAGTAAGTGACAGGCTGGTAGAGCCATTCAGGTTTTGTGACGATTTTAATCTGGTTTGGGCTTTTGATACCGGTTTGAAAGAGAACCGGCAGTTCAAGACCAGCCGTATTGCAGAAGTGGTTGTTACAAGTCTGCCATGGGAGCATCAGAGGCTTCATAAGTCAAAGGACACCGACATCTTTCGTAATACCGGCAATCTCGACAAGGAAGTAATAATAGAGATGGATCTCCGGGCACGAAATCTGCTCATCGAAGAGTATCCGCTGTCGGAGAAATATCTTGAGGAGAAGCCACAGCACCGGTTCATCCTGAAGGCGCATGTGGCCAAGTATGAAGGACCCGGAAGGTTTTGTATGGGTTTACCGGAGGATACCGAAGTGAAGGGGGATGAGGGGTTTGGTGGGTATTTGAAAGAAAAAATGATTCCAAAACGCCACGGAGTGGCAACTTAATTCAGTCGTTACAGGTAGCATGGACTGGAAAGACTATCAAAAACGCCACGGAGTGGCAGCTTAATTCAGTCGTTACAGGTAGCATGGACTGGAAAGACTATCAAAAACGCCACGGAGTGGCAGCTTAATTCAGCCCGGGGGCAACGCCCCGGGAAAGATAAATTTAAACCACCTCGCCCTGAAAGGGCAGGTTAATACATAAAGCCATGTCACAATCGTTATCAAAATTATTCGTTCACATTGTTTTCCACATCGGTGATAAA
>Ga0247841_10007106_pt1 | contig 16799 bp, 16 predicted proteins | sample LaCruzMarch2015__2_FD_192410 | JGI IMG/M metagenome (GOLD analysis project Ga0247841, IMG submission 192410) | Freshwater microbial communities from meromictic Lake La Cruz, Castile-La Mancha, Spain - LaCruzMarch2015_18m | ecosystem: Environmental > Aquatic > Freshwater > Lake | place: Spain... | reverse complement strand
ACGATTCAATAGAACACTTCAGGAAGAGTGTCTTAATCGTGTTTATCCTTCTGTGAAGAATTATCAAAAAGCTATAAATGAATACTTACCTTACTACAACAACGAACGACTGCACCTCGGTTTAGACTTCAAAACACCCATCGAAGTGATGCGAAGCTATTGACTAGAAAACGGTTTACCGTTTTGACATAACACGAACTAAGTGCCCCGTCACGAAAGCACAGACGCTCATTCTCGCCCGCTGATGCGGTCTCCGATGCTCAGACTTTTTCGCTAAAAAGTCTTCAAATCCGCTTACCGTACTTTCGTGACGGGGCGTATCTGCACCTTACACAATCAACTATCCTATTTTTCCCTCATTCATGCGTAAAACTCGGTTTGGTGCCATAAGTTGTATGAATTTTTCGTAGTGCGAAATTAAAATGATGCCCATTTTTGGATTTTCTTTGACGACTTTCTTTATTCCTTCCGCCACAACTTCTGTAGCTTCAGAATCCAAACCGGAATCGGTTTCGTCCAGAATCGCCAGCTTGGGCTCTAGTACTGCCAGCTGCAAAATCTCCGCGCGCTTTTTCTCCCCACCGGAAAAACCCTCATTCACTGATCGTTCCACAAAATCCTGACTTATCCCCAAAAGTGAACATTTTTCTCTAAGTTTTGCAACAAATTCTTTTGCTGTAATTGCTCCATGACTTTCTTTGTATGCGACAAATAAGAACTTACCAAACGGCACGCCCTGTAACTCGCTTGGGTTTTGGAAAGATAGAAAAAGACCATTTTTTGCTCTCTCTTCCGGTTTCATGGCAAGTAAATCTTTTCCAAAAAATTCAACACTTCCGCCCGTGACGTGGTAACGGGGATGCCCCATCAAGGTCAGCGCAAGAGAAGACTTACCGGAACCATTCGCGCCTATCAAGCCAACAGTCTCTCCTTCCGATATTGAAAAATCAACACCACGCAAAATATTTTTCCCTTCAACATCGACTGTTAATTTTTTCACTCTTAAAATTTCTTTTTTCATAAAATATATAAATTAATTATCTTTTCTCGTCTTTTCCAAATAATTTTTTATACCCTTCTGCAAAATCGCCAGCGGCAAAAAAGCACATTTAATCCTTCCGGGGGTCAACACCGCTCCTAACAATTCATCTAAATCCGAGGTTGTCATAGCCAAAACTTCTTTCATGCTCTTCCCAATCAATTTTTCAGAAATCAATGAAGACGCGGCACGACTAATCAAGCATCCGCTTCCGATAAATTTAATTTCCGAAATAACCCCATTATTTTCCTTTGCAAAAATTTCCACTTCGTCACCACAAAGCTGGTTGGCATCACGATACGAAATAGCGGCATTATCAAGCATGCCTTCGTTGCGCGGATTTCTCGCGTGCTCCATTAATTCTTCGCGGGAATAAAAATCCATTAAATCAGTCATGACTTTCGCAAAAGATTAATAATCTTTACTAAAGCATCAATAAAGAAGCCGATTTCTTCTTTGGTTGTTGTAACGCCAAAGCTAATACGCGTACATTCTTTGATGCCAAGTTCTGTCATTAATGGCTGGGCGCAATGATGCCCACCTCTAGACGCGATTCCTTCCAAATCCAGCAAAGAAACTAAATCGTGCGAATGCAGTCCATCTATTGTAAAAGAAATAACTCCCGCTCTCTTAGCGGCCTGATTATTATTCACTTTCGGCCCAATTATTTTTATTCCATCAATAGCCAAAAGTTTTGGCATAACGTAATTAACAAGTTCCTGTTCGTGTGCCCAAATTTGATCCAACCCGATATTATTCAAGAAATCTATGGCCGCGCTAAGACCAACCGCTCCTGCGATATTTTGCGTTCCGGCTTCGAACTTCCACGGCAGTTCGTTCCACGTCGCACGCTCTTTCGAAACTTCTTTAACCATATCCCCACCCAGCAAAAACGGCGGCATCTCTTCAAGCAATTTCCGCTTTCCATAGAGCACGCCAATACCCAGCAGACCATAAATTTTATGTCCGGAAAAAGCCAAAAAATCCACATCTATTTTTTTCACGTCTAATTTTATTCTCGCTGCGCTTTGAGCCGCGTCCACCAAAACAAGCGCTCCAACTTCATGTGCCAACTGACAAATTTCTTCTACGGGATTTACCGTACCCAAAACATTAGAAATATGCGTAACAGCTACCATGGCCGTATCCTTAGAAAGCTTCCGACGAAAATCATCCATGTCTAAATATCCCTCGGGTGTTATGCCAACAAAATCAAGCACTGCTCCGGTACGTTCCGCCATTCTTTGCCACGGAAGAAAGTTGCTGTGATGCTCCGCGATAGTCACCAATATTTTCTTTCCTCGCGTTATTTTCTTTTCCAAAGAAAAAGCTACTAAATTTATTGCTTCAGTTGTATTACGCGTGAAAATTATCTCGTCCTCATCAGCGCCGATAAAATTCGCAACATTGGCATGTGCCGCCACATAAGATTCCGTTGCTTTTTCCGCCAATTCATAAACGGAACGATGAATATTAGCGTTGCTATTTTCATAAAATTCCTTTTCCGCTAAAATAACCGCCTTCGGTTTTTGCGTTGTAGAAGCATTATCCAAATATACCAACTGCTTGCCGCGCATAGTCGATTTCAGAATAGGGAATTCCTCTCTTATTTTTTCAACGTCATTCATATAAGTTCGCCTTTTAAATCATAAATCTTATTCTCTATCGGCTGCAAAAATCCTTCCGCAATCATGGCAAGCGCCTTTTTTCTACCAATGCCACGGCTACTAGCATAAAACAATTCTTCTTCATTGAGATGCCCTACTGTAAGCGCGTGATTACAGACTACATCGTCATTATTTATTTCCAACTGTGGCCATCCTTTTGCCGCGGCTTTATCTGAAATAATTAAATTGTTTATGCATTGATGCGCGGTAGATTTTGATGCCCTTTTTGCTATAATCGTTTTTATTTTTATAGCCACTTTAGCACTGTCCCCAACTATCGCCCGAGCAAAATAACTCGACTCTGTATGAGGAGCAAGATGATTAATTAAAATATCACGACTTGTTTCGGCAAAATTGGACCCGCTAAGCGCCTCTTCAATATTTACCGTTGCCGAAGCGCCAGCAAGAACAAAATTTATTTTAAAATCTGATCCAATTTTATCCCGTGTTGAAAATATTAAATTGAATTTTGCACCAGATTCCAAAACAGCAGAAATTTTTCTCGCATTATTAATTTCTTTTTCTTCTCTGAAAAACCAATTCACCACAACATTTTTTTCCAAAACAAAAATTGCATCTTTTGTCGAACCATTTAAATTCAATCTCGAGTCCGCACCAGGGTGAACAATAAAAGTGTTCGTATCTTTATTGGTAATCGAAAATTCTTCTTTGCCACCAGCTGATATTGTTTTATATGCCGTCTTGCCTTGTACTGAAAGACCATATTTTTTAATTTTGTCGATCAGTTTTTGTGGAACATTTTTTGTCATCCGATTTTTCCTTCCATTTCTAAATCTATCAATCGGTTTAATTCCACCGCATATTCAAACGGCAATTTTTTTACAATCGGTTCAATAAAACCAGAAACAATCAAACGAACCGCTTCCGTTTCCGAAATTCCCCTACTTCTTAAGTAGAAGAGCTGCTCCTCCCCAACGCGGCCGACACTCGCTTCGTGCGCCAAGTCCGCGTGCATCTCTTCTACGTCTGTATATGGATAAGTATTCACCATAGATCGCCCATCAAACAGTAATGAATCACACACTACTTTAGATTTGGAATTTTTTGCGCCTTTCACAATTTTTACCATTCCTCTGTAAGTTGTAGCTCCGCCGTTTTTGGCAATGCTTTTTGAAACTGTTGTGGAAGACGTATTTGGTGCCAAATGTATAACTTTCGTTCCCGTATCTTGATTTTGCCCTTTACTGGCAAAGGATATCGTCAAAAAGTCTGTTTTAGCCCCTTTCCCTCGCAAAACACTGCAAGGATAGAGCATTGTTAGTCCAGATCCTAAATTTCCACTCACCCATTCCATCACGCCATCTTCCTCTACAATCGCCTTTTTTGTATTCAGATTGTAGGTATTTTTTGACCAATTTTCTATGGACGAATAACGCATCCGCGCCCCTTTTCTCACAAATATTTCCACACATCCGGCGTGCAAACTTGCTTCATCATACCTCGGGGCCGAGCATCCTTCGATATAATGTAGATCTGCTCCCTCATCGACAATAATCAACGTATGTTCAAATTGTCCTAACGCAATCGCATTCATCCTGAAGTATGCCTGCAACGGCGCTTCAACCTTCACACCCTTTGGTACATAAATAAAAGTACCGCCGGAAAAAACCGCCCCATGCAGTGCCGCGAATTTATGATATCTGGGCGGAACACACTTTGTCATAAAATATTCCTTTACAATTTTTTCATATTTTTTAACGGCTACATCAAAATTTTCAAAAATCACGCCCTGTTTTTCCCATTCTTCTTTTAATTTATGGTAAGCCATTTGCGATTCGTACTGCGCTCCCGCACCAGCCAACACCGCTCTTTCCGCCTCCGGTATTCCAAGCCGTTCAAAAGTTTTTCGAATATCTTTTGGCACATCTTCCCATTTTTTCGCTTCTTTATTTCCCGCGTCAGCAAAATACGTGATTTTATTAAGATCCAATTCACTGATATCCGGAGACCACTTTGGCATCTTTGAATTCTCAAATATTTTTAAAGATTCCAGACGTCTCTTTAAAAGCCACTCTGGTTCATTTTTTCTCTTGGATATTTCCGTGACAACACGACGATTAATCCCGGGCACAGCCCGAAAAGCTAACTTCTTTTTATTTTTTTTATCGTAACGCTTGCGATCAATCGTTATTGCACTCAGTTTCTTCTTCATTTTTTGTCCACAATTAAGTCTGCAATACTTTTTTTAGCAAGCGTTTGCAATACCATTTTTTGTACCATAGGCATCCCCGATTTTAACGGACAATTTTCAGATCTTACACATACGGAATTTCTTTTCGACAAACAAGTCGCCAAAGCAACTCCGCCTTCTATAACGGAAACAACATCGTGAACTGTAATTTTTTTTGCGCTCCTAGCTAAACGGTAACCGCCACCCACGCCTTCTCGACTTTCCAGAAGTCCTCCGATTGTCAGATTATTCGCTATCTGCGCCAAAAAACGATATGGCATTTTTTTCTCCAATGCCAAATTTCTTATCGAAAAATAATCCTTCGGCTTTTGCGCCAGTAGCATTAAAAGCAAAAGAGCGTAATCGGTTTTTTTGGATAGCGACAACATAAACTCGTACTATATTGATACGAGTAGTAAAGAAAGTCAAGCTTCGCACTCTTGCCTTTACGAACGAAACCTTACTGCTCTAGACCCAACTTTTTTAACCGCGACCTGATTCCTCCCACTTTGCGACCAAAAATGGACGCTAATTCATTAACCGTTACACCGGAAGAAAAAGACGCGGCTAACAGTTCATCGTCTTCCACAGACCATTTAGCGTATGCGTTTTTAGTTTCCTTCTTGGCCTTTAATTTTTTAATATTGGAAACATTTTTTTCCTTGTTAGCGAATCGTGTTTTTTCGATAAATTCCCGATGTTTCTCGTTCAACTTTTCTTTTGGAGTGTCTTTGAGTTTTTGCGCTTCGCGATGAGACTGAATATTAAACAATTGGTCTATTGCGGAAACTTGCGGGTGAACCTTCAGAGCAATTTCATTTAGTCCCAAAAGCCGCAGACCATTAAGAGATCTTATGCGCGATAATGCCACATAACCCATTCCTGGCTCAAAAGATTTCGAAAGATCTACTTCAGCCGCATCCAAGCTCATCCCCTGACTTTTGTGAACAGTTATCGCCCATGCCAAACGAAGCGGTATTTGTGTGATCTCCGCAGCCACCTCGCCATTATCTTCCAAAATCCAACTCTCGGGAGAAGCAATTATATCAATCCCCTTTTTTGTTCGCACAATCGGGAAACCAGTATCGGAATCAAAACCCACTACGATACCTAAAGTTCCGTTGACATATCCCTTATCAAAATTATTTCTTACAAACATTACCACTGCATTATTTTTTAACACCAACTCTTCCGGTGCCAGACAATTTTTTCTCATTCTCTCCGCTAATCTGGCACGCCCTTTATTTCTCATTCTGTAACGCAAGGTTCGTCCAGAAAGTTTGTTTAATTCTTCGTTGTTAATTTTATCTACGTCGATATTGTGAGTATAAAGACGAGTAATTGCTCCATCCGAAAGTTTCGCATCAAAACGGGAGCGTAACAATTCTATTGTTTTTTCATCAACCGAATTACCTCGAATATTATTTAATATCCCGCTATATTCCGCATCCGTTTGCCTAAATTGCGTTTCAAGATTGCATACTTTTATTTCCATTCCTTCCCAACTTTCCGATTTGAAGGCAAAAGAATCTGCCGCGTTTCCTCCTCTGCTCACGGGCGGCAATTGAAAAAAATCTCCGCACAATACAACCTGCATTCCCCCAAACGGCGCTACAAAATTATTTTTTAAAGCACGAGCAACTTTTTGTACCAAATCCAAACGATGCCCATGAAGCATGGATATTTCATCTATTATTAAAACAGACGTGTTGCGAAATCTCTCGTTTACATGTCTTTTGCGAAAAATTTCCCGCAACCCCGCTTCAGTTAGTTCATCTTTAATACCAATTCCAGACCAAGAGTGGATTGTCATTCCGTTCATGTGTGTTGCAGCGATTCCCGTTGAAGCAGTTACTGCCACTCCTACATTATGCTGACGAAGATATTCGATATAACGATTTAATAAATATGTTTTCCCGCTGCCGGCTTGACCGGTAAGAAAAACATTGCAACCGGTTTTAAGAATATCAAGAGCTTCATCTTGAGTCATATAATATATCCCTCTTTTTTCCCCCGCTTTCTTCGCGCTTCCGCGATTACTACACCCAGAACAATGACTACCAAGCATGCCCCCGTAAACAAACTCATTCTTTCATGTAAAATTAACACGGCCAAGGGTGCTCCAATCACACCCGACAAGTAGACAAAGACGCTCGCCTCGGATGCTTCGATTTTGTCCTGCCCGTATAAATACAGCGGCGCGGCAGCAACTGTGTAAAAAGTAATATACCCAATGGCAATTAAAGTTTGCGGATTAAGCAGCATACTGGGAACAGATGGCCCCGTTACTTTGTCCATAATAAAATATATTGGTAGCCCAAAGACAACATTCATGCCGGATGCAAAAATTTTAGACGTATCTGTATATATTCTTTTTGCTAATAAAAAATATAATGTTACCAATATATTGTAACCAAGCAAGAATAAGTTTCCCTCAAGGGAAAATTTTACGTTACTAAAGCCCCCAATTAATACTGGCTCAAAAATCAACATGGCACTGCCCAAAAATGCCAACGTCAACCCAATCCATTCATGTCTTTCTTGTTTCTCGCGCAAAAAATAAATTCCACCGATAGTGGTAAAAATCGGAGCCATCATAGTGATTAGAGAACTTTCCAGCGCAGTAGTTTTTGCCAAACCAAGATACAAAACAATCAATCCGGAGGGCGCAACAAACGCTTCCAATAAAAATATTTTCCAGAGAATATTTAATTTTGGAGGATTTTTAACAAAAAACCAGACTACTACGGGAAGAAAAAATACGGCCGCAAATAAATATCGCATATACATGTAGTTAAACGCGGAAATATTCTGCAAAGCGGGCTTAGTCAACGGAAAAACAAAACCGCCCAAAATCGCATAACCAAGAAGAGCCAGAGCCGCAATTTTTCTTTTTGTCATTTTGCAATTATAGCACCAAAAGCTATGTCTTTGCCGAAGCAATCCACGTACTATTTTGCGGGTTGCGAAGTGCCGCAGTTCGACACGAAGTCCTCTCGCTAACAAGCGAGAAAAGCAAAATAGTGCGGGGATTGATTCGTTACTGGAGATTGCTTCGTCGGCGTCTCCTCCTCGCAAAGACGCGACACGGATTCCTGCTTGCAGCAGGAATAACAATATTAGCTATTTACGCGTTCTACATACTCGCCATTGCGAGTATCGATACGAACGACATCACCTTCATTTACAAACAACGGCACTTGCAAACGAACTCCGCCTTCGCCTACCGCCTCTTTCATAATATTGGAAGCGCTGTCGCCGCGTAGATTTGGCGCCGCCTCAATAATTTTAATTTCAATTTTAATTGGTAATTTCACAGACACCGGCGAACCTTCAAAAATCATTACCTCGACTTCCATTCCTTCGTGGATAAATTTTTCCGCGTCCCCGATTTTTTCACGAGACAATGTGTATTGTTCATATGTCTCCTGATTCATAAAAGCCACTTCTTTATCATTCGCATACAACACTTGCGCCTTAGTGCGATCAATATCCGCCTCTTCTATCGAATCACCTTGTTTAAAAGTTTTGTTAACAACCTGCCCAGTCCTCAAGTTGCGCATTTTTGTGCGCATCACAGGACGACGCTGAGCTTTTTTCATAAAATCAGATTCCATCACAATCCAAGGATCACCGTTTTCGGTAATGGTTGCTCCGGATCTCATATCATTCATGGATAACATAGGCGTTATTTTAGTAACGGTTAATGAATAATGAATAACAGATCTTTTGAGATAAAGCAAGATAAAAAATAAAAACGCCCCAAGGAAAATCCCTCGGGGCTAATGAATGAACAACGATCAAGGCGCAAGTCGACAACCTAGTCGGCGATTTTGGTGGCGACCAAGAGCCAATCTTTGGCCAAAGCAGTGTTCGCGGTTTCTTTGTCGGTCTGATCGCACGTTACCCTGTTGACAAGAATCATGTCTGGCTTATTGGTGAAGTAGAACTTCGCTGGACCAACCCAGAAGGTCGACCGGGGAAAGTGGTCAAACGCCGCAGACGCCGGATGATCACGATGTCCTTTGTCGGTTACGACACCGACCCCATGAACACCATTGGCAAGAGCAAGCAGGGCCATAATCGCTCCCATCGGCTCTTCTTTCCCAACATACGACGCACCAAGTAGCCCTTGATTCTCCGCCGAAGCGGGAACCAAGAGGTCCGACAAAAGATACCTGAAACCACGAAACTGAAGTTTGTGCAACGCTTCGTCCCAGGATGCGGCCGTCCAAACGTTGAACACCTTGGAAAGCTGCTTGCCGCCAAACCGCAAATGTACGGCTGTGTCGTCAAACAGAAGCATGTGCTGATACAGCGGATGGGTGACACGCCGATGGGCAAGAATAATCTCGTCCACAATCTGCGGTTCGTTCCAACTGTCAAAAATCCGCACGCCCGGCACTTTGTGGGACCTTCCGTTCGCGTAGCCCTCCATCATCTGCACAAACAAGGTTGTTCTCGGATTCGCAGCCAGAATCGAACGAGCCATATTAGCAACCTGATCGTATGGATCGCCAGCCATACCTTCTTTGTAATTCCAACAGTCCATGATCACGACGTGAGCCGTGCTCGCCTCGCGAACAAACTCCGCGCGACGTTCCTCGCTGAGATAGCCGGCAAAGCCCCGGAAAGCGAGCTCGTCTTCCGGAACGACCAGTTTGTAATCTTTGCCAAACACGCCGTTGTCGCCGTAGAGATCCGCGGAATCGGAGTTGCAGAACAGAACAACTTTAACTTGGTCCATGGTTAACCTTTCAAAAGACAGGAGTTACGTGTGTAGTTACGTCTGTACAGAACCAAAAATTATAGTATAAATTTTCACTTTCTGTCAATATTCAAACCAGCATGCATACTCTTGCAATAATATACCGATCATAATACAAAGACGGGTGAGGAGGAGTACTTTCCTAAACGCGTGTCACAAAGGAGTGATAAATCGTGAACATCAATCTGAACAGATGCGACATCTGCAACTTGCTTGTGTCTCGCATCAGAAGCGCCGGGTTTGTTGTTTCGGACGCAAGTATTAGTGTGCGACCCGAATTCGAAGATGAATTTCAATCGCTCATTGGACAAGGATGGCGCCATATTTGCGAAGAAGAGCCGGTTGTGCAAATACCCATCGCTATTGTGATGCCCTGCGACTTGCGCTTCATGTTTAATGGGACGGACTTGCAGCTGCTTCAGCGAGAATATTCGGCACCGGTGCTTTACCTTCTGCGAGACATACGGGTATTTCATCACCACAACTTTGAAGAGGCGCGCAATTTAGTTCGCAACAATGGCTACGATTGGCTTGATATTCTGGAAGCAGGCCAACTCTTGGCACAGCTGCGACACAGCAGAAACTGTTCGCCAGACCAATTCGGCCTCGGAAGTGTCACGACAAACAACTCCGGTTTGTCGTTTGATTTTTCACTTGACAATCAGCAACTGCATACCTTGTTCTTTCGCAATGACGCAAAGGCGCGTTTACTCGCGGACTGGGAACGCAACCACCATGTCGCCATTTGCAAGGAACGTATTGGGCTTCCCAATGGTCGTTTGTACCACGGAGTGCTTGGACGACGTTATTGACCCACCAAGAACACGCCAGATCGGACATAATTCCGGTCTTTTTTTTATTAGTAAAGTTATTTGCTTTCGTTTTCGTAAAAACGACAAAATTACTCGCCCTAATCGCAATAACTTTATTTTTTGCAAATCAGCTCAGCCCATCGCAGGCGAGCCAGTAAATACGTAACAATTGATTCCGCACCACAATTATTATTAATGCAATCTTCTTGGATACCATCAAACACAGATCCATTTTCTTTCAACATTGTCTTACCTCTGATGTTATTTCCTTCGTACCACTTAAGCCAATTCTCGGCTGATTTTTTATATTCTTCCTTTTTAGTAACTTTGAATGCTTCTAAACATGCCAAAACCATTGCCGCAGCATCTACCGGTTGTTGATCATATAATGCCTTTTCCTTTCCTTTTTCATACCACCCGTGATTTCCAATTGGAGTCGGCACTCCTTTATATTCCGAAACTCGTAAAAGAAAATCCAATGCTTCCAAAGCGATTGCTCTGGCCTCAATGGCAATATCTTTATCTGTTTTTTCAAGTGCTTCTGCGCCCCGCAATATTGCCAGCGGAATGACACCATTGGAATAACGCATATCCGGTTCAAGCCAGCGCCAATCTTCCGTGCTCTCTTTTCTAAAAGCCGCGATTTTCTTTTGCATTAATGTTCGCAGCACTTTATAACGTTCCGGCACGCTCTCATAGGCAACCGCAGATACAATACCCAAAATAACAAAACAATTCGCTCTTACAAATTCCTGAGCAACAAGATATTCACTGGCTTTATAAAAAATTTTATTGGCTCGCGTACGTTGCTCTTCTGTAATGCCATTTTTTAAAGTATCGCCAAGCGCCCAAACAGTACGGCCATAGGAATCTTCCGATCCCATCTGGTCTAAGGGAGTACCTTCACTGGAATCGAAATTGTGAAAACTTCCATCGGCATGCTGATTTTTTTCTATGTATCCCAAGTATATTTCAGCTAAATCCGCCAATGAACGACTATCTTCCGCGGAATTATTCAGTTCCGGGAATAAAAAATTTGCTCTGTTAACAACAATCAATGCCCTCGCGATATCGTCTATAGAATACCCCATCGCCAAATCGGGTTCGGTTCCTTTGGTATGCTGCCAAATCCCTCTTTCCGTTGTAATTTTTCTTAAATAGGAAATGTTGGGGGCAGCACAGTAGTCAAACTGCGGCTGAGACATTTGTTTCCGTGTTGTCGCTTCTATTCAAATTTTGCTCTTCTTCGTGTTCATTCAAAACTTTTCTAAACAAGTCCGCGTAACGACTGGCTACATTATGCCAAGTCATCTTTCTGCTGTAGATATAAATCGCTTCTTCCAAATTCCGTTTCTTTTGCGGATCGTCTAAAATTTCATTTAACGCATTGGCAATCGAAACGTCATCGCTAAATGGCACCAAAATGCCGCGCCCTTTCCGCAGAAGTGAACGAGCGTAACGGAATTTTGTGGAAATAATTGCCTTACCAAAAGCGGCAGCGTAAGCGACGGTACCGGAGACATACTGTTCAGGATTAAGCTGCGGTGCAAGATAGATGTTAGTCGCACGCAAAAAGAGCGTGAGCTGATTTAGGGACAAATACTGATTTACAAACTTAACATTATCGGACAAGCCATTTCTTTTAACAATCTTCTGCAATTCGCGACGATATCTTTCCCCCGCCTCTTTGCGAACCACTGGATGGGTGGCACCAACAATAAGATAAATAACTTCCGGATGTTTTTTCACCACGTCGCGCAAAGCGTTTAATACATGCTCAATTCCTTTGCCTGGACTCAAAAAACCGAATGTCATCAATACTTCGCGCCCTTCCAAACCGAAAACTCGCTTAAAATAATCACTCCCGTGAAAAGGCACATCTGGCGCGCCATGGTGTATAAAAGCCATTTTCTTGCGCGATATTCCATAAACCGGCTCCAAAATCCTTCTTGCATTACGCGACATCAATACTATTCGATCACTTCTTTCTGCTATTTCTTTTATCGCACGCAATTGAAATTCGTTGGGGTTCTTCAATACTGTATGCATCGTAGTAACTACCGGTTTTTTGAGACGACGCAAAAAATCCAAAATAAGACTACCATCCCAATTGTCTTTTCCTGATTCAGTACCGAATATACCAAATTCATGTTGCAAACTCACCAAAGCTACATCGCTTTGATTGATATAATCGGCCGCGGCAAGATAAGCATTTTTATCATATTGTTCCACGACAAATCTAACTTCCTTGGAATACGGCTTTGTTAAATTCAAACGAGCATCGTCTATTGCTACAATAGTCGGACGAGCAAAAACACCGAGGATGTTTATCGCTGAGGACAAGTCGTATGTGAATGTCGCAATACCGCATTCTCGTGGCGGATAAGTGGAAACGTAGGCAATCCGCTTGCCTCGCGGAGAAGGCATAACCAAAGAAATGCCATGCAGTTTTTTTCTGGAAACAGAAGCCTGCAACATATTTTTACCCTACCATATTATGTTGCATTTGACAAACTATATTTTGAAGATTTTGCTTAACGCGCCAGAACAAAAAACGTCTATCATTACTCCTGGTTTTTTATGCCAAGCTGCTCCATCAGTATTTTTTGAGCATTATCAATTAATTCCATATCTAACAATCCGGAATTAACTACTATTTCCTTTGCTTTACCAACTCTTTCCAAAATTACAGAACTATTTTGCTCATCTGCTTCATTGAAAAGCAATGTTTTCACTCCACTCAAATGTATCGCGCTTCTTACTTCCTGCATTTCATCCAATGCGTTTTTGTAATCATCATTTTCTGTGAATTTTTTGGCTTGTTCAATTCCTTTTTCCGCTACAGCAATTAATTCTGACCCAACAAATTGAATTTTTCCATTATCGCCGTTTATTATCAGTCTTCTTTTTCGTTCAGTGACATTTTTTTCAGTAAAATAGATTTGTCCCTTAATTAAGGCCTCCATTGCTGGTTCAAACTGCATGTCACCGTCATTAGAAAGCAACATCAATGCTTTTTCTTCTGTTTTCCATGAATACTCTTCTAATCTTTCGCGATCATCTGCCATTAATAAAATGTCATCTCTTATTTCTTCATCTAATGCTTCCTTCCCCGAGAATATAATATCCAACGTTTGTTGGATAAGATGAGCTGAATTATTTCCCTTCTCCATTTGCCCCTCGACAACTCTGGCTGCCAGAAATAATTCTTTCCCCCACTCCAACAGAGCTCGATCCGCCAACTGACTTGATAACAAACCCCGCGCACTTAGAATCTGCGCTTCAGCAACTCTTTCAGAAGCATTTGCAAGCGCTGCTTCCGTGCGAAGAGAGCTGACGCCAAAGGTAAACACATTTTCTTGCATCCATTCATCAAACCTATCTAAAAAATAAAATTTACTATTAGGAAGAACGCCGGCATCAACAACCAAAACAGTCTGCTCTTCTTGGGCCTCGGCCACGTTTTGTCCTAAATTAATAAAAATTACTAACGCTACAACTAAATTCGCAATCAAACATGTTTTTTTCATGATTTTGATTTCATTTTTTGATTATTGACTACTCATTTTAAAGATGCCAATACTTTTTTTAATGATCCTTTGGCCATACCAACCACTTTATCTCCTCCGCCGTAATACAAAAGCAGATCGTCCCCTCGTAAAATCAAACCTTCCGGAAAAACAACTCGCGGAACAATACCCTCCTTCTCATACTTTTCTACCGGTTCAAGCGCTGGCACGGAAGAGCGCCCCAATACAATAGAAGGATCTTTTAAATCAAGCAGAAGAAACCCCGCCCGATAAACATTGTGATGATCCGAACCATGATAGGAAACAAGCCAACCCTCGGAAGTTTTTAACGGAGGAGCACCCGTTCCAATGCGTCGTTCATCCCATTCTCCCGGCCTTGTATGAGTTACTTTTTCATGTCCGCTCCAACTTCGCAGATCATTGGAATAAGCGATCCAGATATCTGGTGGCAATCGATGTAAAATAGCAAATTTTCCGTTAATGCGCTCGGGAAATAAAACAGCATCTTTGTTATCCATTTCGGACAGAATTACGCCATGACGCGTAAAATTTTTGAAGTCACTCGTAACCGCCAATGACACGCGCACTCTCCATGGCTTATCATCATTTTTCATCCAAGCAGGAGGGGGCTCGCCCGGAGCATACTTGGACGCGGCCGTGTAGGTCATATAATAATTACCATCAATACAAGAAAGACGCGGATCCTCCACTCCTCTTTCCTCAAATTCGTTGCTTTCATCCGACTCAAAAATTGGTTCTCTCCCGCGATAATCTATATGCTCTCCATTTTTTGTTCTGGCATAACCAAAACGTGAAATACCATCTTTTCCAAAAGCTCGATAAATCAGATGAATATTGCCATCCTTATCTTCGACGGCGGCAGGATTAAAAACAGCTTCCGACTCCCACCACTGAGTAGTAGGCGCTAAAATTGGATTCGATCTTGCGCGCACAAAAATATCGGATGCATGAGAAGAAGATGCCCGGAACATATCGCGTTTATTATCTTCCAAAATTGAATTTTTTTGATCCATGATTAAGCGATCTTATTTTGTTTATGTATCTTTGTTTTACCTTTCACTGCTTCATCTTGCCATATCGAAACATATCAGGCAAAAAATTATCAGACAGTTAAGAAATGGCGCAAATATTTACAAGCCGCCAAGATATTACCCAACCATCGCGCACCTTGACAAAATAATCAAAAAGGTGTAGAATTGCGGGTTATGTTTAATAACACTATGCAGGCAGATGACCAAGCTGGCATCTCTAAACAAGTCGCTCTCGCTAGCGTCGCGAGCATATTATTTCTGTCTTTCTTATTCGGTGGACTTGCTTTTGTTTTTGGACAAAACCCGCCTGCCGCGTCAGAAAAAAGGACAGCAAAACTACCCATAGCGAGTGATCGTTTAGAATTACTGGGCACCTATTCAAAATCAACACTTATACCGCTTGTTGCTCTATCAGCAAAAGCAGCCAATCCTTTAGCGGCAATTCCCACCGCCGACAAAGGTAATTGGGTAAAAATACCATCTCTAAACGTCCGCGTCCCGCTCATTGAAGCTAAAAGCATGACGGATGCAGAAGTATTGAATTCTTTAGCAAATGGAGTAGCAATGTACCCCAACGGAGTACTTCCCGGTCAAAATGGCAATGTGTTTATTGCCGGACACAGTAGCGGAGAACCATGGAAAGGACCTTACCGGTTCGCTTTCCTTAATATTAGCAAACTAAAGAAGAACGATTCTGTTTTAATCGATTATCACGAAAACAGATATACATATATTGTCACAGACTCCCGTGTGATAAATCCAAACAATGATAAATTTATTGAATCAACCGGAAAAACCCCCACTCTTTCATTGATGGCATGCTGGCCTATTTGGACCGCAAAAAACCGCACAATTGTAGAAGCTAAATTAATTACAATCAACCCTTTGGTTAATGAAGTAAAATAATGCCTAAAATTGTATTTTCAGCACTATCTAAAAAACATCCTCAAACTTACCTAACCGATTGACAAAATTAATAAAATAGTTATATAAGACAGATAAGCAGAAAAACAAACACCCGACAAAAGAAAGTACTTATTGCATAAGTATTTATTAATAGATTCTTCACTAAATTACACGTATGTATAAGAACCTAATCACTAGTCAAATGGTTTCAATCAAAAACTTGCTTGCTGGAGGAATATTCACGGCTATATTGACTTTGGCTGCTTTTGGAACACCCGCACACGCTTGCGGAGGCGGAGTATTAAGTCTCGATGACTTCCAAGATGCATGGGAAGACCGTGAGATCAATATCTCTGTAACACCAAATTTAGCGAATAACACCGTAACAGCGGTAATTTCTAACAACTCTTGCGGAATAGCTCCGGTTAGCTTTTCTGATTATAAAATAACCGAAGCTGATTATAATCATCTTTCAACACAGATATTTTTTGCCGGTGCGCCTTTAACAAACGTTTTACCTGGCCAAACCAAATCATTTACTATTGCACTTCCTGATTGCGCTTCTCAAGTCGACTTCTGGTACGGACAATACCCCATTCATTTGCAAGACAGTAACCCTTACGGTCATGGTAATTACGTCCCACATTTTATTACAGGTGCAATGCCCCGTCTGGGAAACTGGTGCACTACCCCAACTCCTACTCCCGTCCCAACTCCTACACCTACACCTACCCCCGTTCCTACACCGACTCCAACTCCAGTACCAACCCCGACCCCAACTCCTACCCCTACTCCTGTCCCTACCCCAACTCCATGTCCTTCCACCCCTACTCC
>Ga0247841_10007105_pt1 | contig 16801 bp, 19 predicted proteins | sample LaCruzMarch2015__2_FD_192410 | JGI IMG/M metagenome (GOLD analysis project Ga0247841, IMG submission 192410) | Freshwater microbial communities from meromictic Lake La Cruz, Castile-La Mancha, Spain - LaCruzMarch2015_18m | ecosystem: Environmental > Aquatic > Freshwater > Lake | place: Spain... | reverse complement strand
TAAGATCGCAAGTAGACCACTTGCTTGATAGGCAGCATGTGTAAGCACAGCAATGTGTTGAGCTGAGCTGTACTAATGATCGAGGTCTTTGACCTATATCAGAATGAGCACAAAACCTATTTCATCAATCACTATCTATGACGCGGGGTGGAGCAGTGGCAGCTCGTCGGGCTCATAACCCGAAGGTCGCAGGTTCAAATCCTGCCCCCGCTACCAAAAATTGAGTATTTTGAAGGCCCGTCTTGTAAAAGACGGGCCTTTTATTTGACGATTATTATGGGCAAGTCAGGAAATTCGAAGATTCAGTAGCTATATGAATCTTCTTCTTAAAGTGAGGCAACCTCTTTTGAAAGATCAAACCGTAGAATTTTTGGGAATGATGAATTGACACTTTGATGCTTTGATGGTAAAGTTGCATCGAAGTGAAATATGGCTGAAGTAAAAGACAGCTTTAAGAGGACAACCATCAGCCTGCGCCCCGAAGAATATGAGACGTTGCGTTTTATAGCGTTCAAGCGCAGGACTTCAATAGCCGGTGTTATCCGCGAGCTTATCTATGAGCATCTGGAAGATGAGGAAGATATCAGAGACGGGTTGAAAGCTTTACGGGAGAAAGGGGATACTGTGGATTGGGTGACCTTCAAGAAGGATTGTCTTGACCTATAAGGTAGAGATCGTCCGTACAGCCCAGAAACAGATTTTATCCCTTCCCAAAGAGGCGCAGGTGGAGATTGCCCTGGTGATCGACTCACTGATGAACAAGCCAAGGCCATCCGGCTGTAAGAAACTGCGCGTGACTGCTCTCTGGCGTCTGAGAGTGCGGCATTACAGACTAATATACGCTGTGGATGACAAGGCTCATATGGTAACAGTGCTGAAGATAGCTGTGCGCAGTGAAGGCACCTATCAAGGAGTCTGAAAGTCACTCGGGCAAAAGTCGCAGGTTCAAATCCTGCCCCCGCTGCCAACGGTAAATAAAGGGCCTCGAATTACTTCGAGGCCCTTTTGCTTTGCCGTGGGACCTTTTTGCCTCTAAGGCAGAGGGCTGCTCAGCGCCGCACCCATGAAGTAGGGCCAGATAACGATGCCGAGGATATACTGCCACCAGATTAATTTGACATAGCCGATCGAAAATAACCAGCCGATGAACCAGATTGTGCCCGCCAGGCTTGATGCACCTTGACCATTCCAGTGTTTGTGATTGTCTGACATCTTTCAGCTCCTTTTTTTGTTATATTTGGTCTGTTAAAACACGCAATCTATCGGTTATGACGAAGGCGTAGTTACGCCGGTTGTCCCCTTTTAGACATGGGTGGATAGCCGTGATATTCACCCGGCTCTCCCTCGCATAAAAAGATGTCCTCAATTTTAACATTAAAGAGATTGGCGATACGGAAAGCCAGCGGCAGGGAAGGATCGTATTTGCCATTTTCGATGGAAATTACCGTCTGCCTGGTCACGCGTAATTGATCGGCCAGCGCCTCCTGTGTGAGGTCGTGCATGGCACGAAATACCTTAAGACTGTTTTTCATAAGTTACACCCTAGAGCTTACGGCTGAAATAGGCATAAAAACATAAGTGTAGTAATACTGCAGCACAGATAAAATAGCCCATGATGGCGCCAAAGAAAACGACATTTTCCGGCAACTGGCTGCGGAACAGGGCGATGCCCAATGACGCGACTGCCGCCAGTATAAGCATGATATTGAAAGAAGCAGAAGCAGCCTTTCCGCTGATCTGCACGATCCGCTCATCCCGTACTATCTCTTTGTTTCTACGTTCCAGAATAAAGGCAAGCGCAATAGCTACAACAACCGCCGCCAGCGCGATTACGGGGGTATCAGTGCCAATCGAGACGGCCACAGCAAGACCCAGTCCGCCCCCTATGAGCCCCTTGTAAATACGAAATTTATTTATTTGCATTTATGTGCCTCCTGTATAGTGTCATGTACTCATTGTAAAGCTTACTATACATTTTGTCAATTATATTATGGGGCTATCCCATTTGCACTCCTGAAGGTCGCAGGTTTAAATCCTGCCCCCGCTATCAAGAGTAAAGATTACGATTAAATTCTTTTCAGAAATCCCCTCGGATTATAGGTGATTACAAAACTTTCACGTTCACGATCTATCACAAAATCATGATTCCCTTCCATAAAGGCCTCTATTGCATTCCATGGACCGGGATTTGGGCCAACATTAAGCCCGTGGTGACAAATACTATCTTCAACAATGAAATAACTCCCCTTTGTGACTAAAGGAGCGTAGGTTCTTAAAACACTGAGGGTGTTTTCATAAGTGTGAGCACTGTCCTCGATGATTAAGACTTTATCGTTTTTACCAATGAAATTTTTAACCTTGCCGACGTTTATGCAGGCATCACCTTCAATAAAATGAATTCTGCGGTGCTTTTTAATAAACGCGGGGATGCTTTTATGCGATAGATCGAGACCTATAACCTTTCCCTGGCCAATAAAATCCAATATATGAGCTAAAAATAGAGTACTTCCGCCGTAGGCATTCCCGATCTCAATAATTATGTCTGGCCGCATTGCGAAAATCAGCTCTTGATAAATCCACGCATCTAAAGGATTTTTATATATTTTTACCCCTAAGTAGGTTGTTTTATTCATGACTCTATCCTGGAAATATGGCAAAACCGATTCGATGGTCATATATGTAGCGTCTTCAATATACATCGTCCCATTGTATATGTTTTTTCCAGAACTTTAAACAAGGAGTGTGCCTATGGAATCATTGAATACCATTTTACTTGGCCTTGTCAGCTCATTATTGCTAATACGCGTGGGATTAATTATCTGGGCGCTCAAGGTGATTATTGACGTGCGCATTTGGACCATTCTATTTTCTCGCCAGTGAAGGTTTTGCGTATGGGGAAGCAGACATTGCAAAGGTCATGATCCGAGTAGCCTATAGATATAGAAGTTCAATTAGAGATATAATTACCATTATTATTGTGGATTGAAATGTGTATTTGAAAGACAAAGAAATATTCCGGGAAGAATAGTATTTAATTTTGGTATACTTCGTGGTAGGATAAGCTTTAGTTTGAGATCGAGTTATGAGATCATATGACAACACTGCTGGAGGGCCTGACAACAGAGGCATGAGACAGATATTAAGCTGGCTATTGATCGGTTGCGTCTTCATTCTATGCTTTGGAGCTTGCGCAAACGGAAGCGCGAGCCAGACTCCGGATAACACGACGGTAATACCCGGGGAAACTGCCACGCCTCCCGATGTGACATCCCCCGTAGCACCGGCACCTCCGGCTGAACCATTGCCACCGCCCTCCATTCCGCTAACACCGGATCAAGCCAATCAGGGACCATCTCAAATTCCTCCGTATTCAAATACCCCAACCGGTGATTCGCTTGACGCTGCAACGATGATAACCAAACAGGCATCCCAGATGACCTTGACACTCAATGATATGGGGTCGGGATGGGGACAGGGACCAGCGATTGCGCCGGCTTTACAACAGGTGTCTTCGTCCAGCCACGTGTCTTATTCGCAGGGTTCATCTTTTGCGCCGGGTGTGCAAAATACTGTGGCTGTTTACCGCAGTATCTCAGCGGCGGAAAATGCGTATGCTAAAGAGAAGCAGGCAAATCCAACAGCATCGAGCCCCAATATCGGTAATGAGTGCCTGCTGAATGATTCAGTGCCGATCAACAAGCTGCTGGTATTCCGGAAGAACAATGTGGTGGTGTGGCTGTGGGTGAAGCAGTATAAAGAGGGCGATATAGAGGGTTATGCCCGGATAGTGGAACAAAAGATTAATTCTGCCGCATCGCAGCCGATATCACCGGAACAGCCAACTCAAACAGTTACGACACCGGAGCAGCAAAATCCTGTTGAACCGTCCAGCGATATTCAACCGGCAATTACCAAATCATTACAGGCATATGACCTGGTATTGACGAAGGAAGATATGGGACCGGGTTGGGTGAAAGGAAATATTTCGCCTCCGCCTAGCAGGGGAAGCACGTCGGCGAGCCACGTGTATTATTCCCAGGGTGGGACTTTCGCGGCTGCTGTGCAAAATACCGTGGCGGTTTATCGTAACGCAGAAGCAGCCGCTGATGTCTATGCCAGTGCGAAACCGTCCGGGGCTACTCTGCAATCTCCCAATATCGGCAATGAATGCTTCCTGAATGATTCTGTTAGTATCGACAGGTTGCTGGTATTCAGGAAGAGCAATGTGGTTGTGTGGGTATGGCTGAAGCAGTATAAGGACGGGGATATCGAGAGTTACGCTAGAATCGTGGAGAAGAAGATCCCTTAATGATCGTCGAAAGATAATCGCGCAATGCCTTTCAACGATCTGTACCACGTGAACTGCAGCTACACTCCCGAAGCTTCAGGAGACTCTCATTACTCAATCAGGAATTGATTGGCAACCGCATCCAATTCTTTCAGATTCTCAAACGCTGGATCCACAGATCGTATGACGCCTGATTGATCGAGGATAAATGTGGCCGGCAGCTGCATAACGCCGTAGGAGGAACCCACGTCACCCTGGATATCCATTAAAACCGGCAGAGTCAGACCGTGGCTTGAGCAATAACTTTTTATCGCCTCTTCACGTCCTGGTCCATGCACGGCGATTATGCTGATTTTACCGGCGCCCTCTCGCTCATATGCCGCCTGTAACAACAGCATCTCTTTCTGGCAGGATGGACATGTCATGTGCCAGAATGCCAGCAAAACAACCTTGCCGCGATAATCGCTCAATTTCAGCTTATCCCCCTTGACTGTGGGAAGCACAAAATCGGGCGCGCGCTGGGTAAGCTGTGCCCCGGCCTTTAAAGATAATATGCCCTCGTATTCAGCTATAGGCTGAAGGCCGGACGCGTCATTGGCCTTGATCACAAAAGCATATACGCGTTTCGTGTTCAGCGGTTGTAGCATGACCGCATGATTGGTACTGCTGAGGCTTTCACTTATCGTGATCCGTTCTTCTTTCCCTTCTTCCCAATATGTCAGTTCATTGGTCGCGGGTATATCTGTTTCCCAGGCTATTAGTGCCGCTGCTTCCGTGGTTTTTGATATGCGGACATTTAAAATCAGAGGTGGCTGCTCCAACGTGACAAATTTATATTTACCGGTTAAATGCTTTCCGCTTGCGACATTACCGGATAACAACTGGAAATAGTATGTTGTCGATGGGGACAGGTTGTCCACCTTGATCGCGTGACTTTTAACAGGGCTGTCGTCTGAATAGAACCCCAGGATTTTTCCATCCCTATCATAGATCATGACGTCGACAGCCTCTTCGTTACTTGTTATGAAATTGATAATCCCGCTATTGGTGCCAAGGTCCGTAACTGTGATGTTATCGGTTAAAAGGATTTGTGATACAGTCGAGCCGGCATCTTTATCTGGCGACGAAGCAATGATTGAAGCTGATATCAAAATAAGGATAACACCTGCGATGCCGAAGATATAGCCGGCTATAGACAGGATGTTATTGCTTAACAATCCTGTTTTCGGTCTTGCCTTGTCTTTAATTCCGTTATCCAAAACCTGTCCTCGCCGCTGAATTTACCAAAATATGTCAGAATTCATACATCTCGGGGTGTTGAAAGTACCTGACAATACGGTTGAAATATTATCAAAGGAATATGAATTCTTTATGAAGGATTTTGCGCATTAACCGGAGTTAAGGCTAATCCGGTGCAACCATGGCGTTGCCTGTGATCCGTATCAGCCAATTCACACGGTTCCTGTCACCGTACCAATAGACGGGCATATAAGGCCAGTCCGGCGCAAAAGTATCGACCCCGTTGTCACCGCGTATCGTCACATCGGAATGGGTATTTACTGTGTCCCCGGCTCCCATTCGAAATCCCTGGCCTGTGGGGATGCCTGTATAAATATGAACGTAGAAATTACCTTCCACCGCGACATCCGGTATTTCTATGTCAGCCCAGGCGCCCGTTGAGTCGATGTTAGCTCCCAGACGTGTTCTCAGGGGGAATTGATCTCCGGGAAACGATGTGGTATACAGGACTTTTTGATTTTCATCCCAGATTTGCAGATCGCTTTCCTCGATGTGAAATCCTGGTGATCCGTAAACCAGCCCGAATACGCGTACCTTATTTATGATAAAGGGTTTTGAGGGCGATACAAAGTAGACCGAATATCCGGTACAGGGTTTGACTAAAGATAAATAATCCTTGGCAACGCCGCCGTCATAGTCCAGATCTACCTGCTTTGCTACAAGCTTTGATTTAACCGTGAGCTCAGCACTTTTTCCTCCAATCCCGATGTCATAGGCGCCTGCCTGATCTTTTAAGAGCGAAAAGGTTACCGTTTGGCTGAACCCAGGGTTCAGGCTAATATCCTTCGTGTTGGTCCGCTTTCCATCTACGGACATCGTGGCGCTATAAGTACCTGCGGCGCCACCGATATTTGTTACTTCAGCGCTGATATATGCCGTTTCCCCCACGTAGATTTCATTGGGCTTGATCTTAACGGAAGCTATTTCAAACTTCGCTGAAGAAGTCCCGGAACTGCATGCGGCAGGCACAATTGTTGTTATCACTCCCAGTAATAACACGGTTGCCAATAATTTTTTGTTATACATAGATTATTTCCTTGCGGGGTTAATTATAAACCTGTTCATGCTAAGCACAAAGAAAACAAATAGACTATTTTGTGTAGCAAGGCTCGGGTCAGATTTAATCAGGATGCATGCCCGGCTGGGAAAAAACCGAAGAAAATTCCGATTCCGACCGATACAGAGACAGGCAGAATTACGATTACCAGTTATTTCACTCGAACCTTTGGGCAATTCTGACGTAAATTCAGGATTCGAATTTGAAATCCTTCTCTTTAAACAATCTCACGCAGACATCCACTATTGCAGGTTCATAGAGCTTGCCTTTATTCTGTGATATTTCCTCCAGCGCCTTATCTATGCCCAGTGCAGGCCGGTAAGGTCGGTGGGATGACATAGCTTCGACTACATCAGCTACAGCGATAACCTTTGCTTCCCGGCATATTTCCTCATCTTTTAACCCATCAGGATAACCTGAGCCATCCAATCTTTCATGGTGCTGTAAGACGGATTGTGCAACCGAAGTCGGGAACTCCATATTTTGTACGATTTCATAGCTGCCCCGTGGGTGAGTTTTAATTAGATTGCGCTCGACTTCACTCAATTTTCCGGGTTTGCTCAGGATATCTGAGGGCACGTATATTTTACCTATATCATGTATGGTTGCCGCCATGCGGAGATGCTCCAGGTGATCGTCCTGATACCCCATCTCCTTTGCTACGGCAACAGCCAGCTCGGACACTCTATGTTGATGGCCTGAAGTGTAAGGGTCTCTCATTTCCACAATTTTAGCCATGGTATTGATGGCATCCTTCAGAGTCTTCTTCGTCTTCTGATAGCTTTTTATCAGGTCTTCTTCAGTCCGCTTGCGCTCGGTAATATCCGTCATCAGTGTTGTGATACCCACGACCTTACCGTCCTCATATTGCGGCCGGCTGGATGTTTGCACAAATATGATCCTGCCGTCTTTATCCAATACGCGGAATTCCCATGGTTTCAGTTGCCCGGACATCAAACCGCTGAAACGGTCTAATAGGTTTGGCAGGTCATCCGGGTAAATAAGCTGGGTAAAAGGTTTCCCTATTAAATCGCTGATTTTATACTTGCTCAGCCTCTCAACAACCGGGCTGACATAGGTGATAGTTCCGTCTTTATCCAGCGCGTACAAAACATCATTAATATTCTCTACAAGCGCCCGGTATTTTTCCTCTGATGCTCTGAGCAGCTTCTCCGCCTTCTTGCGTTCCGTTATGTCTCGCGCAATTCCTTGAAAACCGACCAGTTTTTCACCTTCATGGTAAGGAGCTGATAAAATTTCTACACAATATAGATCCCCGTCTTTTCCTCTCACTATATATTCGGCAGCCTCGTTAGGAGCTTTCCCCGTCATTATATCGGCCAGTCTCTTTTTATGCTGGTCCACATATTGTTCCGGGACAATGTCCCAGATACCCATGGAAAGAAGTTCCTCTTCGCTGTATTTCAGATTATCACATATGACCCTGTTGACCGATATAAAATTACCCTGAAGGTTAACAATAAATATTCCGTCCGGACTCTGAGCAATGAGGGTCCTGTACTTAAGTTCGCTCTCCCGGAGATCAGTTTCAGTTCTCTTTTGCTTTGCTATTACATCCTCAAGCTGTTTAACCTTCTTTTCCAGCTTGCGGAATAGCACCTCGTTATATTGTTTCAGTAGTTTAGTCTCATCTCCAGGGGATTTCTCAGGCGAACCTTGCCTGGACTTGCGAGGTTTGGCCAGGACTTCCTTAACTATCTTTATCAATACCTCGGGTTGTTGAGGTTTGATTACAAACCTGTCGGCCCCGAGGCTGAGGGCGAACTGCTCATCTTTAAGATCGGTGTATGTAGCAGTGTAAAAGATGAACGGGATCCGGTTCAGCAGTTCGTGCGCTCTCCAGCGCCGGCACAATTCAAAACCGTCCATAACCGGCATAAGTATATCCGTGACTATGATGTCGGGTGGGCTTTTAAGCGCCGACTCCATTGCCTCAGCCCCATTCGTTGTTGAAATCACGTCATGCCCCTGGCTTTTGAACACTGTTTCCAGCAGATAAAGGTTCTGGGCGTTGTCGTCCGTAATCAATATTCTGGTCATTTCGTATTCACTCCAGGATCGGCGCCCGGGAAATATTTGTCGATCTGTGCCAGGAAGGTGTCCGGATCGATCGGTTTTTCTATATAGCCGTTGCAGCCTGCGCCCAATGCTTTCTCGCGGTCACCGCTCATGGCATAGGAGGTCACCGCTACAATGGGAATCTTGCTTAATTCGGGATTGCTGCGCAGCCTCCTGGCTACTTCGTAGCCGTCCATGACAGGCAACTGGATATCCAGCAAGATGAGGTCAGGCCTTGATTGATCAGCCTTTTCGATGCCCTCCCGTCCATCCTGCGCCCACAGCACTTCGAAATTCCGCGTTTTCAGCAAGACCTTTACCAGGTAATAGTTCTGCTCGTTGTCCTCGATATAGAGTACTATACTTTTACTCATTTTTCCCCCTCCATAGGGAGTGCAAAACTGAAGGTGCTGCCTTTTCCCCATTCGCTTTCAACCCAGATCCTGCCGCCCAGCAGATCCAGGATTTTACTGCATATCGAGAGTCCCAGGCCGGTGCCTTCATACTGCCGTACCAGGCCACTGTCGATCTGGTAAAACGGGCTAAACAGGTGTTCCATATCCTCATTCTTGATCCCGATACCGGTATCTGAGACACGGGTGATTATCTCTCTGTCTTTGAGATAACACTCCACATGAACACGCCCATGCTCGGTAAATTTGATGGCATTGCTGATAAGGTTGTAAATGACCTGTTCGACACGCCTTTGATCGCTCATAGTCGGCTTAATATCCGGAGCAACATCGACTGTCAGGACGAGGCCTTTTTTCGCCGCCAGCGGTTGCATATTCGGGGTAACTTTTTCAATCGCTGCACGCACGTCGCAGGGCTCCCTGGCAACTGTTAATTGACCGGCTTCGATCTTCGAGATATCCAATACGTCGTTGATCAGATTGAGCAGATGGCCGGAGCTGTTGCGTACCATCCCCATCTGCTTTTGCTGCTCCTCATTCAGAGGTCCGACCAGCTCTTGCTGCAGGATTCCCGTGAAACCGATAATGGAATTGAGCGGTGTACGCAGCTCGTGAGACATGGTGGCCAGAAATGCAGACTTAACTCGGTCGGCAGACTCGGCCGCTTCTTTTGCATCGAGCAGCTCGCAATTTACTACTGCCAGTTCCAGGTATTTTTGTTCCAGCTCAGCCGTCCGTTCCTCTACCAGTTTCTCCAGGCGATACCGGTATTTTGCCAGCTGCTCCTCCGCTCGTCTGCGCACAGCAATTTCATCTGTCAACTCTTTTGTCCTGGTATTAACCTGTGACCTCAGGAACAAACTTCCTCCGGCGAACAATAATACAAGTCCTCCAACGCTTGCCAGCGTCCATATTACCCAGCCGGGAAGCACGGGTTTTTCAGTGCCCTTTACTGCCAGCCATTTATCCAATGATCTGTAATAGACTGAGTTGTTGTCCTGCTTCAATACGTTCATGCGGTAATCAATTCTGTCTATAAGGGACGGTGTTGAGCTGGAATCCTTGGTTAAAGCGAAATAGAGAATTGCGGGCTGGAACATGATGGGGGTTTTAACAACGGCGTAACTTGTTTCATGTTGATAGCCGAAGTCCTTACTGGTAACTCCAGCATCAGCCTCCCCTCTTTCCACCAGCTCGAAGACCCTGGTATAGCTGTCAACCTCGGTGTAGGTACAGTTAATGTTATATGACTTAATAATCTCCTTTATTCCATCAGATCCTTCAACATTGATGCTGCCCTGCAGAACCGCTATATTTTTCCCTTCGAGGTCAAGGATTGAGTTTATATCAACTCCTTTTCGTGTGTACACTCTTGACCAGCTTGTGTACACGGCTTCATGAGAAAAGGCGTATTTGTTGTTTCTTTCCTCCGTATAGGCTACGTCCGGCATTACGTCTATCTCGTTATTCTCGAGCATTTTTAAACAGTCGGACCATGTGCCATGTTTATACTCTATTGTCCATCCTTCCTCTGATGCGATGTATTCGATAATGTCCGGCCAGAAACCTGAAACTTTACCATCACTATCGGTGAAGATTTTCGGTTGATTTTCGTATATCCCCACTCTCACAACTTTCAAATCGTCTGCCGCAACAACGGAACTACCGATGACAAGAGAAAACACAAGAATAAGAGAGAGTCCCACAAGTCGCCTGCAAAGATAGATCATGCGCAAAGCAGCCAGCGGCATTATCTTCCTCGCACCACCATATCGCATCGTTATAACACTATTCTACTTTAATCAGAGCTATTCTTCGAATTCAAAACCCTTATCTGTGACGAGTTTCAGGCAGGCATATACAACATCCGGATCATATAACTTGCCTTTATTCTGTGATATTTCCTCCAACGCCTTATCTATGCCCAGTGCAGGCCGGTAAGGTCGGTAGGATGACATAGCTTCGACCACGTCAGCTACCGTTAGAATTCTCGCATACAATAATATGTCAGGTCCCTTTATCCCATTGGGATAACCGGAGCCGTCCAGTTTTTCGTGATGTTGCAGGACGACCTGCGCTATCGGCCAGGGAAAATCTATAGTCTTTAAAATATCATAGCCATATTGTGCATGAGTCTTTATAACTTCAAATTCCAGATTACTCAATTTTCCGGGCCTGGATAGTATATCTGATGGCACATATATCTTCCCGATATCATGAATGGTTCCTGCGATGCGTATAATACGGATCTCTTCATCATTCCGGTTCATCTCGCGGGCAATTGCCTCTGCGATCTTGGCGACGCGGATCTGATGTCCCGCAGTATAGCGGTCCTTGATTTCAACAATGGTACTGAAAGCCAGTATTGTATCGTCGAATGTTTTGTTTAGGACCTGATAGCTTTTCTGAAGTTTTTCCTGGCCTTCCTTTGCAGCTTTTTCTGCAGCATATCGAGTCATAACCTTGCTCAGGCGCTCGCAAATGGCCTCAAGCAGGCTCAGTTCCTCCTGCAGGAAAAGCCCATCATCATGGCCGGGTTTTTCTTCAATATAGCAGACCTCCAAACGTCCCACCTCTTTACCCTGACTTGTAATGATGTTATCCAGCCTGCTGGACGTTTCACGCCAGTTTGGTGTTGCGTATGCACTCCCGCCGATAGTCAGGCGAGCACATGCGATATCCGGGTACTGAAAGCCGTCCGGTATGAGCCTGACCACGTCTCTATATATCGTTTCAAGCGAGTTGATTTTTTCTCCTATTATGCGAGAGATACCATACAGGCAATTCAGTTCCATCACCCTTTTTCTTAGATCGGCTGTCCGCCTGTTTACCTCGGCTTCCAGCAAACTGCTGTATTTTTCCAGGTCTTTTCCCGTCCTGAACAGGTCTTCAAAAGCTAAAAGATTGTCCTTAACTGCCTGTTCTCTCAACTGTTCTGTTGATAATCCGCATCCGTGTGTTTTTAATATGAGAATTCTTCTTGTATTCAGATTGAGAGCGCTCGCCTCAAACGAGTAGACGTCACCGCTTGGAACAACCTCGCTCCACATTCCCGAGTCAATCTTTGCGGAAGCCCCGGAATCCCAGAAAACAATTGCATCGGTGATAAAATTCCCCAGATAATCAAGCTCATCTGGTCGTAAGACGGTATTGGAAGCAGTTAAACCGGGGAAGAGAAAAGACAGCCATTCTGAGTTACAGGACAACAATTTGAAGGAACGGTTTTCGATATGTTCCAGAACAGCTAAATTAAGTGCATCCAGGAGGTTGACGAAAAGGGGGTCATACATGGATTTCCGGTAATACCCTAAGTCTCACTTCTCCAGCATTTTTATAGCCAGCCTGTTAAAAGCTTCCTCAACATTCTGTCCTGTCTTGGCGCTGGTCCTGAAAACGTCCCAACCTTCCTCACTCAGCTTATCAATTGTAGATTCCTGAACATCCCACTGACCGGCAAGGTCCATCTTATTCATAAGCAGGACACAGGGTGTATCGTGAAAAGCCTGCCCGACAGTTTTCTTAATACTGACCACGGTATCGAGGGTACTTGCCCGGGTTTTATCCGCTACCAGTATATAGCCGGACATGCCGCGTAAGTAAGTGCCATGTATCTGATGAAAACCATTCTCGCCGGCAATATCCCAGATGACAAGTGTGAGATCCTGTTGCTGTAGAGTAATAACCTTTTTATCTATTTTGACACCGATCGTGGTCAAATACTTATCAGAGAACATATTATCCACAAACCGGCTGACAAGGCTCGTCTTACCGACAGCGAATGAACCCAGCATACATATCTTTTTCTGAATCATGATGGTAACGCTCTTCTCATTTTCATTGTATTCATCAGACGATATTTAAATTATACACTGCAATAAAATCGAATCTACCATGTCGAAAAAATATATCCCACAACTATTATGGCTATGCAAAGCGCTGCCGCGATATAGATAAATAGTATTGGATTATCCTTTTTTCCTACTTTCTTTGGCTTTGCAATTGTTGCTGGCATGGATGTTACCCTGGTCCCTTTCCCATCCGTTTTTTGGGCCTGTGAAAGGCAATACATAAGGTCCGGCTTGACCTGTTCGAAAGGAGCAGCATCGCCATTAAAACTGTTCAGCGCTGAGTTGTACTCAAACTCAACGTTTTCAAGGCTCTCCTTGAGCGCGGTTTTAAGTTCCTGAGGCGGGTTACCCCTGATGACAGACGCCAGTATCGTTCTGGGACTCTGCTCTATCCAGATAGTTAATTCACCCAGATTCAGATTCTGGAGAGAGCTGTCCTCTTTGGCGGAAAACGAATCGTTAACAAAATCCTGTATTGCCGTTAGCATGGCTGATACCATATCGGCATCTTTCAGATCAACAGATTCGGCGGCCGCGTGTTGCAGCACCAGCCCTGTTTCCTTATGGATAAGAAATAACTGTTCCATGCGGTAAACCAGGGTATGCATCAGGACAATTTCGGCGAACGGTTTTCCTGTCCTGAACGATTCAATTCTCCACTTGATACCTCGCCAGCTAAATGTGTGCTCAAGCGTACTGCTCATGGATTCAAGCATCGCCCTCAGTGATTCCGCAATGGACCTGCGGATAGCGGGACCGATAATTGGAAATATCGAATCCGCCAGGAATTTGGGATCCCTTTTAACTGAATCCCTGATGATCTCTTCGATGGTAGGCAAAAGGGCTGTAGCGAGTTTACGATCCCTGGAGGCCCTGATTACAATGGCCTCAGCGATAATCCTGCTTAACTCCTCCGCCCGGATCTCGGGATCATCCAACCTCTCTTTAAGCTCGCCTATTTCCAGCTGCTCGGGAGCCAATATCAGGGTACGCAGTGAATTCAACTCGTCAGGACTGTGCATTTTATTCCCGCCTCCATTTCCAGTTGAAATATCGGCCATTGTTACTTTCCCCCGGAATCGGTTTTGTGCTCTTTACCTTCGATGCCAGTCGCAGCGTTGTGCAGAAACTTTGCCAGGGAGGTGCGGTCCATTTTATGCTCATTAAGCTGGTCCAGGCTGCGCACCAGGTCTGATTTGGCCGTCGCAATGTCCTTAGTCAAGGATGCAACATCGGCATCCATTCTTTTGCTGATATCAGCCATAGCTTTAGCCAATTTATCGTCAAGGCTATTGAATTTTTGAATGTACTCGCTTTTTTGCAGATCGAACTGGTGTCCGGTCTCCTTTTTAAGCTCTGAAATGGCTTTGTTAAAATGGTCTTCCAATTGTTGGAACCTTTTTTCGTTCTCTCCTTTATGTAGTTCGATTTTTCGCTCGAACTCATGGCTGATATCAGCGATGTTCTTTACCAGCAGCTCCTCCAGCCTTGCGAACTTCTTATCGTTTTCCTGCTGGTGGTTGGCAAATTTGGCGGCGGTTTCCTTGCTCAATTCGGATATATTCTGAACCAAAAGCTCTTCAAGTTTAGTGAGCCTTCTTTCGTATTCCTGTCGTTGGGCGCCAAAGAGGATCTCCCGTATCTGATCTACGCGCTCACCACCTTCGGCCTTTTCATCTCCCGTAATAACGGACCTGGCTATAGCCTGCGTATTGGTGGCCCCTGCTGCCATGCTCGTATTCCTCATAACCCTGTCATCTACTTTCTTACGCACCGTCATCCTATTTCTCCTATCAACAAATTAGATATAGGTTCTAATTTTGTCCAGCCTCCACTGATAGCAACGTATCATAAAATATAAATTAAATCAATACTAATTTTAATCAATGGCGATGCTTTTGATGGAAAATTTCCGGCCGCTTCCCACTATTTGTCGCCGGTTACTACAGCATTGCAATAAGGGCCGGAACAATTCGACGTTTTAAACAGCTGTCCGTTCACATAAATTGATAGATGAACGGCGCCGCTTTCGCCGCGGTTATAGGCGTATAGATATACATAGCTATCATCATAGCCGCCGAAATCCATCCTCCAGGGGAGCGGGACATCGTTATACTGTTCGGTGCCGCCAGTATCGTTTGTTACTGAAATATCTACACTCTCGGCGTCACCTGTGACTTCATACGTAACATTATCATATCTCTTACACCCGATGCTTGAATTGACCAGCACCGCTGTGAGTACCAGGGCGATGATGAGGGAGATGATGCTGTATGTACGTGAAAATTTAATCATGCTGTATTGTATCCTTATAGGATGTAGTACTGTCAAACAATCCGGGCATCATATAGGGTAGGCGGTGAATTTGAAATACACATAGTGTTTACCTTATGATTGTCCAATGTCAGGACGATCACTTATTTACAAAATAGTCCGCCGGGAGAGGTTATTGATGCATTTACATAAAGTTACATTGACGGTAACAAATGGTGTGGCGCCTGCGCCTGTCACACATTCAGTGGACTTGAATACCTGTAAGAAATGCCACCTTTGTGCCGAGGTATGCCCGGCAGGAATTATCAGGGCCGACGAGCAAGCAAGGTTTCTGGCTGATCGTATATCGCTGTGCATTCGATGCGGACAGTGCATGGCCGCATGTCCCACGAAGGCTATTACAATTGAAGGGCTTTCCTACGAAAAGGACTTCTTTGAATTGCCGCAGCGCAAAGAAAACTGGGAAGAGGCGTTTTACGATCTGGTCAGATCACGCCGCTCCATACGCAATTTCCAGGAAAGGCCTGTCCCGCGCGAACTTTTGGAAAAGATCGTTCAGGCCATTACTTTTGCACCACCCGGTTTCACTCCGCTCACGGTCGAACTGACAGTGGTCAACAACCGCGATCTGATCCGGCGTGCCGTTCCACTTATGGCTGACATGTACGACATGTTGCTCAAAATGCAGGCCAATCCGGAATCAAGGGCCGTATTAGAGAAGATGGTGGGGAAAGATATATATCAGGTACTTAGCAGTCATGTGTTGCCTCTAATGCAGGCCAGGATGTCGGGTTTGAAGGCAGGGACTGAAGACACCATTGCGCGCGGCGCCCCGTGCATGGTTCTTTTCCACGCGCCCGTTCGTAATGAGGACATCTTTATTGCGCTGGCCTTCGGGCTGCTGGCCGCTCATTCGCTGGGATTGGGCGCGTGTGCCATCGGCCTCATACCCCCTGCCATAGACAGGAATCCGAAACTGAGAGAGATGTTCAGGGTGCCTGAAGGCAATCAGGTACTGGCCTCAATGGTGTTGGGTTATCCTAAATATAAATACTCACGCGGTATCCTCAGAAACCCCGCCGGCCTGACCTGGATAGAATAGTCATATCACACGGCTATCTCGCACGTTATAACCGTGCTATAGCATCACTTTTCCGGGCAACAGGTGTGTAAAAATAAATTCCTGCGTTGACAGATATTCGTCAAACCTATATAGTGGCTGCGGTATTTTGTGGAAAATCGGGCGGTTGAGGTATCGATACTGAATATTTAGAGGAGGCACCATGCAGAGTGGGCAGGAAGATCAGGATGTCTTAATCAAAGCGTCGCGCTGGAAGATAGGGTATAGCATAGGAGTACTCTTCGTCCTCTACATGATGGACTATGCACTGCGCTCAGTCATAGGTCCCATGACCCCGGCGCTCAAAGCCAGCCTGGGTTTGAGCGACACCGAGATAGGCTGGTTGATGTCGGTAGTATTGATCGGTGTTGCGGTCTTCGCCCTTCCCCTGTCATACGTTATAGACCGCTGGAAACGAGCCAA
>Ga0247841_10007104_pt1 | contig 16802 bp, 15 predicted proteins | sample LaCruzMarch2015__2_FD_192410 | JGI IMG/M metagenome (GOLD analysis project Ga0247841, IMG submission 192410) | Freshwater microbial communities from meromictic Lake La Cruz, Castile-La Mancha, Spain - LaCruzMarch2015_18m | ecosystem: Environmental > Aquatic > Freshwater > Lake | place: Spain... | reverse complement strand
ATTACGCAATTACGTAATAGCAAATAAACACATTGATTTACTTCTATGCAAGCAATGTTGATATTTTGTTAATAAATATTACGTAAAAACGTAGCGGAGTTACAGCTTAACAAGTAAAGAAACACGCCATTGTGTCAATTCTGTTTCTCTTGATTTTATTCCCGGTAAAGTCATACAAACCGATACAGCAATTTTTGCAGGTGGTTGTTTCTGGGGAGTGGAATACTTCCTGCAAAAAGCAGATGGTGTGATCTTGGTCACCTCAGGTTATACAGGTGGCAGTAAAGAAAATCCGTCATATGAAGATGTCTGCACAGGTACCACCGGATATATCGAAGCAGTTGAAGTTGTTTTCGACACAAAAAAAACTGATTTTGAAAAGCTGACTAAACTGTTTTTCGAGATTCACGATCCTACCCAATGGAACCACCAGGGGCCTGATAAAGGTGAGCAATACAGATCTGTCATTTTCTATCGTAATAACCAGCAGAAAATAATTGCTGAAAAACTTATTGTTACATTGAAAAACAAAGGGTACAGGGTTGTTACTCTTGTTCTGCCGGCATCAACATTTTGGAAGGCAGAGGATTATCACCAGGATTACTATGAACAAAAAGGAACACTGCCATACTGCCATGGCTATGTGAAACGGTTCTGAAGTCATCGCATGAAAATTCATTTCAATTGACAAATAACCACGGATTTATCAATCAGTTTATTATGTAAAATTTTGGCTAATAATTCATCAAGCCTGAACTGAAATTCTTTTCCTGATATTTTCCTGACAAATAGAGGGATATTTTTGCCTTTACTGAATTCTAACTGTAATTATTCCCGATGGCACTAACAAAATATTAGTCAGTTTCCCCCTTTTTCTTCAAAAGGGCTGCTCTGGTAAACATTTTTTTCTTTGTCCCCCGGGGAAATGGTAAAATCCCTGGTCGAATCCCCGCAATTGTACAGCCTCACGATTAAAGCGTTTCCGTCAACGGCCGGCTTTACTGAAGTCGCGATTGCATCATTTGAACAGCATCAACGGCAAATTTCTGTTTTATTTTCCATTGTTGAGTTGCAAAAGGCGAATCAGGGTCTGAAATACTGTTCCATGCACCCCACGTGTGCTCATCGAAAAGAAGGATGTTTTTCCATGCTTCATCAAATGTTTATGGTCATATTTTTCAGGAGATGTCATTGAATATAGTATTTCTGTCTGAATAAGCCTTTTCGATGCTTTACGTGTAAGAGCCAATTCGGTAGCTGTCGATAGTGCGCCATCTTCCCGGTATAGAGTAAAGTCACTTGAGTAAGAAGGCAGGGTTGAGCCATATTTCTTTTCAAATGTGGTAAACATTTCACTGGTAGTTGAGATGATCAGTTTGGGAGATAAGTATTTTTCATTCCAGCTTTTAACAAAATCCGGGAGGTTTGAATCGACAGGCCCGTAATCACCGTTAACAGTGTATCGCAACTGGACCATGTCGTAAGGATAACCTGAACTGACAAGTGAGCTGATATATGCAAAGAGGTCACTTTTAATATTATCACCTGCCCTGCCTAATGTCCATGAATGAAACCAGGAATAAACCTTACCAGCCATCCAGAACAATACTTTTTCCTGTCCGGAGGGAGAAATCCAGTAAAACGGCTTATCGCCCCAGGCATGATTTGAACCGCCAACGCGGTCACCTGAGTCAGGAAGGCCCTGCATAAAATTCGGGCGCTGGTAAAATACCGTATACCGCTATGTGCCAGTGCAGGTACAATGTTCCAGGTAAAGCCCGGAATGTCAGACGCCATGGCACAACTAAACTTAATATCATTTTCAACAGCTAATTTACGTGCATAATCTGTGAGCCTGTAAAACTCCTCAGGGCGGCATATTCCTGTGAGGACACCGGCGTATAACGCATTAAGTTCAATGCTTCCATTTTTTACCGCTATAAAAAACTCTTTCCTGTCAATTTCTGTTGCGGAACTTAAAAAATTCATATTACCGTAAACATCATTAATATGATCTTTTGCCTTTAATTCGAACCGAAGAACAGCGTCATCCTTTCCTTTGATTTCCCATTCTGTACCGCTCCATTGTGCAATTGTTGTGAAAGTAAACCATTTCTCCGTTTGTTACCCTTGTAAGCATTACCCATTTCACATCGTTACGATATGAGCGGTACAGAATAGTATCGCCGGCAAGACGACGTACGAAACCTTTCAGGAAATTATCGCAACCATGACTTTGTATTATTTGCTTTGCACCGGTAAAATATGGCATGGTAATAAAAACAACGCATAATTGAAAGATTAACCTCTTAACTATTTTCATTTTTCCATACAATTTTTCATTTATTAATCTGTACCTGTGATTCACCAGTTATCAGAACTTGTCATGAAATGTTTGTTGCAATAATCCTATTATGCCTTTGACATTAGTTTGTTGATGCAAATATAAAATTATCCGGTAGTGATAAAAGGCTTATAGAACTAAATCAGGATACAACTTTTTTATTACTTTTAACGTCTTATGCATAAAACCCGAATATTATAATTCTATGAAAACTTCAGTTAAAAGAAATGATAACATGTTACCTATTGGTTACATGTTAATTATGATTGTGAGTATTCTTTTATGTCAGTCATGCAAAAAAGAAAAACAGATTTTGAATAATACCAATCCCACAGTTGGTATTATTAATTACTCCGATTGCAAACAGAAGAATGGCAGTTACACTGACTCAGTTTCACCAGCACAGTCCTGTATTAACTATCTTTTAAGTAACGATACCCTTTTCATTACTCATGTAAATACGGCCTTCAACTGCTGTTTCGATACTATACTCATTGAATTTTCAACTTCAGCCGATACTCTTGAAATAGGAGAGGTCGAAAGCCTTGATGTGCCTTGCGACTGCAACTGTTTGTTCGATCTAAATATTTTCATTGCAGAAGTTTCACCAGGAGATTATTTCTTCAGGTTTGTCGAGCCATATATTGGCGGAAGCGATGAAAAGCTAGAGTTTGAAGTTAACCTGCAAGAAAATGTGCCGGGAACGTTTTGTGTTACCCGTAACAATTACCCTTGGGGTATTTTTTAACCTGATATTGAAATAATACTTAACATTATGAAAATTTTTAAAACTATTACAGCCACTGTCTTTTGTGTTTTTCTGGCATTTGGTTGCCAGGAGGAAAAAGTTACAGTCAATGAATTTAAGCCGGATGCAAAGATGTTGCAGTTGACTCTTCTCTGAACTCTGATAACCTGTTTGTGTCTCCCGTTTCAATTGCTCTTGCTCTTGCAATGACTTACAATGGTGCGGCAGGTGATACTAAAACCGCAATGGAGCAAACGCTTGGCCTAAACGGGTTGAATATTGAAGACATTAACCAGTCTTATCAAAACCTGATTCATGGATTGGTAACCCTCGATCCCGGAGTGTTGCTCACTATTGCAAATTCCATCTGGTACCGTGATGATTTCGAGGTGCTCCAGAGCTTTATAGATATTAACCAGCAATATTACAATGCACAGGTTACCCCTCTCGATTTCAATAATCCTGTATCGGTTGAGGTGATTAATAACTGGGTTGATGAAAATACCAATCATAAAATCCCGGAAATCCTCAGTGAAATTAATCCTGAAACCGTTATGTTCCTGATAAATGCAATATATTTCAAGGGAAGCTGGACGGCATTGTTCGATCCGGCACAAACATCAGACAGTCCTTTTTATATGGAGGATGGAACAGAACTGACAATCCCGACGATGAAACAAAAAAACTTATTCGGATATTTTGAAAATGAGCTGTTTAAGGCTTTGAAACTACCTTATGGCAATGAGAAATTCAGTATGATGGTTTTTTTGCCGGCATCGCCTCACAATGTAAACGATATTATTGCTGAACTTAACCCTTCAAACTGGAATGACTGGTCAGGCAGTTTTACCATTACCGACAGTGTTAATTTATATCTTCCCAAATTCAAATTCAGTTACGAGATCACATTGAACGATGTTTTAAAGACTTTGGGAATGAGCATCGCATTTACCAGTCAGGCAGATTTTACCGGTATAAATCCTGCAGGTAACCTGTTAATCAGTAATGTAAAACACAAATCGTTCGTGGAAGTCAATGAAGAAGGTACGGAAGCCAGTGCAGCCACAATAGTCGAGATGGTAGTGACAAGCGCTCCTCAGGAAATAAACTTTCATGCCAACAGACCATTTCTTTTTATCATTACAGAGAAAACAACAAATGCAATAGTATTTATCGGGAAGGTCGCAAAGCCGGAGATTGAATAGCTGTGTGAGTTTTTTAAATATCGATTGTACTTTATTGGAAATAAAAAGCCCGGAAATAACCGGGCTTTTTTGTTGCGGAGGCAGGATTTGAACCTGCGACCTTTGGGTTATGAGCCCAACGAGCTACCACTGCTCCACCCCGCGATTTATGCTGCAAAGATAGTAATATATGATTTAAATGCAAAAAATATTTTTGAGTAACGAACAGGAGAACAGATAAACAATCGAACAGGAGAATAATTGAACATTCGGGCAAACGAAGAATTAAAGAAACAATAATTAATGAAGTATTATGAATTCCCTTATATTCAACACAACATTATTACACAAAAAAGGGCTGATACTAAAGCACCAGCCCTTTTCAATCATGTCAGCCTTAATCTACTGGCTGAGTATTTTTCTGCTTATTACTTTCCGGCTATCTGTCAGCCTCAGGTAATAGAATCCTTTTGGCAGCCCTGAAATATCAAATTCAGTTGCATGCTGTGTTGAAGTGATTATTTTCCTGTAAACCAGGTCTCCGGCAACATTATATATGTCAGCGGAAATATCACCGGAAGCATGGCTGATTTCAAGTATAAATATACCATTACTTGGGTTGGGATTTACATTGACTGAAAGATCGGTTAATACTTCGCCGATACCTAATATAAAGGTAACAACTATCTGATCGCTGGATGAACAACCGGCGGCTGTTACGGTCACTGTATATGTACCGGTTATGGTAACATTGATTGTCTGTGTGGTTTCTCCTGTTGACCATAAAAAGATTGCTCCCGGGTTTGCAGCATCAAGAGTGACAGTCTGAACTGCCGGAACCTGGATATCGTCGCCAAGATAAACAACAGGCACGGGATTTACCCCGACTGAGACAACATTGGAAATACCTGTACATCCATTGCCCTGATCAACAGTAACAGAATAATTACCGGCAAGGGTTATCATTATTGTCTGTGTGGTTTCCCCGTTCGACCAGAGATATGCCGCTCCTGCAGGTGCGCCCAATGGTACAGATTCTCCCTGGCAAATATCAAAGTCATTACCAAGATCGATCTGGATACTTTGTACTATTTCAATAAAAACTGAATCACCGGCAACTGATCCGAAAGCATCTGTTACTGTTACGTAATATGTAACAGATGTATCAGTTACAGCTATCGGGTTTGCAATTGTTGAATCGCTGAGGCCTGCTCCCGGCTGCCACAGGTATGTGTATGGGCTGCTGCCTGCCAGTACCGACACATCGAGTTGTGCAGAATTACCTGGACAGATTTGCTGGTCAGCACCTGCATCGCACATCATAATATCATACAGGGAAAAATCATCAATTGCCAGTCCTTCGTCAGCAATGGCATAGTCGGAAGCAAACCTGAACCTGAACCTGACTCCTTCCTGTCCTGCATATGTACTAAGGTTTATAACATAATTATTCCATCCGTTATTATTGCCGCTCCACCACGGAACCGTTATCAACGGCGGATTTGGATTCTGGTTGATATTTGAATTATAAAATCCTGCCTGGCTGCTGCCAACCTTTGTCCAGGTCGTACCATTATCAATTGTGGCTTCAAGAACAGCGCCATCATAATTTGATTCTGTATGCAGATTAAGCCAGAACGACAGACTGGGATTGAATAAATTTGAGAAATCAAAACATGGTGAATACAAAACGCTGTGTTCACTAAGCGGATAGTTCTGGGTTAACCCTGTCATCCAGGCATTGGTACCTGAATGTGCGGCATTGATATACGTCTGTGCCGGTGTACCAAATTGCCATGAATCAGATCCGCTTATCATTTCACTACTCCAACCGGTGGAATTTGTTTCAAAATCCTGTGAGTAAGGGTATGAACCCATGCTTATCACGTTTGTAACTGAACCATTAACGGTATCATTTGATAAATCTGCATCCCCGGTCATTGATGTCCATACTGAAACAGAATAAGTACCGTCGTTAGAAAAATCAGCGGTTTGTGTAAAGGTATAATCGATAGTCTGATTACTTAAGAAGTCGTTCGTAAGAGTAATGTTTTCATTAACAGCAGTGCCACCGTTTATGGAATAAGCAACAGGAATTTGTGTTCCTGCAGTCATGGTTGCTGATCCGTTATTCAGGATACTTACTGAAATACCCTGATTGGTGTTAAGGCTGCAACCGCTAATTGGAAAATTATTCAGTGTGGACATCACCAGGTCGACCGGTGGTGGGATAAACAGATTGATATTATCAACATAAACGTTATCACCAACTGGATATGAGGCATATGTGCTATTGTATTTAACTGCAGCCTGGAATGTAATTTTAAACTGTGTACCGGCATAACTGTTAAGGTTAAATATCTTATTATAATATACATTAGTTCCGTCGTTGTTAAAATTCGAAGCTCCTGTAATATCAGATATCTGAATACTGTCATTTATCAGTACTCTAAACCAGTTATATAGATAATAATTTGCTGCACTGACTTGTTTAAGGTCGAAAGACAAATTAAGACCGGTTAATGAAGTTGCATCTATATTGCAGGTATAAGCCCATGCATGATGAGCGATATTATCAACCCAGGCATTCTCTGCGGTTGTGGTAGTTTGTTGTCCTGTCCACAACTGGTTTACGTTTCCACCGGTAAAATACAGGGTGTGATTACCTGCATCGGTGGTTATTGATGCAGAAGCAAGAGAAGATCCCATAAGATTGAAATAATTGTTACCTGATTCAAAATCCTCGGTAAAGGGGAATGTAGTAATTAACGAATTAACCTGGGTATTAAAAGATATTGAATCATTGTTGGTATACTGATCATTTGCCAGGTCAGCAAAACCGGTCACAGTGTATATCCCGGCCAGGCTCATATCAAAGGTGCCTATTGTGATCGTGTCGCTAACACCGGGATCTAATGTACCAAAAAGTGTGTCTGATAATGTAAGAGTATTGGCAGCCGGTGTGATAATTTCTACTGATACGGGTATATCTGTTTGTGCAGCAATACCATTGTTTTTAATTATCATTTCGACATTGGCCGCCGAGTCTGAGCAAGTTGAAGTCCCGGGCTGCAGGATAGATGTAACCATAATATCATTTTGAAGGACATCATAAACACAAACCTGATCGAGGGCCATATCACCAGTGGTAGCCGATCCCCTTATACTTCTGAAACGCAGTTTAACAATTCCGGAATTAGCAAATGCTGACAGGTCAGTAACCTGATTCACCCACACATTTCCCAGATCGCCTGAAAGTGTCCAGACATCGGTATGCCATAAACTGTCGTATACGTCGAGATGCAGTGATCCCATCCCAACTCCGTACATATGGTAATAAAATGATACTTCTGGATTGCTGACAGAAGTAAGATCCACCGGTAACTCAATACTGAAGACCGAACCGGTAACAGCCGGTGCTGATGCCTCCGTATAGACATAATAGTTTCCATCGTATGCGAGATCCGGCCCGGTACTGGTCGTTTGTGTTGCACCTGTAAGCCTGGTCCAGTCATAGTTGTCATCTGTTGCCTGTTGCCATTGTCCTAACGAAGTTTCAAAACTTTCGCAGTAAGGCACGATTGCAGGAGCAATAAGAGTAAAAGTAACAGTTAGCGTATCGTTTGAATTGTCACCATCTGAAGAACCATTAGGACTTGATGAATATATTTTCAGGACATGGTTACCTGCTGCGGCAAATACTGTTCCGAGGTTTAACGGGCCGTCAACCGAGTCCTGCAGAAGACTGTCTGTCCATGAATAAGGGGTAGTGCCTGCAATTCCGTCGAGCTTATAATTGATTGTGGCGGAAGTAAGTGTATCTGTGCCAAAATTCTTCAGATATACGTTCAGGTTTAAGTTACCTGAATAGGGAGATAATGAATCAATAGCAGATATTCCGGCATCATTTTCCGAAGGCTGGTAAATCATTATGTTATCGATATATGCATTATCACCCCCCGGGTACGTATAAATACTATATGAACTGTTGTACCTCATTGAGCCCTGGAAGGTAAGTCTAAAGTTAGTTCCCGCATAAGCAGAGAGATCAAACATTTTTGTTGAATAAGTTGCCTGGGGAGGATTGTAATTCGTAACACCGTTAATATCTGTAAGTTGTACAGTATCGTTAACTAGTACCCTTACCCAGTTATACAGGAAATAATTCGTGGGACTGACCTGTTTCAGGTCGAATTTCAGTTTTATATCAGTCATGGAAGTAGCATCCACAACACAGGTATATCCCATTGCGTGATGAGTAGTATCGTCATTCCATGCATTTATTGCTGTTGTGGTTGTCTGTCCTCCTATCCACCCTGTAGTAAGTGTTCCTCCCGTAAAGTAAAGTGCATGATTGCCTCCCGTTTCTGTTGCAATAGTTGCCGAGGCAAGTGCAGAGCCGGTAAGAGTGAAATAAGTATTTGATGATTCAAAATTACTTATAAACGGAAAAGATGTAATATCGGCATTTACCTGCACATTTACTGATAGTGTATCATCAGCAGGGTATGCTTCACCTGTAAGCGCAGTGTATCCTTTAATTGTATAAATCCCCGGCGGATACATATTAATACTGTCAATCGTGATTGTATCAGTTGCTCCTGCCGACAATGTGCCGGCAAGAGTATCAATTAATGTCAGAACAGTAGAATCCGGTCTGGTAACATATATTCCCACCGGGATATCTGTTTGTGACTGGTTACCATTATTTTTGACAATCATTACAATATTGGCAAGTGAATCACCACACGTTGCCGGAGATGGCTGGATAATAGAATTGACTGCAACATTATTTGCAAACACCTCATATACACATACTTTATCAAGAGCCATATCACTGCCATTGCCGGTTCCCCTTACACCCCTGAAACGCAGTATTACCACACCAAAATTGCCATAAGCTGAAAGGTTTGTAAAATGATTTGTCCATGTATTTCCCTGGTTCCCTGCAAGCGTCCAGACATCGTTATGCCAGATAGTATCGAATACGTCAAGGTGTAAGGCTCCCATTGCAGAACCATACATATGGTAGTAAAACGATATTTCAGGATTATCAGCATTGGTAAAATCAACAGGGATTTCAAGATTGGCCGACCAACCGGTAGTAATATTGTTTGCTTCAGTATAAATATAATAACTACCATCGTAAGCTGCGTCAGGCCCTGTGCTGAAAGATGGGGTCGCAATGTTCAGGTTTGTCCAGTTATAATTATCGGTGGTCGACTGTTGCCATTGCCCTAAAGTATTTTCAAAACTTTCGCAATATGGCAAAGTTGCGGCAACGGTAAGTGAAAAATTTACCGTGAGGGTGTCATTACTATTGTCTCCATCAACACTGTCATTGGGATTTGAAGAATATACCTTCAGTACATGTGACCCGCCACCGGCATAAAATGTTCCGAGATTTAACGGACCATCAATTGAATCCTGCAACAGACTTCCACTCCATGAAAAGGAAGATCCGGGAGTACCGTCGAGAATGAAATCTACCGTTGCAAGAATAAGAGTATCGGTACCAAAATTTTTAAGGTACACATTAAGACTTACGTTGCCTGCATATTGGGATAAGGGAACAATTCCCGAAATTCCCGCATCATTGTTAAATGGCTGGGAATAAACAGATGGCATTAAAACCACAAACAACATTACTGCTAAAAATGTATTTTTCAGTTTCATATAAAAGTTATTTAATAAATCCTCAGAAGAAAATAAAAATCAAAGATACTAAAATATGAGAAATTGTCTAAATCAATAAATATCAGATTATTTTTGTGAATGGTAACTACAATAAAATTTGACTTATTTTATTATTCAAAGGTTGCATGTTCTGATAATTTTAATAAATACATGGAAATAGTTTTATCTAAATGTAAACTGAGATGCTGGAAAGCCGACGACGCAGAATCACTGGTGAATAATGCCAATACAGGAATCTGGGCTAAGATACGTGATGCATTTCCTAATCCTTATACTTTAAATGATGCCCGGAGGTGGATTGAGATTTTACCAGATACTAATAAAAATATTTTTTCTTGCAATAGAGATTGATAGTGAAGCCGTGGGTGGAATAGATGTGCATTTTTTGAAGACGTATACCTTAAAAATGCTGAAGTCGGATACTGGCTGGGTGAGAAATACCGGAACAGGGGAATTATGTCGGAAGCAGTAAGCTGTATGGTTAAATATACTTTTGAACAGCATGATATTAACCGGATATTTGCATGTATATTCCAGCATAACCTGGCATCTATGCGTGAGCAATACCATTCCCGGTAATTCGTCACTCAGAATTCGATTATCTCTTTGGGCTTCAGATTTACATCCATTGACCAGAAATGTGCCTTCCCATGGGCTATTCTGAACAATACCAGACCAGGACTGTCGACCGTTAAACCGAAGCTGCTTAGGAATGGCCTGTCAGTAAAGGCTCTCTTCCTGAGTTCGATGTCATTAATAAATTCCACGCTTCCTGATATTCTCAACATAGTACCTATCATTCCCTGATGTTTGTAAAAACAAACTTCAGTCTTTGGGTTTTTCTTCAGTTGATGAGGAAAATCCTTAATTGTACTTGTCTGAAAATAAAATCCTGTTTCATCGGCAAACCAGAACCCAAGGGCACGCACCAGGGGTTGGTCTCCGTCGACTGTAGCCAGATAACAAACCGGATTTTCATTTGTAAACCTAATGCAATCTTTTTTATTCATTGTAATAGTTGTTTAAATAAATTATACAAAAATTAAAATCAGTAATTGTGCGATCATCACACGTAGGAACATGACCAATGGGTAAACTGTGGCATAAGCTAATGCAGGGGCTTCTGATTGTGCAATAGAATTTGCAAAAGCGAGGGCTGGAGGATCGGTCATGCTTCCGGACATTAATCCACATGTTTCAAGAAAATTCCTTTTCATAAAAACCTTTGTAATGAAACCGATTATGAAAACAGGGACAAAGGTGATTATGGCCCCGTAACCCATCCATACCAACCCATCACCGGAAACCAGCGTCGGAATAAATTTTTCACCGGCTTTTATCCCCACGCTTGCCAGGAAAAGTACAATCCCGATTTCCCTGAGGATCATATTTGCACTGGGAGTGGTGTATGAATTCAGGGATAATTTATATCCGAACCTGCTCAACAGTATGGCAATAATTAAAGGCCCGCCGGCCATTCCCAGCTTTAATGGAGTTGGAATACCATGAATTACAATTGGAATACTTCCTAATAATGCACCAAGAATTATTCCCACAAATATTGGGAACAAATTTGGTTCATTCAGACGGTTTAGCGAATTGCCAAGTAAAGATGTCGAATTTTCAATGGAAGTTTCATCTCCGACAATGGTAAGTCTATCGCCCATCTGAAGCTTGAATGTGCTTGAAGCAACAAATTCAATTCCTGAACGATAAATACGCGTAATGTTAATTCCAAACCGGGAACGTAATTTCAATGAGGCCAATGTTTTGCCTGTTACCTGACGGTTAGTCACAAGGATGTGTTTCGACATAAGGCCACTTGGGGCAGAAGATATATCCTTATTACACCTGCTTCCGAAAAAACTGATTAAATCAGGGATATTGATTTTCTGAGCAATCAGCAGTATGATATCACCTTTTTCAAGTATAGTTTCGGAACCTGCAATATTTATCTGGTCATTATGCTGGACCCTTGAAATTACAGCACCATTGATTAACTGGTTATTGAATTCATTGATTTTTTTCCCGAAAACCTCAGGGTTTTCGATTGTGATACTGATTTTTTCAGGGGTGGCTTCCAGGGGAAATTGTTTGCGTTCAAAATTTTCGACCTCGTGGCTGATATCAGTTTTTGAAATATGCCTGAGAATGATCATGGAAAGAATAATCCCCATTACTCCAAATGGATACGCCACAGCATAACCGAGTCCTATGTCAGGTATAACTTCACCGGCTCCGCTACCTGATATTTGTGTTAATGCCTGTTGTGCCGCACCCAGACCCGGAGTGTTTGTAACTGCGCCCGACATTATACCCGTCATCATTGACATTGGAACACCTGAAATAAAATGCAGTGCAATCGTTATGACAGTTCCCAGTATGACAAGGGAAACCGCAAGAATATTCAAAGTAAAACCACCTTTTTTTAAAGAAGAGAAAAACCCAGGGCCTACCTGCAGGCCAATGAAAAATACAAATAACACAAGCCCGAAATCTTTAATGAATTCCAGTATTTCATGGTTGACACTTAACCCGGAATGCCCGGCTAAAATGCCTGTAAACAAAACAAATGCTACGCCCAGGGATATTCCGCGAACTTTTATTTTTCCAAGTAAAACACCGGATGAAATTACTATTCCGTAAATGAGGATAATATGAGGAATGGAATCTTTCCAGAATAGATCATTTAACCAACTCATTGTTATTAATATCTTTTCAATTTGACGGACAATTGAAAAATCGGATTACTGAAACAGAGTGCCGGATATCCTGTTGTTTTCAAATATTAAAATATGTGAGAAAAAAATGCAGATGCTTGTTCCGTATGATTCCCTGACCTTTGAAAAACAAAGATAAACAAGGTATCTTGCTTATCTTTATTAATATCCGGGTAAAATCCAATATAGTTATTATATCAGAACAATTAAGCAAACCACTCCGGTTATCGCGGCAAAAACGGCAAGTATGGTAAGTATTGTCCTGCTTTCTTTTCTGATAAGTTGCTCACAATTACTGATTTTCTGAATTGCAAGGTTGTTGTTCACATGGATTTCAAGCGCTTCGTTGTAACACCTCTTTGCATTTCTGAAAATTTCAATTTTCATAAAGTCTTCACCTCTGCGCATCAGATCGTTGAAATATTGTTCTTCTTTACTTAAATGTTGTTCTGTATCAATATGTTCCATTTGCCCTTGTTTTAATAGAATTTGCTTCAAAAATAATATTATTTAAACAAACTGAATACCTGAATTTTGTGAAATTAATTACTTGTTCAATCATTGGCTTTTCTTCTGAATTCAGAACAGACTATTGCAGCGGCAGCAGAGATATTCAAAGATTCAGGCTTGTTATTATGCATTGAAAAGTCAGGCACATATATTTTTTTGGAAATAAAAGGCATTAATACAGAGGATATTCCTGACGATTCATTACCGAAAAGAACGAGTCCGTTTGGTGAAAGATTTTCATTATAAATATTATTTCCTTTCAGCAAGGTTCCGTATACAGGAATATCTCCTGCATCATTCACTTCTTTAAGAAATTGTTCAAGACCGATATAATGAACCTTTGTCCTGGTAATTGAACCCATTGATGCCTGAACTGATTTTGGATTGTATATATCAACCGATTCAGGGGAACAAAAAATATTCTGTATGCCGAACCAGTCGCATATCCGCAAAATAGTACCCATATTACCGGGATCACGTATATCGTCGAATGCCAGTGCTAACTCTGATTTCATGTCTTCAGTCTTATATTTGTAAGAAGGTATTGAAACAACCAGCAAAACTTCCTGAGGTGCACTTAACAGGCTAATTCTTTTAATAATATCGTGACTCTCAACAATTATTTCTTCTGCATTTCCGAATAATTCAAATGTTTGCCATTTGTGACTGTCTTCAGTGCCTGTTACTTTACTGTACCATTTATCTGTTGCTATCAATGCACGGATAGTGAAATCAGACCTTAAGATTTCTGCAGCAAGTTTGTTTCCCTCGGCAATAAACATTGCATGCTCATCCCTGAATTTTTTTAAATGTAAAGAATGGAATAATTTTATCCTGTTCTTTCCAAGGCATGTAAACACCATAGGCAGATATTGTATTTTAATTTATATTTGCCACGAAGTTAATAGTTTAAATTGATCCCTTTGGTACTGCATCATAAACTTTTAATCAAAACAATTGCAGGGACAACCATTTTCCTTGTTGTATTATTAATCCTGAATACTTCATGTAATCCTACCAGGTATGTAAAACAACAGGAGTATTTACTTAATAAAGTTAAAGTTGATTGCGATTGCAAACAAAACAACATTAATAAGGAAGAGCTTGAAAGTTATATTAAACAGAAACCCAACACCAGGATTATTAACTCTTTCCGTTTTCACCTTGGAGTGTATAACCTTTTTAACAGAGGAAAAGAAAGAAAATGGAAGTCTAAAATCAAGGAAGTTGTGGGTGAAGAACCGGTGATATATGATCCTTATCTTGAAGAGAAGACCTGTAACCAGTTCAGGTTATTTCTTAATAATAAAGGATTTTTTAATTCTCTGATAAAGGATTCTGTCAGGCTGAAAAATAAAAAAGCCAGCATAATATATTTTGTAAAAGCAAATAAGGCTTACACTATAAATAACATTCAGTTTGCAATACCGGACACTTTCCTGGGCAATGTTCTTAAAGACACAGCCAACAAGACATTAATCAGAAGAAACAGACGTTACGATGTTGACGAGCTTCAGAAAGAAAGGCTGCGAATAACAAGTATCCTTAAGAATAACGGCTATTATGATTTTTCAAAGGAATTTATTGAATATGAAGTTGACAGTGCCCTGAACTCTTACCAGGTGAATATTGTTTTAAAGATCAATAATTACCAGATCAAAACTGCAGATAACAAGACAATTACGACTTTTCATAAGAAATTTAAAATAAACCATGTATACATTTTTCCAGATTTTGATCCTGCAAAAGCTTTGCAAAACCAGGCTGAGTATTTTTCCGGCTTTGACACATTAATGTGCGATTCATATTATTTTTTAGGGAAAGGGCCATATACATTAAAACCAAAAACAATTACCAAATCACTGTTTGTAAATACCGGGGACTTGTACCGGATTTCCAATATTGAAGAGTCGTACAAGCACCTTTCGGAATTGCAGCAGTTTAAACTGATAAATATTCAGTTCTCATCAGGTTTACAGGGTACAGAAATAAGCGGGGCTGATACCTTCAGGCTTCTCGACTGTAATATTCAACTCACACCATTTACAAGGCAATCTTATGAGTATGAAGTAGAAGGAAAAAACTCATCAGGGAATTTCGGCGTTGGGGGCAATGTTAAATATCATCATAAAAACCTGTTCAAAGGAGCTGAGAATTTTGATTTTAAAGTTGCCGGTTCTCTTGAAATTCAAACCAATGTTGTTGGAAATGAAGGACAGAACTTCCTTCCAAATACCGTTGAATATAGTACGGAAGCAAGGTTGAACCTTCCCGAGTTTTTGCTGCTGGTAAAGCTTGATAAATTTTACAAGCAATTCAATCCCAGAACATCCCTGGCATTATCATACAGTTTTCAGAACAGGCCTGATTACAGTCGTGTCATCAGTAATATTTCATACGGGTATTATTGGAAAACTTCAAAGTACCTCAGGCATTGGGTCAACCCTGTAGAACTTAATGCTGTGAAACTGAAGAATATTTCAGCAGAATTCTGGAATTCTATACAGGATCCTTATCTGAGAAACAGTTTTGAAAACCAGTTAATATCGGTTAGCAGCTATGGCTTCGAATTTAATAATCAGGACATCAATAAAGTAAAGGATTTTAAATACCTGCGGTTTAACATCGAATTTTCCGGCAACATTCTTTCATCGGTAAATAAAATGACAGGAAAGCCTGAATCAGCAGAAGGATACTATGAACTGTTCGGGACAAGGTACGCACAATATTTCAAGACTGATCTGGATTTCAGGTATTACCAGGTATTTGATAAGTCGAGGATGCTTGTTTACAGGTGTTTTGCCGGTGCAGGTATTCCTTATGGTAATTCCGAAGCATTACCGTTTATTAAGAAATATTTCTCAGGTGGAGCAAACAGTATAAGGGCATGGCAGGTTAGGTCAGTTGGACCAGGCTCATACAGCGATATTTCAAGTATTCCGAACCTCCTGGGGGATATCAAGCTTGAGGGCAATCTCGAGTACCGGTTCGATATGTTCTGGATACTTAAAGGTGCATTTTTTATCGATGCGGGAAATGTCTGGGCATTAAACGAAAAAACTGACAACCGCGAGGGTGCTGAATTTGATTTCAGGAAGTTTTACAGGCAAATCGCTATTGGAACTGGCTTTGGCACACGTTTCGATTTTACTTATTTTTTGTTCAGAATAGATTTCGGGATCAAATTGCATGATCCTAAAAAGCCATCAGGCGAACACTGGGTTATCGGAACACATAAATTTCAATTATCTGATATTGTAATAAACATCGGAGTGGCATATCCGTTCTGATGAAAGATGAATTGTTATACAAATCATTGTTTTCTTAACCGCCTACAGTTTTCTGTACTAAACGAAAAGAATGAATAAGATTTTTATGTAGATTTGTAAAATAATAATTAAAATCAAATAATATGAATTACGAAAGTATAGTAAAATTATTAGGTGATAAAGCAGGTTATGTTCTGGATCACAAAAGCAAGACCATTCCCAAGGAACAGCTACACTTGCCTGGTCCTGATTTTATTGAAAGGGTATTTTATCATTCCAACCGCAGCGCACAGGTACAGCGAAACCTGAACCAGTTGTACAAACATGGCC
>Ga0247841_10007103_pt1 | contig 16804 bp, 17 predicted proteins | sample LaCruzMarch2015__2_FD_192410 | JGI IMG/M metagenome (GOLD analysis project Ga0247841, IMG submission 192410) | Freshwater microbial communities from meromictic Lake La Cruz, Castile-La Mancha, Spain - LaCruzMarch2015_18m | ecosystem: Environmental > Aquatic > Freshwater > Lake | place: Spain... | reverse complement strand
CGCCGTCAAGCACTTCTTCAGCTCGTGGGCCATGATGCTCGCGGTTCCGAGGCCTTCGATGGTCTCGTTCACCAGCTTCTCAATCAGCAGTTGACGGGACTTGTCAGTCATTCTGGTTTTCCAATCAGGGGAAGTAATTATTCCCAGTTCTTACAGCAGTTCGGAAGAAATGTGCTCGAGTACTCCTTATACTCGAGCGAATCGTCTTCCAATCCCGTCAAAGGTGGGCAGGCTGTCGTGTTGATGGGTCTAGCTTTCGTCGGTCTTGGGCGCGAGCCCAACCGCACCCAGTGCGGCGATGATGCTCTCGACGCCCTTGGGGCCGATGCCGCCGACACCCCTGATCTGGTCTAGTGTCAGACAGGCCAGGTCCAGGTAGTCCCGCAGCGGGTACTGATAGCCCTTCTCCAAAGCGCTGAGATGGGCTGGGGTCAGGCCAGGGATGTTCTTAACCGGCGTGAAGATGCACTCCCGCAACTGGCCGTTGTCGTCCACGAAGCTCGGGTCAATCTCCTTGATCGGGGGCCTACCGTCACGCTGGATGGTCTCCAGCTGCAGCGCTTCTTCGGTTGCCGCCACTGCGAACGAGGCCGCACTCTCGCGGGTGCGAGCGGCGATGGCCGCTTCGGCTGCTTCGCTGTCAGTGATCTGCTGGAAGAGGCGCACACCAGTGGTGTCACCCTCAACCAACTCTTCGGTGGTGACCAAGGGTTCCTCCTCGGCCAGCAGTACGGCAGCGCTGATGCGGTCCACGGTGATGTGGCCGTCGGCGCAAGCCTCGTGCAAGTTCTTGAGCGACAGCAGATGCCTGTCGCAAGCACCGATCTTGACCTGAGTGGAGTCGGGCTCGTGCTCGCGGCAGTCGAGCAGTGCCCCCAGAGGGAACATGGCAACTACCCGCTCGCCGGCCTTCTTGCACTGGACGTAAGCGGCGATGTTGTTGAGCATGCAGTGACCTTCGCCGTCGCGGTCATCAGTGCCGCAGACGAAGCAAGTGCAAGCGTCGAGGCCGATGCCGCGGCTGCGGAAGAACTCGCCGCCCTCAGCGGGCTGTTTGTCCTCGTTGCTGTGCTTGACGATGGCCGTCTTGACGGTGCCGATGGCGCCAGCCGTTTTGGCGCGGGTCCAAAAGCGCTGATCAGCGTGTCCATCTTTGCGATGCCTTGGCAACCTCGAACAGCGTTTCTTCATCTATCAACATTCCCTTCGTGTCAGTCTTGTCAGCAGTTCGGAAGAAATGTGCTCGAGTACTCCTTATACTCGAGCGAATCGTCTTCCAATCCCGCCAAAGGCGGGCAGGGTGTTACTGGCGGCCCCGGCGCGGCTCCCTCAAGTAGGGTTGCCTCGGCTGCCCAGTGCTTTCCAGGTTGGCATTGGGCCTGCAGTAATACTCCTGCAAGCTCTCGTCGCCGCTTTCACCATCGGCGACGAAGGTGAATCCCCGGTCAGACCGCGGGCTCTTGTTCAGCGCGCCGTTGCACAGCGTGCCGAAGCGTGGATGTGCCTGGGCCGTCTCGTCGTCGTTGTCCACCACAGTGTAGGCGTGGCCGCAGCGACCACAGTCTACAGTGACTACACCGTTGGTGAACTCGCCGTTGACCCCGAATCTGAACCCGCACTTGGGGCATCCCCAAGAACGGAAGTCCCTAACAGTGATCGACTCCATGATTTCCGTGTCTCCTTGTGTAACAGCGTTACCGGAAGAAACTTGCGCGAGTACCCTTTTGAGGTCTCGCGCCTGTCGTCTTCAGGCCCGTCGTGTTGACGGAGCGCCTACTTGATGACCCTGAACTGGCAGACCACGAACCCTGTGTACTGCCAGCAGCCCTGCACATCACCAACGTTCAGACCAGCCTTGCTGGTGATACCATTCGGCATCGCGACCGGCGCGGTAGCGCCATTCTTGTATAGTTGCGTCGACCCCCAGAGGTACCGCAGGTGGTACGGACTGGGAGTGGTAATGCTCAAGCCGCTCTTGCCAACGAGTTTGCTCCCGACGACGGTGTTGGTGATCACCGGGGTGCTGTCGGACCAGACCCGGCTAACCATTGCGTTGGTCGTGGTCACCGGCAGGCTCAAGCGGACTCGGGTGTTCTCGGCTGTCGTGTTTGCAGTGCCGTTATGGTAGTACAGGACCACAGCGACGATGTCGCCGAGGTTGGCACTGACCGGATCGCTCCAGGTGGTCACGTGAGCTGAGATGTTGGAGCCCCTCAGCATCTCGTAGTCACCATTCATGTAGTTGAACCTCGGGGTCAGTCCCTTGGCCCCTTCGAGATAGGTGATGGGATTGCTGAGGTTCTTGGCCATCTCCTGCCTCAGTCCACTGATCAACTGGTCACTGATCTGCATGGGGGTGTCGGTCACAGCAGCCACATCGGTAGACATCGCGTCATCGTTGGTGGTCAGGATGTCGCCGCCGCTGCCACCGCAGCCGACGAAGGACAGAACGACCAGAATGGCAATGGTGGCGAACAACGCGGGAAACTTGGACATTGGTGGCACCTCATGTGCGGCTGGAGTAGCTAGTGCGCGAAAACGCGCCATCACTCTCTCCACACTACATTCCGTACATTTCGCAGAAGTTTTCGGGAACTTCCGGAAGAAACGTGCTCGAGTGTGCGATAGCGCAACACACTCGAGCCTGTCGTCTTTCGGCCCGTCCGTAGACGGGTGATGTGGGGCTATCCCACGCTGGGCTGATGCCCGACTTCTTGCGAAGCGGTGAAGTCAATGGTCACGATGCCGATGGCGATCGGTTCGCCGCCGCCCATCTCACTGGCGGCCTGCTCGTAGGCGTAGACGCCGAAGTTGCTGATGCTGATCACGTTCGAGTAGTAGCCGCCGTCAGCATACTGCAGGTCGCCGCCAGTGATCTTGTTGGCGTACGCGTCGTACCGGGTCTGTGTAACGATCTGGCCGTTCTTGGTCCACTTGGCGACCCAGATGTACGTCTGGTAGCAGGGGATCTGGTAGTGACCATCGGTGGCCTGGGGGTAGTCGTTGCCAGCGAGGTCAGTCGGAACCATGGCCACGGTCATGCCGTCGAGGGTGGCCGCCGTGACGTCAACCGTGAATTGGATGTTGCCGCCCCCCGGGTTGGGGATGGTGCCATTGTAGGTGTTGCCGGGGGAGAAGACCCAGCCGCGCTCGGTGGGGCTTAGGGTCTGGCCGTTGCAGGTGAAGGTGGCAGTCCAGGGAACCCCGCCCTGGGTGTTCATTATGGTCTCGGAAACCTCGGCCGTGATCAGGCAGACTGGCTTGTAGACGCCGGCGGTCACAGTGAAGCCATCGGACTTGGTCTGCGGGATGTACGACTGGTCCCACTGACCGCCGATCAGGTACACAGCGTACCCCGCGTGGACGGTCGGGTGAAACGGCGTGGTGTCGGGCGGGGTCGGCAGGTCGCTGCCGCTGCCACCGCAACCGGCCAAAGCGACCATCAGTGCAGCGGCGATCAGAGCGACGGCAAACAACGCGGGAAACTTCTTCATGAGACTGCCCTCCAGGCGAATGTGAGATGGCGTCAATAAACGCCAGATCTCTTCTGCAAGGCCTCAAGTTGGAACTTTCGGCCGAGCAGCAATGGCTCAAATTTTGAGACATCGTCTGCACAGCAAAAATTCATAACATCACACTTTAGCATATTTACACTCAATTGTCAACCCCTGCGCCAGGATAAGTTCGGAGCGGAGCAGGGCTTGAAGCACAAGATTATTTCTGATAGGTTTAGATCAAACAAACCAAACTAACCAAGCAGAAAGGTATTTATGTCGACAATCATTCTCGCCTCAACCTTTGGAGTTTCTATTTTGGCCATCGCTTACTCACTGTTTTTAGCATTTTCCGTTTCCTCAAAATCAGCTGGTTCAAAAAAATTGTTCGATATATCAAAAATTATTTCTGATGATTTAAAGAAAAAAGAAGCAAAGAACATTAAGGATTTTGCTTTAGTTGCCATAGTACTATTCACCGGCATTATGTACGCTTTTGGCTGGCAATCTGCTGCCAGTTTTTTAGCCGGAGCAGTATTATTTATCCTGATCGATTATTTTCTGTCGACTATTTCGACCAAGGCATCGGTTAACATGGCTGAAGCGGCTAAGTCCAATGCTGTGTCTGTTTATAAAATTAATTATAACTTTGCCTACGCCTCAACCTTTTTGATCGCTGGGGTCGGGCTTTTATCAGTAGCGGCAGTTAATGTTATTTTGACCGATCTGAATTGTCTTTTGGCTTTGGTTTTGAGCGCAGTTTTGGCAGCAGTTTTCTCCTGGAAAAGTGGAAGACAGAATTATCTTGGAACCTTTGTCGGCACACTGGCAATTGCAATTTTGCTGGCTAAATCAAGTGGTGTTAGTTACAAGAACTTGGAAATACTGCCGCTAGCGCTTGCCAGTTTCGTGCTTATTATTTCACTACTAAGCAGATTTTTGTCGGGAATTAATCCTGCTAAACTAAATGTTTCCTCGGCGATGAATCGTGCTGTAATTTTAGTTTCAATTTTGACTTTAGTTGCTGCTTATTTTGGGCCGAAATATATTCTTGAAGCATTTGGCACAAAATTGATTATAAAATTAGCGGCAGCCCTTGCCCTTGGACTGGCTCTTGGTTTGATAATTATTTTTACTCGTCAATTTTCAAAAATTTTGCCAACGGTCGCAGTAGCGCTAATTGTTTTGGCATCAAACTATCTCGCCGGCACCTACGGTGTTATTCTAGCGGCGCTTGGATATTTGTCGCTCTGGCCACTCTCGATGTTAGCTAACCTTTTTTCCTATCAGAACAAAAACGCCGAAGCAATAGCCACTACCGCTGAAATGTCAGAAACTGCAGTAGAAAATATCACAACCTTAGATTCAAGCAAAATTATTACCTCGGGATATTTCATTGGCCTATTTGGAATCTTGGCTGTTTCTGCTTTACTTTATTATTTTGTTGGCCTTGGCAGCTTGAACTTTTTGGCTACTGATCCGAAATTAATCTCTGGTTTGCTCTTAGGTGGCGCAGCATCGTACATTTTAAGCTCTGAGCTTTTTGTAGACAAAATATTGAAAATTGCTGTTGCTGTTATTGGGGTAGTTCTTGCTGGCATAACTCTGGGACCTATTTTTCTTGCCGGCGTCATTGCTGGAGCAATTTTGATTGATTTATTGGTTAGTCAGTCGGTTAGCTCTGAGGTTTTAATTATGACAATTGTCGCGGTGTTTGCATCATCATTTATTGAAACGCAGTACAGCTTAATGATCCGCGGGATAATTGCTGGCGGAACGATTGTTTTGGTTGTGGTCTATTTCATAGTAAAAATGCTTTATGCAAAAAGACTCCAAATTGGAAAATAAGTCAAAGTTGGCACAGGAGTTTGCCGACCTGATTGCGTCTGGGGCCAAGTTGGACAATGCCGCCACTGTGATTTTATTAAACCGAATATTGCAAAATAGTTGAGTGATAAGTATTATAAACTTGTGGCTAAGAAGAAAACTAAAGATGCCCCTGCTGAGAAGCAGAGCCAGGAACCCAAAGTAAAAATAAGCAAGCGTCAGCAGGCTAAAGAAATGCTTGCGAAATTGGAACTTTGGAGACGAATAAAATGGCCGATAATTGGTATCGGTTCGTTTTTAGTTTTGTTTTTAATCGCTTTGGGTATTTATTCAGTTGCTTATGGCAAAACATCTTATCGGAATGTTTATGTTGGCGAAATTAATCTTGGTGGAAAAAGCAAAGCTGACATTACGCCGCTGTTAAAACCTTCTGCTGATCAATTTCTAAAATCCGATATATCGTTGAAATATCAGCCAGAAACTGGAGAGGCTAAGGAATATAAAGTTTCATCGGCCGAACTAGGTTTGTCTTACGACCTGGATAAAACTGTCAACGATGTTTATGTAGTCGGACGCAATCGTAATATTGCGGTAAGTTTTTATCAACAGCTTAAAACGCTCTTTATCAGATATCATGTTGATGCCAGTTATAATATCAATCAGGATGCATTAGAAAAAAAAGTTTCTGACATTGCAGACGAAGTTGATGTTCCGGAAAAAGATTTTGCTTTAAAGTATGCTGGCAATGGCGTTTTTGAGTTGACATCGGATAAGCAAGAAGGAAAAAGAATTGATCAAGATAAATTAATTTCTGATGTAAAATTTCTAATTTCTAATATCAAACAAAACCAAATTTCATTCAAACCGCAGATTTTCAGACCGCAAATTACAGATGCAAATGCTCAAGTTGGCCTTGCCAAAGCCAACAAAATTTTGGCCGCCGGTCCACTAACATTATCTAATGATGGCCAGAAATTTACTCTTGATGTTGACACAATCGCCGGGCTTATTGGTTCGCGACCAAAAAAGAAAACAATGGAAATTTACATTGTTGCCGATAAAAATGCTAAACAGGTCACGGGAATTGCCGGTCAAATCGATAAAGTGGCAGGAAATGCTATCCTGGCAGCTCAGGATGGTAAAGTTATTGTTTCTTCGGAGTCACAATATGGTGCGCAGTTAGATCAGGATCAAACAAAGATAGATATTGAAAATGCGCTAATGGCGAGAATTGCCGAAGATTCAACCGTAAACACCACAACAGTCACCTTGAAAATTAAAAAAGTAGCACCAGAAATTGATTCGGCCAAGTTGGCATCCTATGGGTTAACCGAATTGGTGGCGACTGGTACAACTAACTTTGTAAAATCACCGGCAAATAGAATCCATAACATTACAGTAGGTGCCACAGCTATTAACGGAACATTGGTTAAACCGGGCGAGGAGTTTTCAACTTTAGGCAAACTAGGAAAAATTGATGCTTCAACTGGGTATTTGCCGGAATTGGTTATTAAAAATAATAAAACCGTGCCGGATTATGGCGGAGGACTTTGCCAGGTTTCGACAACTTTATTTAGATCAGCACTTAATGCTGGTATGAAGATTACGGCCAGGTCCAATCACTCCTACAGGGTTTCATATTACGAGCCGCCAATTGGTATGGATGCAACAATCTTTGACCCGGCCCCAGATTTTAAATTTGTTAATAATTATTCGAGTTATATTTTTATTCAATCAAAAATCGTCGGAACAAAAATCACCTTTGAATTCTATGGCACCAAAGATAGTCGTGTTACTGAGATAGGGCAGGCGGTTGGCTACGACTATGTTGAGCCACCAGCAGCGGTTGAAACAGTTGATCCGGCACTGCCAGTTGGTACTAGAAATTTGGTGTCGCACTCTCACCAGGGTGCTTCGGCTCGTTTTCACTATAAAGTTTCAAAAGACGGAAACGTTTTGCAAGAAACAGATTTTCTATCGAAATATGTAGCCCTACCAGAAATGTGGATGGTTGGACCATCGGACCCTGCGGCTGTGCCAGCTGTTGATCCGGCCGCAACACCGGCCCCATCAGCTTAAAGGATTTAGTTTGGCTCTAAAATAAAAAATCGGGCAACGGATATTTCTTATGATTGGTGGGAGATTTCTAGCTTTTTGCCGCTTTGATAAATTCACGAAAAAGTGGGTGAGGTCGGTTTGGCCTTGACTTAAATTCCGGATGGAACTGTGAAGCGACAAAGAAAGGATGATTTTTTAGCTCAATTATTTCTACCAAATTTTGTTCTGGGTTAACGCCAGCCACAACTAATCCGGCTTTTTCTAACCTAGTACGATAGTCATTATTTAATTCATAACGATGTCTGTGTCGTTCAGAAATCATTGTTTCACCATAAGCACAAGCCGCGGTTGTTCCAGGGGTTAATTTACATTTATAAGCTCCAAGGCGCATAGTTCCGCCTTTTTCTTTGACTTTTGCTTGGTCACGCATTATATGGATCACGGGGTTTTCGGTTTTTAAGTTAAACTCCTCAGAATTACAGTCAGTTGTGTTCAAGACATGGCGGCAGAATTCAATTGTAGCAATTTGCATTCCCAAACATAGCCCAAGGTAAGGGACATTATTTTCTCTGGCATATTTTGCGGTAGCGATTTTGCCTTCAATCCCGCGATTACCAAAACCGCCAGGAACGACAATTCCGGCATAATCTTTGAGTAGTTTTTCGGCGCCATGACTCTCAATCTTCTCCGAATCGATCCAACCAAGTTCCAATTCCCGGTCGCTCCACCAGCAAGCAGACTTCAGTGATTCAGTCACTGAGATATATGTATCTCTCATATCCATATATTTTCCGACAATAGCAATTTTTATTTTTTCTTTCGGTGATTCAATCTTTTCGACTAATTTTTGCCATTCGTCATCAGATTTTTTCAATTTCAAGTTTAGCTTTCTGGAAATCACATCACCAACCGAGAATTTCTCCAGAAGTAGCGGAACTTTATAAACACAGTCAAGGGTTTCAACTGGAATGACAGCGTCTTCGTCAACTCCGCAGAAAACTGAAATTTTATCTAACTGTTTTTTATCAATTGGGTGATCTGCGCGGCAGAAAACCAAATCTGGTTGTATCCCATAGGTGGCCAAATCACGAATTGAATTTTGTAGCGGTTTAGTCTTGAGTTCACGAGTGGTTTCCATCCAGGGGAAAAATCCAACATGCAAATAAAGCGTATTTTCTGCTCCAAAATCACGGCGCATTTGGCGAATGCCTTCAAGAAAATGGACGCCTTCATAATCGCCAATTGTGCCGCCAATTTCAACAATAACAACGTCGGCCTTTGATTTCTCGGCCGCATCCAACATTCGTTTTTTGACTTCATCCGTCACGTGCGGAATCATTTGGATTGTACGCCCCAGGTAATCACCACGACGTTCATTCTCCAAAATTGCCTGATAAATTTGCCCTGACATTACTGAGCTCTCCCGTGATAAACTTTGGTCGATAAATCGTTCATAATGGCCCAAGTCGAGATCAGTTTCGGCGCCATCGTCCGTAACAAAACATTCGCCGTGTTCAGTTGGATTAATTGTGCCGGCATCAACATTATAATATTGGTCGAATTTCATTATAAACACTTTTTTCCCACCTCGTTTCAGAATATTTCCGACCGAAGCAGCAATAATACCCTTGCCCAAACCGGAGAGAACACCACCAGTGACAAACACAAACTTCGCCATTTATACCTCCAAAATTAATTATCAATTAAAACGCAAAAACTCCCAGTTGGGTGTGAATTAGTCAGGAGTTTTTTTTACCAAAACTATTGAATTATAAAAATATCATAAGATATTGACGGTGGCTTTTCAAACTTTTTTCTGCTACTTTGTGAGTTAATGTTTACCAAAGTGAATTTTTTAAAAAAAAGGCTTAGGCGACTTCAAGGTTTGGGGTATCTTTTGCAGTTTGTGCCATTTGTAAAAGCTTTAATGCTAACTGGGTCAATGAGTTTTGGAGCGGCTAAAGTATCATCCGACATTGATCTCTTGGTTATAACAGCGCCGAAAAGGCTATACACCGCCAGATTTTTCGTCTCCTTGTGGGCGGCGTTGACAGGCTGGAGAAGGAAACCATTTGAAAGCAATCTCGCTGGCAAGTTTTGCATTAATCATTTTATGACAAGCGAGAATTTTGATATTTTGCCGCAGACCGAGGCAAATGCTAAAGCCCACAGATTCATGGTCAAGATTTGGGACAGAGAAGGTGAGCACGAGCGGTTAATGAGAGAGAATTTTTGGATCAGAAAATATAATTTGATCCCGGTATCTATTGAACAGCTAGAATTTGTTAAGGCAGCTTTTCCGATTGAACGCCCAGTTTTCTTTGCCGTTTTTCGTAGAATTTGGGAGTGGATACTTTTTGCGAAACTGGGAGACATGGTTGAAATGAAATTAGCCAAATGGCAAAAAAATAAAATAAATTCCTCGCTTAATTTACTTGAATCAACATCCGATATTTTCATTTCTGACTCTGACTTAAGACTATGGGGACGCGATTATTCTTGACTTTTTGAGCTCAGTTTAGTAAGTTAGATATGGCGGCACGGTTCCCCCTTCCGAGCCGCCAACTTGCAAAATTGGGGACATAAGCAGAGGGCCTCGGCCCTTTTTCATTTCAAAAAAATATTATTAAATACGGGAGGAATTATGTTGAAGCCACTAGGCAATAGGGTCCTAATTGAACCATTGGAGGCAGAAGAAGTAACAAAATCAGGCATTATTTTGCCGGATAGCGCTAAAGAAGAAAGGTCAGAAGGCAAAGTCGTTGCTATCGGATCTGGTTTAGTCGATGGGAAGGAATATAAATTTTCAGTTAAGGTTGGAGACAAAGTTTTGTACGGAAAATATTCAGGCGAAGAAGTCAAAATTGATAAAAAAGATTATAAAGTTGTAAAAGAAGACGAAATTTTGGGGATATTATAAGCGGAAATTCGTACGCGGATTTATCACACGGATTTTCACGGAAAATACATTTCTGATCCGTGCCCGTCCGTGTAAATGATCCGTGTTAGAATATCAATTTAATTTTCGACTAAAAGGAGAAAAATATGTCTAAACTAATTAAGTTTTCAGAAGACGCAAGAAAAAGCTTACAAATCGGGGTTAATAAATTGGCTGATACAGTGAAGGTAACTGTTGGTCCTAAGGGTCGCAATGTTGTACTCGACAGGGGATATGGCGGACCGACAATCACCAATGATGGTGTTACTATCGCTAAGGAAATTGATTTGGAAGATAAATTTGAAGATATGGGCGCGCAACTTATTAAAGAAGTGGCTCAGAAAACAAACGATGTAGCAGGGGATGGAACGACTACCGCAACAATTTTGGCTCAATCTATGATTAACTCAGGTCTTAGAAATGTTGCTGCTGGCGCCAACCCAATGGCAATTCGTCATGGGATTGAAAAAGCGACTGAAGTCGCTGTTGCTGCAATCAAAAAGAACTCAAAAGAAGTGGCTGGAAAGTCTGAAATTGCTCAAGTCGCTTCAATTTCAGCGGCTGATAGCGAAGTAGGAAATTTGATTGCTGAAATTATGGACGAGGTCGGCAAAAATGGTGTTATCGCCGTTGAAGAATCGAATACGTTTGGATTGGAAAAAGAAGTTGTAGAGGGAATGCAGTTTGATTCCGGTTACATATCACCCTATATGGTTACCGATACTGCCAGAATGGAATCAGTTTATGATAATCCAAAAATTCTTTTGACTGATAAAAAAATCTCTTCTATCCAAGATATTTTGCCATTACTAGAAGCTCTTGCCCAAGCCGGAACCAAGGAATTGGTTATTATTGCTGAAGATATTGATGGTGAAGCGCTAACAACTTTAGTATTGAACAAGCTTCGTGGGTCTTTCAATGTTTTAGCAGTTAAAGCCCCAGGTTTTGGCGACCGACGAAAAGAAATGCTAGAGGATATTGCGGTTTTAACCGGTGGTACAGTTATCACGGATCAAACTGGCGGTAAAATTGATGAAAAAGCTGCCGATATGCTGGGGAGTGCTAGGAAACTTGTAGCTGATAAAGACAAAACTGTAGTTGTTGACGGTAAAGGTGAGTCAACAAAAATCAAAGCTCGTGTTGAATCAATAAAGAATCAAATTGAAGCAACAAAATCGCAGTATGATAAGGAAAAGTTGCAAGAGCGTATGGCAAAGCTAGCGGGTGGCGTTGGCGTTATTAAAGTTGGCGCTGCCACCGAAGTTGAGCTTAAAGAAAGAAAACACAGAATTGAAGATGCTGTTGCAGCAACAAAAGCCGCAATTGAAGAGGGAATTGTCCCTGGCGGAGGCGCAGCACTAATTGACGTGATACCGGCACTTCTTGAGCTCTGCCTTGAAGGTGACGAAGCGCTTGGCATTGAAATCGTCAAGCGATCACTGGAAGAGCCGATGCGGATGATTGCCGAGAACGCTGGCGTTGACGGAGGAGTGGTAATTGAAAAAGTTCGTAATATGGAACCAGGCGAAGGCTACAACGCCGCAACCGACGAATATGGCGACATGATCAAGTTCGGTATCATCGACCCGGCAAAAGTTACCCGTTCTGCCCTACAAAACGCTGCGTCAGTTGCTGCCATGTTCCTAACAATGGAAGCCGCAGTTGCTGAAAAGCCAGAGAAGAAAGACACCCCAGCAATGCCAGGTGGAGTGGATCCAAGCATGATGGGAATGTAAACCACAGATCCTTGGTACAGATTAAATACGGATAAACAAAAAAATTCCTTCGGAGAAACCTGTCTGCCGACAGGCAAGATCTGAGGGGATTTTTTTAGTTGTAAGAGTGTGATATAAATATTGTAACGCGACACCAAGCGTGGAGGCAGACATGAAAACACATGCGTGGCATTTTGGAGCGTGTACGATCCATCTTCGCCCAGGTGCGACACCCAAAGTTGGCTCGGTTGCCGAGGTTGCCGATGATGCAATCAAGATTGCCGATGGTCGGGTCTACGTCTACGCCGAGGTCGTACTCGTATTCGTTGCTCAGCCGACGGGGGCTGAGAAGTCCTTCTTTCTCAGCAAGAGCGATGTTTACCGTCTCACCACCTGCGATGGCAGAGGTATCTGGCCCAACCAGTTGCGGTTCCTCTTTTGAGGACATGGGGGGAAACCGGGCGAATCCCACGGGGGAAACGCCTTTTTTAATTATTAGTGCTTTTTAAACTAATCTAAGCCAGCTCAGTGGCGCCCATTGGTGCAACCTCTGGCTTGACCATTTCAAAGTTATCTTTAACTATAATTTTATGTTGTTCAATTTTTACGATTGCGGAACAGTGAATGATTCTTTGGTCAAACAATTTTTTCAAGTAAATTCGGCTAATTGAAAGTGTTTGGCTTTCGACAACATAATCGAAAACTGTACCCAAAAATTCACCTTTTTTAGTATAAACTTTTTCACCGACGATGTGAGCGCGCTTTTTAGCTTTTTTGTGCAATCTGACCATTTCCTTGGGGTCGACTAAACTTTCTTCGCTTTGGATAATTAATGCCGCTTTAGAAATATCAGCAATTTCTTTTGTTGAAACGTATTTCTGATGATGAATTAAGCCATCAGTTTTGGCAATTACCGCCTCGATTTTTATCTCTTCAACGTCAACAAAAAAATCCACTAGCTCTGCAACCCTAGTCTGGTTTTCTAGCTCAAAAATTGGCAATCCAACTAAATTGGATTTTTCAATTAACATGGCTAAATTATAGCACAAAAATTAATTGGGTTAATTAGTTCGTTCAATATAAGAGTTCGTTCGAGTGTCAATTACAATTTTGTCGCCAGGTTTGATAAAAAGGGGAACGGCAACCTGTCCGCCAGTAGATATTGTGACTAATTTGGTTACAGTTCCAGCGCTGTTTCCTTTAACACCTGGAGGCGCATCGGTAACCTCAAATGTCATTTTGATTGGTAGCTCAATGCTAATCGGTTTATCTTTAAAGTAAAGAATTTCAACTGGGGAGTTTTCTACTAAATATCCGATTTGATCGGTTAATTGAGAATTCGGTAGCTCAAATTGTTCATAGTTTCCGTTGTCCATGAAGAAAGCATTCTCGCCATCGGTGTAAAGAAATTGTGCCGATTTATGCGAGAGCTCGGCAGGTTCGATTTTATCGTTGCCTTGGAAAGTTTTATCGATTGTTGATCCGCTGATCAAATTTTTAAGTTTTGTTCGCATAACGGCGCCAGAACGTCCCTGTTTCGAGTGTTGCGAAAAAGTCACGACATATGGGTCGCCTTCAATAATAACTTTAGTGCCTACTTTTAGATCAGTAATAGAAAACATCAAAAAAATTGTTATCAAATATACTTACATAACCGATAAATTATCGGGTTACAAATGGCAATAGAGCGAGCTGTCTTGCTCGTTTAATCGCTGTACCCAGCTGTCGCTGATGTTTGGCGCAAACGCCGGTGCGGGATGCTGGGTCAATTTTTGACCAACGATTAATATATCGCGACAAAGTCGAGACATCTTTGTAATCAATTTCAGCAATTTTAGTTTTGCAGAAATAGCATTTTTTCTTGTTGTGGAATCCTTCTTGCATATCTTTCCTTATTTATGATTTAAAATGGGATTTCGTCGATATCAATTTCTTCGGTCTCAGCTGGTTTGTTATCATCCGCCTTTTTTTCAGTTTTAGCTATTTCGTCAACTGGGTTTTCATCATTTGAAGTTGGCCTTGGAGCACCTTCACCTTTGCGGCCCAAAGCGATAACATTTTCAGCTACAATTTCGGTTTTTTGTCGTTTTGCTCCGTCTTGACCTTCCCAAGATCTTGTTTGCAATCGGCCTTCAACGTAAACTGGTGCGCCTTTTTTTACAAATTGACTAACATTTTCTGCCATCTTGCCCCAAACAACTACTTCATGAAACTCGACTTGCTCTTGTGTTTCTCCGCTGTCTTTGTTGGTCCAACGTCTGTTGGTAGCAACTGAAAACGATGTGACAGCCTGACCATTTGGCGTGTAGCGCATTTCTGGGTCTTTAGTTGCATTACCGATAACCATTGCCCTGTTGAGTGAAAACATCTTACTCCTTTGACTTTAATGCTTTAAAGATCATCGCCTAAAAGTTCATCTAACTTTTCGTCAAGCTTTTTCATTCTGTCGGCCTCATCTTCTTCTGAAACTGGCTCTTCAACCTTCTTGGCTTTAACAGGTTTCTTCGCTTTTTCCTCGACGATTGGTTCAGCTATAGGTTCTTTGATTGTAATTTTAGCTTTTCTGGTTTTTTTCTCAACCATAGGCTGATCGGCCTCTGGCCGAGGCTCAGTTTTCTCTTCTGGTTCATCTTCTTCGGTGGTTTCATTTTCGGTTTCAGCGACATCAGACATTTCTTCAATTTTCTCATCATCTTCTTTTTCTTCATCACCGTCTTTTTCGCGAACAGCCATCAGATCTTTAGATGCTTCGGTTTCACCCTCAACGACCTCAAAACTTTTTTCGCCCAAAACTTCTTCAACAGCAGAGCTGCCGACGATATCTTCTTTTGTAACTTTCAAAACTTCGCTCTTTTCAACTTTCAAAGTTGTTAAGTGACGAATGACTTGTGGAAAAACTCTAAGCTCATGATCAAGATCAGCAAGTTTTGGTGCCTCCATTTCAAACCAAACAGTGATATAGGTTGCAAAGTTCTGTTTCAAAATTGGATACGCCAGTTTGCGTCGGCCCCAAGATTCTTCCTTAGTAACTTTACCGCCTTCATTTCCAATAAAGCCGGCAACTTTGTCGGTAATTTTTTTCAAATCTGCTTCTTCCACAACATCTGAAACTAAGTAAGTAAGCTCGTACTCTCTCATTTATTGCTCCTTTATGGCGCCAGTTTTGTTGCCCAACTTAGATCGGACACTGGCTCCCCAAAATGGGGAATTGGATTTATTAATTTGTATGATTACTTTAGCAAAATACTCTCGAAGAGTCAACACTTAATATTAAAATCAAACATTGAATCTAAATAAGGTTACATCACCATCTTTGAAAATATAATTTTTGCCTTCGGTGCGGACCATACCGTGAGAACGGGCACCGGTCCACCCACCTTGAGCGTAGAGATCTTGCCAAGAAACAACCTCTGCGGCAATAAAGCCCTTTTCAAAATCAGTGTGAATTACCCCGGCCGCTTCCGGCGCCTTGGCGCCGTTGCGAACTGTCCAAGCTCTAGTTTCTGGCTCACCGGAAGTAAAGTATGTTATTAAATTCAAAGCTTTGTAGGCCTCTTTTATCAGGCGATTAATGCCAGTATCACTGATGCCAAGAGCTTCGAGGTATTCGCGTTTTTCGTCGTCACCCAAATCATTCAATTCACTCTCAATTTTAGCTGAAATCGGAATATATTTGTCATCTTCAAAACTTCTAAGTTGATCTTCGGAACAATTTGCAACGTACAAAACTGGCTTCATTGTCATTAGCGCCATTGATTTAACCAGTCTTATTTCATCCTCTGATAAATCGGCTTCACGGGCGTTTTTTCCGTCGCAAAGTTTTTTGATTATTTTATCCAATGCCTCTTTTTCTAGTTTAGCGTCTTTTGAGCCTGCTTTAATGTCACGGTCTAAATTGTATTGGCGCTTTTCGACTGTGGATATATCAGCTAGTTGCAATTCAGTTTCTATTGTTTCAATGTCATCTTTTGGGTTAATTTTTCCAGCAACGTGAGTAACGTTCTCATCCTCGAAAAAGCGGACAACCATAGCTATAGCATCACATTCACGAATGTGTGAAAGAAATTGGTTGCCAAGCCCTTCACCCTTTGACGCTCCGCGAACTAAGCCGGCAATATCAACAAATTCAACGGCAGTTGGAACAATTTTTTTTGATTTAGAAATTTCTGCCAGCGGTGCCAATCTTTCATCGGGAACTTCAACAATTCCAACATTGGGCTCAATAGTGCAAAACGGATAATTGGCCGCTTCTGCTTTTGAGCCCTTAACGAGTGCGTTGAATAATGTACTTTTGCCGACATTTGGCAAACCGACAATTGCGATTTTTAATCCCATGGCTAAAACATACGCGAAATGAGGGGGAAAGTAAAGTTCTTGACTTGACTTTTTGTGAGAATATTGGTATATTTAGTCGTGCGAAATCATATTCCACACCCCGAAAGAGGTGGTTGCGATTACAACGATAAAGTCCATAGGGTTTCCCACTCGGGCTGACCCGAGCCAGATCGTGGCCAAGATGCTGCTGGCAGCAGAGTACGAGCTGCCCAACTTCTATCTGGAGCTGATACTGCCGGGTGACGATGTCCTCCACTGGGAGGCTATTATCGCCCACGCCAAGCAGAATCAGCTTCCATACGGCGCCGTTCTGGGCCGTTCACCCGGTACGCCGACATCCATTCCGGCGATTGGGGTCTGACTGGCGTGATCGGCTTCGAACGGCTGAAGCTAGCCGCCGAGCTGGCCAACCGGCTGGGAGCAAGGCGTTTTGTCGT
>Ga0247841_10007102_pt1 | contig 16808 bp, 20 predicted proteins | sample LaCruzMarch2015__2_FD_192410 | JGI IMG/M metagenome (GOLD analysis project Ga0247841, IMG submission 192410) | Freshwater microbial communities from meromictic Lake La Cruz, Castile-La Mancha, Spain - LaCruzMarch2015_18m | ecosystem: Environmental > Aquatic > Freshwater > Lake | place: Spain... | reverse complement strand
TCTAGGTTTAACTTATGAATCATTCCATCTAAAAAACATGTAGAACCACCATGTCCTACAACTAAGATTGTTTCATCATTATATTTTTTTAAAATAAATCTGTAGAAAGAATTAATTCTTCTCCAAAATTCTGCATGAGTCTCTAATGAATGGGGTATATTCGCCGCACGTGAACTACCAGTTACTACTTTTTGTATTTTCGGCCACACTTTTCCTTCAATCTTTGGGCCAAGATGCCTTTCTCTTAATCTTCTATCTTTAATCAATTTAGAATTTTTATGATATTTTGCAATTTCTTTTGCAGTATCATAAGCTCTTGCTAAATCACTTGTGTAAATAGAATCTATCTTAATTTCCTTTAATCGTTTTGCTAATAATCCTACTTGCTTTTTTCCTAAAGATGATAAATGGCCTGGAAGCCAGCCCTGAGCAATTCCTTTTTTATTTTCAATTGTCTCTCCGTGACGTGTTAAAATTAATTTCATTCTTCCTCTTTATTGTTTTAATTAAAACGAACTTCTTTAAAAAGATTTTGTTGTTGATTAATGATAGAATTTAAAAACATCTTAGAATAATATTAATTATGAACCCTTTATTGCTTACTATATTGTTAAGTATGTCTCCAATATCTGAATTAAGAGGGGGAATTCCTTATGCCCTTGCTTCTGGATTTGGAATATGGAAGGCATTCATTATTTGTGTTTTAGCTAATATTTTGGTTGTTATTTTTGTTTTCCTTTTTTTAACTTATCTTCACAAATCTTTTCTTAATTTCAACTGGTATAAAAAATCCTTTGGTTTTTTGGTAAAAAGAGTTCAGAAAAAAAGTGTGGGTATTGAGAAATCATCTGGAAAGTGGGGATATTTTGCTTTATGTATCTTTGTTGCTATCCCTTTGCCTATGACTGGAGCCTGGACAGGAACATTAATTGCCTGGTTTTTAGGCTGGAACAAGGTTAAGAGCTTTTTATCAATTGCATTAGGAGTTTTAATTGCAGGAATAGTTGTTTCTTTAGTTTCTCTTGGGGTAATTGGAATTTTTAACTTGTAAATTTATAATAATTTCCTACTAGAATATACAGATTTTTAAGAGCGTTATTGAAATAATTCTCCATCCATTTAAAATCTTTTTTTGTTTTCATCTCATTTTCCATCCATTTTAAAGTTGATTCTGGATCAAAAGATGAAAGTTTGTCTAAAATCTGGATAATTTTCCCTTCTTTTGTTTTTGGGTTTTTTCCAGGACTATGATTTATTATACAATCTTTTAATTTCTCTGGAACTATAAACCTTTTTTCTAGAATTTTTATGCTTTCTTCTGAATGTTTCTTATCATTGCTTATTCTGCCAATATCATGAAGCCAGCACGCCTGTTTTACGATTTCCTTGTTTATATTGGTTGTAGAAGTAATATCTGTCAATTTCTCCATTATTTTTGAGTGCTTTATCATCCAGTCCAGTCTATTTCCCTTAAAATTTTTAGAGAATGTCCTTTTTGCGAATGTCTTCGCTTTTGCTAAATTGAGTTTTTGTTTCATTTTTAAGCTAAATCAAAACCCTTTTAAAGCCTTTCTTTTTAGCCTTCTTATGGTTAAAATTAAAGTTAAGAGAGATAAAATTACTGAATTCCTTAATAATAAGTTAAAGGTTAAGAATTTCAAAGAAAAACCAAGACAAGGTATGAAGATTAAAGGAAGGAAAGAAGTTTATAAAATTGGCATTGCAACTGATTTAACAATTAAAATAATCAAGGCTGCGAAGAGAAAAGGAGTGGAGTTTATATTCACACACCATACTGCCTGGCCTTCTCTGGATAATAAATGGAAAGGTAAGAAAAGTATGCTAAAAAGAAATAAAATTAGCCACTATTATGCTCATTCTGCTCTTGATGGAAATAAAGACATTGGAACATCAAGTATGCTTGCAAAGAAGTTGGGAATAGATATCCGGGGGAGATTTTCTCCATATTATGGGGGGGATTCTGGAGTTTATGGAGATATCAAAACAAAATTTGGTGTTTTTCTAGAAAAATGTAATAAAATTGGTTGGATGAGATATTATAAACAACATAACAAAATCAGAAGAGTGGGAATTGTTGCCGGAGCAGGTAATTTAATGAAAGATATCAAAGAAGCAAAAAGGCTTGGATGTGATACTTATATAACTGGAGAGTATAGCTCGTTTTTAGGTATTTATGCTAAAGAGAATAATGTCAATTTAATCTGCTTAGGCCATAGTGCATCTGAACTTCCAGCAGTTATCGAAGTTGGCAAATTATTAAGAAAAAGGTTTGGTGTTAAAATTATTAAATTGCATGATTATTCTTATTGATTTAAAGAAAGGTTTAAATATATTTGAATCCTAAGATAATTATGGCAAGCAAAAAGAAAAGGTATGAAGCATTCTTTATTCCTGCCGGTTTATTTATAGGTATGGGGATTGGTTTTATCACCCTTAACTTCCCTGCATGGTTATTTATTGGATTGGGTGTTGGGTTTCTATTAACTGCCTTGTCAAGATTAATAAAAAAATAATCAGATAATTATGAATTTAGTTCTTATTCTTGCTTAAAGGTTTTAAGCAGAAATGGTTGTTCGTATAATCTATCTTATACGAACCTTTATAGAGAAGAAGTAGCTTTTCCCTCTATCTTTTTATTTTATTCATAAAAAGCCTTAAGCGGAGGCTCGTGTTTTGTGTGTCTATAAAGCGGAGTAGAATATAATTGCCTTAAAAATATCTCATGTCTTGCTCTTGCTTCTTCAAGAAAAGCAAAGGCATCTTCTAAGGATTCTACATCTCCTGGCCATAATACTCTTCTTTCTATTGATTTTTTTACCATTTTCACATCTATTTTAAACTAATTACTTGCTTAAAAGTTTTAAGCATACTACTTTAACCTTGATATATTCAATAAAATAATAAAAATAAAATAACTAACTTATTTATCTTCTCTTCTTTTTGCTGTAATTTCTTACTAACTTAGCTACGCCAATTATCAATACAGCCAATGCAATTGCCCAGCCATTATATGCTGTAATTGATGGTAACCAATCACCAGCAGCTAATACAAGCAAAACACCAATAAGTGTTACAAGCCATGCAGTTAACTTTGCCATTTTTACCTCCTTTTTTAGTATTTTTGATGAAATTTGATTCTATTTCTTTGCTTAAATGTTTTAAGCAACCGATATTTTTTTCTTATTATCTATTTTTTATCTCTTGTTGCTTTTGCAGTTATTATCATTCCAATAACACATATTATTGTTACAAGAATCGCACTATAAAGAAGATATAAAACTCCTTGTCCTTGGCTAACATTAAGCTTTGTTTTTAAAAAATCGACGAATCCGGTTATTGGATCTTTCCATGCCAGAGCAATAATCAATGCAAAAGCAGATAAAATTGCTGTTGAAATTTGCTTTTTCGTCTCTGATTTTAAATCCTGTGCTGCCGATTTTGCTTTTTCTATATGTTTTATCGCCATCTTTTTTAATAGATTTGTTAAGGTAAACCTATTTTAAAAACCTTTTCTTGCTATGGATTTTGGTGTTTAAACAGCTGTTTAAATTGCTTAAATGTTTTAATCAGGCATTTTTGTTATGTTGCTATATAGAAATGTTTAAATAGTATTTTTTTGTTAAATTAGTATGGGTTTTCTATGGTTTGGACGAAAAAAAGAGGATGAGGAAGATAAAAAACACGCAAATATCGACGCTGCTTTAAAAAAAACTTCTGAATGGATTAAACATTTACATAAAAAAAATGGGCACCATGAATTGACTCAAAAAGAGCTTGATTCTAGAATTGGCAGATTAGAAGATGATGTTTCTGAAATAAAGGAGATGATTTCCTTTTTTGGGCCAAGGGTGTTTAAACAACGACAAACAGCTGTTTATAAACAAACAGGCGTTCAAGCTGTTCAAACACCTGTTCAAACGGGTGTTCAAAACATAAAAAATGAATTAAAAAATGGTTTTTTGAGACATTTGAGTGTCATGGAAAGAGCTATAGTTTGGGTTTTGTTAAATACTGAGATGAGGTTAAGCTATGAAGATATTGCAGTTGTACTTGGAAAGGACAAAGCAACAATAAGGGGCCAGATAAATTCTATAAGACAGAAAAGTGAGGGATTAGTTGAAGAAACCATCGAAAAAAATGGGAAAAAGAGGTTATACATACCTGAAGAAATGAGGGAGATTCTATTAAAAACAGTGAATTCTAAAAATAAGGGTAAAAAGAGAGAAAGTTCGTTTTAATAATGTTGTAAAAGTAGTGAAAGTGAGAGTTGTTATAAGTTCGTTTTAATTAATATTTTATAAATTTACCTTATAAATGTTCGTATAATAATTTTTGTCAAGTCGACAAAGTGAGAGTTAATGGGTGCTGCAAAATAGAGAGATTAGTAGAAAAATAGAGGTATTACTCAATAAATAATTAAATGCTAGAAAAGTGAGAAATGCAATATTGGAGTTTTATGGTAAAAGTGAGTGTGATAAAAATGAGGTAAAAGTGAGTTAATTGGCTTATTTTGCTTTTATAAGCCTTAAAATGGCATAACTATCAATTTTAATATTAGCAATAAACAAGCATATCAGTTATTCGTTTAACAGAAAAAGTGATTAATAGAATAAAGGTTCGTTTAATTCTTCTACTACTATTTGTGGAGCTTTTGTTGTTTTTCCTTCTAAATTGTCTGTATTGTTTTTTAATTCTTCATTAAACTCTTCTCTTATGGGCTTTTCTTGGAATTCCCTCGAGAAAACCTGTCTTAAACTGCTTGATTCTCTTATTTTTAATAGTTTATCTAGTGTAAAAATGTCTCTAAGTTCTTTTCTTATATGCAAAGAAACGCGTCTATTCTTTAGCTTTTCTTTGATAATCGGAATGCCTTTTTTTTCAAGCTTCATAATGTAGTCCCTAATACTACTTTCTGTAAGGTTTAATTTTGCTGAAAGTAGTGCGTAATCTAATATCTGCTCTGATTCTTCAAGAGAATAAATTGCTGAAAAAACCTTAAATTCTTGTTGAGATAATTCCTTAAATTTATTCAAAAGATCTTGTTTTAATTCAAAAACAGCAGAATCTAAATTTTTAATATCGATATTTTTCCTGTTTTGAGTATTTTTTGTGTTAAACGTTGTGTCTGATCTGTCTGATATCTTAAACGAACTTTTAATAGGTATTTTTATTGTTTTATCTGTCTGTTGAATGTCTGTCGAATTGTCTGTTGGAACCCCATCATTTCGTGTGGAGATGTGTCGGATTGTCTGTTGGATTGATTGTTTTTCCTCTTGTTCTAGGTTTATTGTCTGTTTAATTGGCTCTCTAAACCCAATTGTTTTTGTGTCTGTTGAATTTAGCTTCTCTTGTGTCTGTTGGATGTCTGAAGAACTAACTGATTGTGCTGGCTTTGGAAAGTTAACCTTTGATAATACCTGATTTAGGGAGTTTATAGTTAACTTTATAGAAGATAATTCTTCTTTAATAGATTTTATCTCTTTTTCTACTCTTTTAAAATTAGAAATGTCAAAAGTCCATACTCTCTCGATTTCCTCTTTTATTTCTGTCTCTTCTCCCATGAATCAGAACTAAAAGTTTAGAGTTTAAAAGGATTCTTATAATCTAAAATGATAATTAAAGAAATATTTTAAGAATATTTTCAAGATAAGCCATGAAGTTTTTTATATGCTTCATATGTCTGAGAGTTTAATCTCCAGCGCATTCTTCTTGAGTATAATTTGCCGTTCTGGTTCATATTAACTAAATTGACAAAACCCTGTTCTTTCATCTCCTGCAAAATCTTTTTTGTAAACTCTTCATCCCTGGCAGTTTCGTGAGCTATATCTGATGTAAAGAGCGCTTGCGGTGAGTGTTTGAATAGAATAGCAATAATATGCTCTTTAATCTTATCTTTTTTCTGATCTGAGATTTTCATAAAGAAATAAAGAAAGGGATATTTTTAAGTTATTCGGTTATTTTTAGATTAAGAAGAATTAAGAATAAAGCAAGTCACGTAATTCTTTTATTGCCTTTTTAGAATTAGTGCATAAAATTGTTTTCATACCTAGAGAAACAGCAGTATCCAAATTCCTTTGTTTATCATCTATAAAAACACACTCTTCTGGCTTTGCTTTTAATCTTTCAAGCATTGTTTGGTATATCTCTGGAAAAGGTTTTACTGTTTTTGTTTCATGTGAAGAAACAACAACCTCAAAATATTGTGAAAGAGGGTCTTTTTTCTCATACTCCTCAAGCCATTCTTTAACATTATTTGTCAATAAAGCAGTTTTATACCCTTTTTTTCTCAAGTCAAGAATTAAATTTACTATCTCTTCATTTCTTTTTTGTTTTGATTCAAAAATAGCCTTTATTTCCTCTTTTTTGAATCTTTTATCCTTTGCTTGCATTTCATATCTACTCCAGAATTCTTCTTCTGGAATCTCTCCTTTTTCTAATGCTTTCCAACAAGGTTTTATTTCTTTCCAGATCTTGCTAATCGGTAAACCTGTTTTTCTGGCATATTCTATTCTTGCTTTTGAAAATGCCTCTTCTACAAATACTCCTCCAAAATCAAAAATCACATATTTTATTTCGTTCATTTTTTCACATAAAAAGATAATGGCGATTGTTTTTAAATTATTTGTTATTAAAAGTATGGTTTTGCTTGTTTAAACAGCAGTTTAAACACTATTTTTAACTAAACAGATGTTTTAGAAATATTTTTAAGCATAGATATAAAAAATAAACTTCTTTGATTACTAAAATGATAAAGCAGATTGAAAAACCACGCGATGAAAAAGAAGTTTTAGCTATTCTTGACCCGCTTGTGAAAGAATGGTTTTTTTCCCGGTTTAAAGAATTTTCCCTTCCTCAACTTTATGGAGTTATGCCTATCTGGGAAAGAAAAAATATTCTAATATCTGCTCCTACGGGGGGAACAAAAACACTAACTGCTTTTCTTTCTATTTTGAATTATCTAGTAAGTTTGGCAAGAAAAAATGAGCTTGAAGATAAAATTTATGCAGTGTATATTTCCCCACTTAAGGCCTTAAACAATGATATTGCAGTCAATTTAATAACTCCTTTAAAAGAAATTGAAGAAATTGCAAGAAAAAAAGGAGAAAAAATACAAGAGATAAAGGTTGCAGTCAGAACAGGAGACACTTCAGTAGAAGAAAGGCAGAAGCAGCTAAAGAAAAGCCCGCATATTTTGATAACAACACCAGAAACATTTGCAATTGTCTTGACAACCACTAAATTTGTTGATAAACTAAAAGCAGTCGAGTATATGATTACTGATGAGATTCATGCACTATCAAATAAAAGAGGAGTTCATTTATCCTTAAGTGTAGAGAGACTATGTGAAGTAAGCAAAATTTCTCCTATAAGAATTGGTTTAAGTGCAACTGTTGCCCCACTTGATGAAATTGCTAAATTTTTAGTAGGTTATGAACTTGAAAATGGAAGATGGAAAGAAAAAGATTGCTTAATTGCAGATGTGCAATTCACAAAAAGGACAGATATAAGTGTTTTAAGCCCTTTGGAGGATTTTATAAATACAGATTCTAGCAATCTTCAAAAAAAATTATATGAACTTATCGACAAATTGATAAGAGAGCATAAAACAACTCTTATATTCACTAATACAAGAAGTGCTACTGAAAGAGTTGTAAATCATTTGAAAGAGATGTTTCCAAAAGAATATACTGAAAATATCGGCGCGCATCATTCTTCATTGAGCAAGCAGCATAGATTTGCAATTGAACAAGGATTAAGAGAAGGAAAACTGAAAGTTGTTGCCACTTCCACTTCTCTTGAATTGGGAATAGATATAGGCTATATTGATCTTATTATTTTGCTTGGTTCTCCTAAGAGTGTTGCACGAGCCTTGCAAAGAATTGGCAGGAGCGGACATAGATTACACGAAGTTTCAAATGGAAAGTTAATTGTCTTAGATCAAGATGATTTGATAGAATGTTGTGTTTTAGCAAAAGAGGCAGTTGATAGAAAAATTGACAGGGTTCAAATTCCAACAAATTGCCTTGATGTTCTAAGCCAGCAAATTTATGGTATGGCTATAACAAAAATCTGGCAAATTGATGAATTATTAAATTTAATAAAAAGAAGTTATTGTTATAATTCTCTTTCAAGAGAAGATTTCTTTTCAGTTATTTCTTATTTGGCTGGGGAATATGCTCTCGAACACAGAAATATTTATGCAAAAATCTGGTATGATTCTAAAACTGGAGAGATTGGGAAAAGAGGAAAGCTTGCCAGAGTAATATTTATGACTAATATTGGAACAATCCCTGAAGAATCTTTTGTTAATGTTGTTCTTCCTTCTGGCAATGAAAAAATCGGCACAATTGATGAGAGTTTTTTGGAAAGAATGGAGCCAGGGGATGTTTTTGTTTTAGGTGGAAATAGATATCAATTTCTTTATTCAAGAGGAATGAATGCATATGTAAAAGGAAGTGTGAATAGGCAGCCAACAATTCCCTCCTGGGCAAGTGAAATGCTTCCATTAAGCTTTGATCTTGCAAACTCAATAAATAAGGCAAGAAAAATACTTTCAGAAATAATAAGAAGTAAGAAAAAAGAGAATGAGAAGATAAGAGAGATAAGGGATTATCTTTATTTAGAAGAAAAAGCAGCAAAAGCAGTTTACACTTATTTCTTTTTACAAAATAGATACTCTTTAATCCCTCATGAAAACCGATTATTAGTTGAGTTTTATAAAGAAAAAGGGAAGAGTTTTATTGTTTTTCACTCTCTCTATGGTAGGCGAGTTAATGATGCCTTGTCTAGATCCTTAGCTTATCTGCTCGCACAAACTGGCGGGAGAGATATTGAGATAGTTATAAATGATAATGGATTTATGCTCTCGTCTTTTCATGACATGCAAATAGATAAGGCATTGAAATTCCTAAATGAAAAGAATATTTCTGGAATCTTAATGGAAGCAATTGAAAGAACCGAAGTTTTCAAAAGGCGATTTAGACACTGCGCTGCAAGAAGTTTGATGATTTTAAGAAATTATAAAGGAAGAACAAAATCTGTTGGAAAACAACACATGAATTCTTTCTTCTTGCTTGACAGTGTTAAAAAACTAGATTCTAATTTTCCAATTTTAAAAGAAACAAGAAGAGAAATTTTAGAAGATCTAATGGATATAAATTCTACAAAGCAAGTATTAAGATGGATTGCAGAGGGCAAGGTAAAAATTGAAAAAATCAACTCTGAAATTCCTAGCCCTTTTTCTCTGAATGTGTTGATTCAAGGATATTCAGATATAATAAAAATAGAAGATAAATTTGCTTTCCTAAGAAGAATGTACAAATCTTTAGAAGAGAATAAGAAATAAACTTTTTATGCAGGCTGCCCAGCAACATACTTTGTCTTTCTTGGAATATATGCTACTCCACTCATTATAACTTCTGTTTGAGTGCATAATGGAGTATAATCCAGAACAATTACTGCTTTATCAGGAACTTTACTAGCAAATTCTTCTAATGCTGATTGCAAAGAATCTGATGAGTCAATTTGTCTTGTATGATGGATTCCAATTGATTTGTAGTCTCGTGGTTCTTCTCCTGTTTGCCTAAACCAGCTTCCAGATTTTGTTGATTGTATTTTTTCTAATTTTATTGGCATAAATAAGAAGGAGATTTTTTCTTTTTAAATATTTAGATGATTAAACAGATGTTTGAACGAATTTTTAAAATAAACGCTTGATTAAAACTATTTTTTTGATATAGTCTCTAATTTTCCTAACTTTTCATATTTTCTTTGCTGTCTTTTATAATCTCTATAAGAGAGGTAGCTGCCTATAATAAAGCCGGCAAAAGCACAATAAAGAGATATTTGCAAAAAGCCATTCATCATTATTTCCAAGTCAGATACCATTTTCTTCCCTTGATTATATATAAATAATATGATAAATCTTTTTAAACCCTTTGTTGTTATTGAATTTATGGAAGCAAGATGGTTATTGCAGATGGAATATTCTAGAGCAGAATTTAAAGAGGGGGCTCTTGAAAGAATTGACGATTATATTAATGAAGTAAAAGAAGAGGGAGGAGAAGCAAAGTATTCTATTTCAGGAAAAGAAAGCCAGGTAAAAAAAATGTATCTTGATTTTGTGGGAAGTTATTCTGACGTGGTTACTGCAAGAAATACTCTTGAAAGAGTTCTTGGCAAAGCAGATGAAGGAAAAACTAAATTGTTTTTGAATAATTAAGATTTTAAACTAAATTTTCCTTGTTTTTATATGGGAAGAACAGAAATAATTAAAGGAATTGAAGCGATTGGAAAAGCATTGTGGCTAAAAAAGGAAAAGATTCTTGTTATTGCTGATTTACATCTTGGCTATGAACAACAGCTAAATGAAAAAGGGGTTTTGGTTTTGAGGAAACAGTTTCAAGAGATTAAAAAAGAATTGGAAGAGTTAATCAAAGAAGTGTTGGGTAAAAGTAAAAAGATAAAGAAGATAGTAATTTTAGGGGATTTGAAGCACGCATTCGGACAAATTTCTAGCCAGGAATGGAGAGAGACAAGCGAAGTTATAGACTTATTAAATAAAAATTGTGAGGAATTAATAGTAATTAAAGGGAACCACGATGCTATGCTTGAGCCAATTTTAAATAGGAAGAATATTAAATTAAGGGGTTATTTTATCGAAAAAGAGGTTTGTTTTTTTCATGGAGATAAAATCTGGATGAACTGCTATGATAAGAAAATTAAGATATGGATTATTGGGCACAAACACCCTGCAATAACAATCAGAGAGGGACACAAAAAAGAAACCTACAAATGCTTTCTTTCTGGAAATTATGATAATAAAAAAGTAATAATCTTGCCGAGTTTTTTCCCTTTAATAGAGGGGGCAGATGTTTTTATTTACGATACACATTTTGCTTTTGATTTAAATGAGAAAGATTTTGGGGTTTTTATTGTTGGTAAGGATAATTCAGGAAAAAACAAGATTTATAGATTTGGAAAAGTTAAGGATATCGGGAAATTAAATAGTTAAATAAGTTAAATTAGAATTTACTTTTTATACTTATCCAGCATAATTCTGGCCTGGTTGTTTCTGGCTTTCTGGTGTGAATCTTGGCATTGGAATGTGGAAGGGAATACTAAATTCCTCTTCAATCTGCAATGCTTTTACAGAACATCTTAAAAGAATTTGATTATAGAGCAAAATCCTTATATCTTCTCTTACTTTTTTCTTTTTCCATTCTTTTAGTATATCTTTTGCTTCTTTTTCGTCCATCATAAGCAAAACAAGACCTTCAAAACGTATAGATGCAATTTTTGGTTCGTAGTTTACATCAAATGTAAAAGAAAAACCTAAAATATGTTTATCCTTAGAAATGTCTATATCTTCCTCTTTAACATCTGAAAAAGAAAAATTTGACTTTATTTCTAATTTATCTTTTGTTTTTATCTCTGTAACTTTTTCAGCATTTATCTTTTTTAAATTAAATCCTACAATTTGTATCATTTTAAAAGAAAGAAAGATTAAACTATATCCTCTTCACTAACCACTATAAAATCGCCAATAGCAATAATAGAGTTATAAGGTATTAGTATCTCCCCGGCATTTGTTTTTTCTACATTAATTGATCTTGCAAAAGGAGTAGTGTCTTTTAAAACTAATTGGATTAACTCCCCAGTTTTAGTTTCAAATGTGATGTCTTTACTCATACCAAGTCTTTTTCCCTCTTTTGTTACAACCATCTTCCCAAGGATATCTCGGAAAGCTTTCTTATCAATTACCATATTTCTAATATAAAGATGTTATTTATAAAGATTTCGGTTTTTTAGCTTTTACCGAATATCTTTCTAAGAAAATTAGCAGCTAAAAAATTAGTTGAAAAATAATCAGAATTTGAAAAAATAAGACACCCCCTCTTGTTTCTCATGGAAGAATTTCAATTTTTCAGAAAGCTTTATAAAGAATTTGAAAAAAATTTCCTTTATTTTATAATATTTATTTATAAATATTTATATATATAATAATATAATAATATAATAAATATATAATATAATATACTTCCATAGGAAACGTAAGGGTTATTTCTATTTCGTGACGACACTCACAAAAAACTAGCAAATTTCAATTTCAGAAAAATTTGGGTTCCATGAGAAATATAGGGTGGTATGTATATTTCCTATAACCATAAGATTTAAAAGAATAGGATTTATTAATAAATCTTAGAAATTTAGAAAAAAGATTAATGGGAGAATAATTTATATAAAATGGGGGTTAAATTAGATAGAATTTTTGATAATTTTATTAAAGAAGGTTTATTTAAAAATAAATTTTCATTACAAACAAATTATACCCCTGAGAATATCCCTCATAGAGATAAACAAATAGAACAGATTGCATCTATCCTCGCCCCTGTTTTAAAATTAGAAAAGGTATCTAATGTTTTTATATATGGTAAAACTGGAACAGGAAAAACTCTTTCTATGCAGTATGTAAGAAATGAACTCTTAAAAAAAGCAGCCAAATTAGGAATCAATTTGAATATTGAGTATATAAATTGCAAATTAAAGAAAGTTGCAGATACAGAATATAGAATTTTAACAGAGTTAATAAGGAAATTTGGAGGAGATGTTCCTTCAACAGGGTTGCCTACAGATGTTGTTTATAATAGATTTATAGAGCTTTTAGAAAGAAAGAAACAATTGTTTATTTTAATTTTGGACGAAATAGACCAGGCAGTTAAAAAAATAAGTGACGACTTCCTTTATAATTTAACTAGATTGAATTCAGAACTAAACAAATCACAAATAGCTTTAATTGGAATAAGTAATGACTTAACTTTCCTAGATTTGTTAGACCCAAGAGTTAGAAGCAGTTTAAGTGAAGAGGAATTAGTTTTTCCACCATATAACGCCGCGCAATTAAAAGATATTTTAGAGAATCGTTCTAGAGAAGCGTTTAAAGACAATGTAATTGGAGAGGGAGTTATAGAAAAATGTGCAGCCCTTGCTGCAAGAGAACACGGAGATGCTCGCCGAGCTTTAGATTTATTAAGAGTTGCCGGGGAATTAGCAGAAAGAGAGGGAAATAAAGTTGTTGGGATTTCAGATATAGATAAAGCGAATGATAAAATTGAAAGAGACAAGGTATTAGATGTTATAGAATCAGAACCAAAACAATTTCAAATGGTCTTATGGGCAATAATAAAACTTATAGAAGAGAACAAGCCAGGAGAAAGAGGAGGGATATTTACAGGAGATGTTTATAATCAATATCAAGAAGTTTGTAAGAAGTTAAAAATAGAAACTCTAACTCAAAGAAGAGTTGGAGATATAATAGCCGAGTTTGATATGCTCGGAATTATAAACGCAACAGTCATAAGCAAAGGGAGACATGGGAGAATGAGGGAGATAACTTTATCTATTCAAAAACCCCTGTTAGAAAAAGCAAAAAAAATAATAAATGCTTCGTTAGAAATTGACTAACTAAATAAATTTACTTGCGGTTTAAGCAAGAAAAACAGTTTAAAATGAAAGAAATAGTAAAAAATCTAATTTCAAAAGGAATTCTCATAGAACCACAAGCATTAATTTTTCTTAAAAAGATAAATGATATTGATCCTAAACTTCTAACAAGAATTGTAGAAATTTACCTTTCTAAGCACCCTGAAAAAAGAATAAAAACAGAAGATATCCAAAGAAACTTAAGTGAGATTATATTAATTTTAAAAAATATTCACGAAAAGGATAAAGAAAACAAAGAAAAAATAGAACTCATAGAAAAACTCTTTGATGTCAAACCAACTGAAGCCTACAAAGAAGGGGGCGCAGAAAAAAAATCTGGAGTAATTAGTTCAAATAAGGCATCGAACCTAAGAATTTTATCTTCCTATCATATCCAAGGGAAAAACATTGAAGTAAAAGATTTTGTTACTCATTTTAGGAATAGATACATCTTTATGAAAAGTTTATTACAGGAAAATAGAGGACTGAATAATTTAACCTCTATAGACAAGTGCTCAAAAGATAGGCAGAATGTTTCAATAATTGCAATGGTTCTAAAAAAAAGAATAACAAAAAATAAAAATATTATTTTAGAGGTTGAAGACTTAACAGGGAGAGTTTCTGTTTTGATAAACAGCTCAAAACAAGAACTTTTTGAAAAGTCAAAAGACATTGTAGAAGATGATATCTTAGGTTTTAGTTGCTCTGGAAGCAGGGAGATTTTATTTGCTAATAATGTCTTTTTCCCAGATGCCTTTGCAAATCCTAAAAATTTTTCAGATAAAGACGAATATCTTGCAGTAATATCAGACATTCATACAGGAAGTTCAAGATTTTTAGAAGAAAATTTCTTGAAATTTATAAGTTGGCTTAATGGAACAAAAGGAAATGAAAGCCAGAAAGAATTAGCAAAAAAAGTAAAATATCTTTTTATAGTTGGAGATACAATAGATGGAGTAGGGATTTATCCTGGACAAGAAGAACTTTTAAAAATACAAGAATTAGGAGCGCAATATCAAAAATTATATGAATTATTAAGTCAAATAAGAAAAGACGTGGAAATAGTCCTTTGTCCTGGCCAGCACGACTCTGTTAGAGTTGCAGAGCCCCAGCCGCCATTAAATTGCAATCATGCTACACAATTATACTCTCTTCCAAATATGACCTTTGTGAGCAATCCTGCTTTGGTGGAAATTGTAAATAAATCAGAAAACGGAAGGATATTAGATGGGCTTAAAGTTTTAATGTACCACGGAGCAAGCTTCCATGGTTTTGTAGATAATATAGAAGAATTAAGACTGTCAAAAGCACATGATACTCCATCAAAAATTGTAAGACAGATTTTAAAAAGAAGACACCTTGCTCCAATGCACTCTGATGTTTCTTATATTCCTTATGAAAAAGAAGATCCGCTTGTAATAAAAGAAATTCCTGACTTGATTTTAACAGGAGAAATTCATAAAGTAGATATAGACAATTATAATGGTATAAATATCATCTGTTCTAGCTGTTGGCAATCTATTACTCCGTTTGAAGAAAAAGTAGGAAATCATCCAGACCCATGCAAGGTTCCTTTATTTAATTTAAAAACACAAAAAGTGCAAATAATTGACTTTAGCTAATGGGAATAAAAAATGCAACAATATTTTAAAGAAATTGAAAACAAAGTAAGAGTTTGTTATAGCATAGCAGAGGAAGCTAGGAGAAAGGGGCTCGATCCATTGTCTGTTGTTGAAATTCCTATTGCAACAAACCTGGCAGAAAGAGTTACTGGGCTTATTTCTGTGAAATATCCCCAGGTTAAAAATGAGAAGATAGTCAATAGGATTAAAGAATTAGAAAAAGAATACGGAAAATTAGATCCTGCCGTCTGCTTAAAAATTGGAGAAGAAATAGCTAAAGAAAAGTTCTGTAAATTTCAAAGTCAATTAGAGGCAATAGATGCTGCAGTAAGAATTGGCATGGCCTATATTACTTTAGGAATAGTCTCTTCCCCTTTAGAAGGATTTACAGACATTAAATTAAAAAAGACAGCAAAGGGAGAAGATTTTTTTGCTGGTTATTTCTCTGGCCCAATGCGAAGTGCAGGTGGAACAGGAGCAGCTTTTTCACTTTTAATTATAGATCATTTGAGAGAAATTTTCGGTTATGCTAAATATGATCCAACTGAAAAAGAAGTTAAAAGATTAGTAACAGAACTTTATGATTACCATGAACGTGTAACAAACTTACAGTACCTTCCAACAGAACAAGAGATAGAGTTCTTGGCAAAAAATCTTCCGATATTAGTTACAGGAGAGCCATCTGAAGAAAGAGAAGTTTCAAACTATAAAGACTTAGAAAGAATAGAGACAAATAAAATTCGAAGCGGTCCATGTTTAGTTTTAGGAGAGGGATTAGCTCAGAAAGCACCAAAAATCCTAAGAATGCTAACAAAGCTAAGAGAAAGAGGATTTAAATTATCTGATTGGAGTTTTTTAGATGAGTTTGTTAAATTTCAAAAATCAAAAGCAGAAGCAATAAAAAAAGAAGCAAAGGCAATATACATTCAAGATATAGTTGCAGGTAGACCTATTTTTTCTCATCCATCAAGGTCAGGAGGTTTTCGGTTGAGATATGGTAGGTCTAGATGTTCTGGCTATAGTGCTGTTTCAATTCATCCATCAACCATGCTAACTTTAGGAAAATTTATTGCAATAGGCACACAATTGAAATTAGAGAAACCAACAAAAGGAGCAATAGTAACTTCTTGCGATTCGCTTTTAGGGCCAATAATAAGAACGACTAATGGAGATGTCGTAAGAGTAACTCTTGAGAATTTTGATAAATATAAAAATGAGATTTCTGAAATTATTTATTTAGGAGACATGTTAATCAGTTATGGTGATTTTATTAATAGAAATTCTGTTCTTTTACCGGTGGGGTATGCAGAAGAACAATGGTTACTAGAATTCAAAAAAGAAAAAAACTCAAGAATAAATCCATTCGAGGTATCATTTGAAGAAGCATTAAAAATAAGCAATGAAAATAAAATTCCCCTTCACCCAAATTATATTTACTTCTGGACTCAAATAAATAAAGAACAGTTCGGTTCATTGCTAGAATGGATTTCTGAAGGAAAATTAGAGAATAAGTTAATCCTTCCGTATTCAAAACTAAAAATAGAGTTTTATTCTTTAGGGAAAAGAGCATTAGAACTGCTCGGAGTTGAACATGAGGTTTTTATAGAAAATGTAATCTTAAATGAAAAAGAAACAAAAACTTTTCTTATTAATCTAGGAATAAATGAAAATGAAGATTTTTAT